>SWBY01009465.1_pt1 | contig 32083 bp, 31 predicted proteins | sample 4693071 | NCBI WGS metagenome assembly SWBY01 (sample SAMN10267273, study PRJNA491770) | bioreactor metagenome | isolation source: DHS bioreactor inoculated with marine methane seep sediment | place: Japan: Omine Ridge, Nankai Trough | collected 2006-05-06 | reverse complement strand
TTGCGGAATCCCCCGTGCCGATTGCGGAATCCCCCGCGCCGATTGTGGAATCCCCCGCGCCGATTGCGGGATCCCGCGTGCCAATGGCGGGATCCCGCGTGCCGATAGCGTCGCATTTAGTGATTTTGATAATAAAATGCAAATGGTCAAGCATGATGACATAAGTGTCCAATGTCAATTTATTCCGTATTGCAACGGAATAATTCAATTCCTCGTCCACGATCTGTCCCAAAGAATTCAAAATCATTTCGCTATTTTTAATAGTTCCCAAAATGCAGCCATGGCTGCCGGTACATATTGTGACGAAATAGTATCCCGTTTGGCTATAGTGGTACCCTATCTTCCGATAAGTATCTGGCCTGCGACGGATCCGTTTACAAATGTGTTGATGAGTTAAGTCAATGCTTGGCTTTGGATTCAAAATCATCCTCCCAGATTCCCCCGATCCAAGGCCCGGTACTGAATGGATTCCGCCAGGTGGTGGGACTGGATTTTTTCAGACCCGTCCAGGTCGGCGATAGTCCGGGAAACTTTCAGGATCCGATCGAATGCCCGGGCGCTGAAACCCAGACATTTCATGGCGTTCTCCATCATAAGCATGGATGTCCGGTCCAGGGCGCAATGGGTGCGGATCTCCGGAGTACTCATCTGGGCATTGGAAAGGGTGACCGGTTGTGACTCCCCGGCGGTAGCCAGGTGTTTACCCCTTGAAGGATTAGCGGATGATGGAATGAACCGTTCCCGTTGAATCTTCCGGGCGGATTCCACACGCTCCAGGATTGCGTTTGAGGATTCCCCCAACCGTTTATCCGTCAGTTCCCTGAATTTCACAGAGGCCACCTCGACATGAATATCAATCCGATCCAGTAGTGGTCCGGAAATCCGATTCATGTATCTATCCACCGCTGCGTGATGGCACCGGCAGGTTTTTTCCGGGTGTGACCGCCAGCCGCAAGGACAGGGTTGCGTTGCCATTTTTGCGCATTGCTCTGACTGCTCAGAAACCCCGACCAGGGTCATATCCGACAAACCCCGAGACAATTGGCGATCACATCCGAAAGAAACGGATGGATCTCGAGTTATTTCAAAGCGAATTGGCTGATATAATCGGAGTTGACGAGGGAACGATTCATAATTGGGAATGCTCACATGTGCGACCAAGCATGATGTTTATTCTGAAGATAATCGAATTTCTGGGCTACAATCCGCTTGAGGACGATCTAAATTCCAGTTATCCGATATATATGGAAACGTTCGGTGACCATATCCGTAAGAAGCGGATAGACCAGGGCATTACCCAGAGGAATCTGGCGAAGTCCATGGGAGTTTCCATTGACGCAATCCGGGATTGGGAAAAGGGTCGAACGAAACCGCTACCCGGATACAAAATCAAAATCGGGCATTTTTTGGGGTACGATCCGGATGATTGCCACCGTTAATAGTACCCGGGAACTTGCACCCAAAAGCTAATGATGTATGCTTTGCGCATCCGAAATAGGGGTGATGCCCGATTGAATTGTGATTTGATAGGTTTAGATTCTTCTCAAGATTGCAATAGCAGCGTAAAACTCTATACGATTACTTTCGTCATGTTGTTGATCAGAGATACAGTCACGAAGAAAGGATGTGCTTATGAAAATTGCCTGCCTTGGATGGGGATCACTCATATGGGACCCAAGAACACTTCCAGTCCGCAAACCTTGGTTTAACGATGGCCCTATTTTACCAATTGAATTTGCTCGCCATTCGAAAGGTGATAGGATCACACTTGTAATTACGCCAAATGTCAAAACAGTCCGTACATTATGGGCACTCATGTCGGTTTCAGATATAAATGAGGCGAAGAACCAACTTGCTGAGAGAGAAGGAATTACAGAGGAATATATTTCGCAAAGTATTGGGGTTTGGGAGAAAGATTGCCAGAGCAGTTCAAGGTATTCAAACTTGATAGAACAATGGGCAGGGCAAATGGAGCTTGATTTCGTGATTTGGACAAACCTGCGACCAAAATTCGAGGGAATCCTGGACAAAGTTCCCACAATCGAAGAAATAGTATCATTCATAGAAAATGATCTATCATTTGAGCAAAGGAAATGCGCTGAAGAATACGTTAGAAAAACACCGTTACAGATCAATTCAGATTACCGACGGCAACTTGAAATTACTTACAATTGGACACCTTTAGTAAATGAAAATAATTTCACACAGAATGAATGCAGTATCAAAAGACTTATCCGGAAATACTGGCGATTACCAACTTTCTTGAAATTCAATAAAAACTGAATCTTAATTTCAACTGGAAGGAGTGTGAGATGAATAATTGCCCTCAAATAAATGGAAGCAAGTCTTCAATTTGCAGTAACTCGTCATGTGGATTTTATAACGGTGATAGGGGCCACAAGAATTGCGTCATCCTAAAAATGATGCAATTCTTGTGGCCCCTATCACCGTTAGTTGAAAATAGCGCTCGCGACTTGGAGAAAATTAAGCGGCGACTATAAAGAGATTAGTAGAGGCGATCTAATTATCTTTTCTAAGCCTCTGAAATGCCTGAAGGATCACCTTATTTATCGATTCCCGCTTGGCTACCTTCTCATCGTCGCTCACAGTCTGGTAATTCACTTTCACGTTCCATCCCTTCACCCGCTGGTCGGAACCGGCAATGCTGGCAGCTTCCTGCTCAAGGTGAAAAATGAGTTCCTGCGGAAGGAGGAAAGACAGCTTGGACTGATCCGAAGGGTTGAATTTCTCGTTCGCCGTTTTCTTCAAACCTGACAGGGATTTCTTATCCTGCGAGCAGACGATCACCCTGTCATATCCCGCATCCAGGCATTTCCGGATGTTTCCCATTTCATGCGAGTGCTTCGACGTCAGGGATATTTCGCAAGCGATCCGCCTGCCGGACATTTCCAGTCCGATGTCAACTTTACCTTTTCTGTTCGGCGTTTGCTCCTCGATGACAGCCCGGAATCCCAAGTTCTCAGCAAGTTTCTTGATCAGCGTCTGCAAATACCTGTGCTCGCTCCCGCCAGATCCTTCCAAGTCCTTTTCGGCAATTCCGGGGATAGCGGATACTTCCGGCATCGATTCCCGGACATCCTGCTTAATCTCCACCAAATCCCTGACAGGCTTCTCGATTGGAACCGGGGTTTCGTCCACCATCGATAATTTTCCGGCTTCCGGATGAACCTGTGCGGCATGTTTTAGGCGGGAATGCTCTATGATCCTCTGCCGCCTGTCGGCTGCATGTCCAGGATCGACTTCCGGATCGGGGTAAGTATTCAAATTAAAGTTGTTCTCCGCTCTGTCAACGCGAGCAATTGCCTCCCCGACGCCGAGGTTCTGCAAGTCCATGCTGTCGAACGATGAGAAGCCGTCCTCGAGCTTGCGCGCGTCGTAGTCCCCCACCCTGAAGCAGATCCGCGTACCGGGATTGGATATCACGGAATTGGCTACTTCCTTGTCGCGCTCCCAGAGCTGGCGAAGGTCCTGGTGCGCAAGAACGAGTCCGAGGTTGTACTTCCTGGCACCGGAAAGCAGATCGGCCATGGATTTCGTCAGGAAGTTGTGGAACTCGTCGATGTAAACGAAGAAGTTCACCCTCTCACTGGAATGCTGCACCTGCCGCGCCATCGCTATCTGGTGCATCTTCGAAACTATCAGGGTGCCCAGTAAATATGCGTTTTCCGTGCCGATAAGCCCCTGTGAAAGTTTCGCAAGCAAGATCTTCCTGCCATCCATGATCTCCCGGAAGTTAAGCCCCTTCCTCTGTGAGACCATCCTACGGATCGTCTTCGGCCTCAGGAACGTGTCCAAACGCGTCAAAATCGGTCCCTGTGGCCTTCCCACAAGCATCTGGAACCCCTTTTCCCAGAAGTAGACGACTTCGGGATCTTTCACGGTCTTCAGGAAGTTCTGCCTAAAATCCTTCTCGATCAGGAACCGTCTCATGTCGGCCAGCGTTCCCCCCACATCGCTCTCAAGGAACGCCAGCACCACGTTTCCCAGTACGGACGTCATTTGGTCGCCCCAACTCGTTGAGAGCCTCTTGAACACTTCCACGAAGTCGGAGGAGATCGCTATCTTCTCAAGCTCGGAATGCGCCGCCAGCGGATTGAAACCGACAGGATGGTCTATGTCGCTCGGGTCGATTAGCACCACATCGTTGATCCGGTCTTCCGGCACACGCTCCATGACCATGTCAGTCAGGTCACCGTGCGGGTCAAGAACGGCTACCCCATTGCCATTCTCCATGTCCTGGACTATCAGGTTCAGAATAAAGGTAGTTTTTCCGGTTCCGGTAGCCCCTATGACGTGAGCGTGCCTGAGCCTCTGCTTCGTGCTAAGCGAAACTTCGGTCCGCTTTCCCTTGTGGACGTTGTCGCCGATGACAAGCTCGTGTCCGCGTGTTATTTCCGGTGCTGCCTTGGTCCTCCTGAGCTGCCGAAGGAGCTTACCGGACCTGATCGATGCCGACGGGAGGTGGACCAGCGAGGCGAGTTCCAGGCTGTTGAGGATCATCCCGTAGCGCCGCGACTGCCTGAAGTACATGTCCCCGGTGTGCAGCTTGTCGTCGTACCCGGCGTTGTCGAGCGGCAGGAGCGAGTTGCTGCCGGGCCGTGCGAACGGGACCAGGCCTCCGGCAAGCGACCTGGCTATCCGGATGCCGTCGAGTTCCGTCTCCCCCCGCCCCGCCACGCGCAGCGCGACGGCGTATAGCTGCCTGGAGACCTTCTCCGAGGCCAGCCTGACCATGTCGTCGCTGTCCGCGAAGAATGGGCGACCCCCACCATCGAGGACGGACCTCGTCACGCTGTCAGCCCACGAGTTCCTCACGGCACGAAACAGCACCTGGTATATGCCGGTCTCCCCGGGACGCAGCCCGGACAGCGAGCCGACGATCCCGGCCAGGGGATCCGGGTCGAGCGATCCAAAAGCCCGCAGGGGGCGCATGAACTCCTGTGACAACCCGAAGTCGACTATCATTCCCAAGTCCCCGGGACCCCAAGCGCGCATAGGGTCATAGTCGACTTCCTCGACCGCGCAGTCCGGAAAGTGGGCTAACAGCTGCTGTGTTGCGTGATGCATGTCGTTCCCCACGCAGGTAAGGTTGAAGGAGACGGTACTGGTCGTCCCGACGACCTCAAAGCCAATCTGGTCGGCGCAGCACGCCAGGCTGAGAAGGAGCAGCTCGGCAGTCTCGAGGCCCACGCGCATACCTGCGGGCATGGACAGGGTCAGTGTCCTCGTATCGTCGTCGGGGCTGTGGCTGTCCGGTTCGACTTCGGACCAGGGATCGTGCATTTGCCCAGTCCCGGCTCCGGATTTTCCTGTTCCAAGCAGCCTACCCGGAAACCCGGCAAGTCGCGAGAAGAATGATGGCCTGCGGCCGTCATCCTCGATTTCCCGGGGAATGGCGCAATGGCGAAAGGGCTGGAACGGCGGCTCGAGGGGGACGGGATAGCCCCACCTCACCCATCCCCGCCCGAGGCGCTCCCAGGCGTAGAAGTTCCAAGTCAGCTGCTCAACCAAGCTCGAGCAGCTGGCAAAGCGGGGATCAGGTTTGAAATCCATTGTCAATTCACCTTGGATGCTAAGCTTTGAAGAAACCGCTCATCACGGGCTTCCGCTCACTCTCGGACAGCGCCCTCAGTCCGTTGGCCTTGGTCATCCCGTCGATGACCTCCAGTATTGCCGAATGGAAGAGTTCCTGGAACATGATTGCCGTATCGTGCCGAAAGTACGTCTTTTTTGAAAAGAGCCACGAAACCATTCGCCCCAGTATCGGAATCTTAGCCCAAAAGCCCTCCTTCTCGCAGAGCCACCACGAGATGAAGAAGCTGTTGCCGAACGGCGCCGCGCAGATATCGAAGACGTGTTCCTTCCGAATGACCCGGTAATACTCCCTTTTCGAGGAAAGGATCCCGCCTTCGCTGTAGTAGATCTTGGAAAGCTTAATGTTCGGGATTTCGCGGGTCTTTACGGCCCCGTTCAGCATCTCATAGAACTGGCTTGGCGATTCCTGAAGTCCCTGCATTAGGTGGTGCCAGTGGGAAATTACTTCTGAATTCTTTTGCATTAGCTCTTCCTCCTTGGATAGGCATTATACATTCAGTGAGCGAGAATCGCTAAACAGAAAATTTCGCACCATAATGTTTTTTCGGGTCAATTGGAAAACTTCGAGGAGCAGACATAGAATATATACAAGAGAAAAGGGTACCAAAAACATTTGGTACCCCATAAGTCAAAGAACGATTACCCTCCATCGATTCCCGCAAGGATTGCACCGCCAACCCGTTGTAGAACCCTCCTGGACTCCCAATCGACAGTCTCCTGATTTGCTGATCCGGTAAACGCGTTCATAATCCCGAACATCGTAGGGTCAGGTGTTCGGTTGAAATGATCGGTCACGAGCTGTCGTTGCCTCACAGTCAATCCGTTCCGGTTCGCAATCTGCTCTATCTCGTCAACCGGATTTTCAACGATGATATCCATCGCCTCCTGGAACCGACTCCCCATCTGCGGGAGTTTTTGGATGACCTGAGGTAACGCGACTTCGAAAGTCGTGTCGAGCTGTTCGATGCATGAGAGGTGCGTCTGCCGGAAACTCCACTTGCTTTCCGCCACGACCATCCCGTTGGTGCAGACCAGCCGAAACATGAAAGCCGCGATAACCACCGAGTGGAACCCGACTTCCGAGTTTCCGAGGTGAATCCCGAGGTGGGATACGTCGCCGGGCGTGAGAAGCTCGACTGTGTGTTCCGGGTCAGTCCAGTGGATCTGGCAGGCCATAGCCGTTGCATCTAATTCCAGGTTCACTTCCGTGTTTCCGTCCATGTCCAGCGAGTATTCCTGAAACCTTTCGAGAAGTTCCAGGTTGCTTACCGGCACATAAGAAGTCGAAAGTATCGCCCGACACTCGCGTCCGTCCATTCTCACCAGGAATTCCTTGTCCTGCGGGAGTTTCTGGAGCCATCGGTTCACGTTCTGTGCCCGAAGATCTACCAGATCATCACTGCATCGCCGGAGATATCCGGCCTGCACTCCGATCCTGTTCGCAAGCGTCGTGAGTGCCTGGGTCTGTAACGGTGCCGACTGAAGAAATCCGTTCAATTTCATCGTGCCTTCCGAGTTCATCCGGATTTCAGATACCGGCAACGTTAGGTCGAAAAACCGCTTTTCCCGCTCCCTGAGACGTTCAGTTGCCTCGGACATGCTGATCAGTTTCATGCTGCCACCTCCTTCAATCTCAAAGTTTCCGTTTCCGCGTCGCCTCTCCAGTTCCGGCAATGATGCACATACTCGCAATCCGAACACATCCAGTTCGGTGTCGGGAAGAAGACTCCGTTGTAAATTCCCCTGATCACGGTGTCTGCGATATGGAACAGCCGGACGTAATCCTTCTCGCTCCGTTCGATGGTAAAGCTCGCGATCTTCGTCTGCTTTGCCTTCGTTACGTTGTCCAATCGTATTCCCGATTTCTTCATGTTGCGGCGACAACGGAACGCATAGCTGTATGCCGTGAGCTGGAGGTTGGAATTCACAGTACTTGCGTCCATGAGCCGCGCGGAAGTCTTGTGCTCGACGATCGTGTCATCGACCTCTAAGAGGTCGATGATTCCCTTTAGTTCCATATCGAGAATCTCGCCTGTTTCCGGGTTCACAAGTGGGATCTTGAACTCGACTTCCACGTCCAGCGGCTTCGTCTCGGGCATCTGCTCCAAATACTTGAGGATCATTCGCTCTCCGGTCTCAGCCAGTGTCTCGTGGTCCTGCCCCTTCTTGAACCGGACCTTCTGGAAGCTCCAGGCATGCCAGTCCGCCCGGAAAATTCGGATTACGTCTTCCGGCGATACTTCCGCCCCGTAATCCATCCGCTTCCGGTGCAGCCACTCGAGGGCCGCGTGGAACGAGCTTCCGAATGCCAGTGCCGCGGGCTTGAACGGCCTCTCGATCTTGTCGATGTAGGAGAACCGGTATTTCAGGGTGCACATCGAGTACAGGTTGATCTGCGATACGCTTATATGGTCGCGCATGTTCGCCTCCTTTCAGAGGTTGTTGCCGGCGGAAAGTCATTCAAGAGTCTTTCCACCGGCTGTTTGTGTTTGTGGTCAAGCCGCCTGGCTGACCATCTCGTCAATGAGCTTGCTGGCCTGCGACTTGGTGACGCTGTCGAGGTCGCTCACGTCGAGGATCTGGATAAGGGTCGAGTCGGCCTCGTTGCCCTCGATCCCCCTCTCTGCGAGCAGCCTGAACAGGTACCGCCTCTGCGAGTCTGTCATTCCGGAGCCGTTCTGCTTCTGCTTTCCGGATGATTTCTTCACAATCGGTTTAGGGATGCCGTTGCGCTGCTTTCCGTTGTTCCTGCCGCTTTTGGCGGCGTTGTCTGGCAGCTTGGCGACTGGCCTGCCGTTTCCGTTGTTCCGTGCCTGCAACTGGCGCGTGACCGCGGCTTCGGCCTCCTGGAACAGGTAGTCCGCGACTTGGGCGGCGTCATTGAACTCCGTGTCGCATTCCATTGTGACCGTGAAGGTCTCGTTCTCGTAGTCACCTGTGGAAACTTTCTTCGAGAAATTGGTTAGGATTCTCATCTCGAAATTCCTCCCTCCCTGATAAGGGCGTTTACGCAGCGTTATTGCTGTCGTTTGGGTTATTCATTTGTAAATGAGCAACAATCCGTGATTGACTAATTTGAATGAACAATCAGCGATTGTTTTCATAATAATCAGCCATGGGCTGCTGTTGGAGAGGCGTCCACGCCGGATTGCGGCTGAACGCCTCTGCAAAATTACCTCCTGCAATCTGCCGGGAACTCACGCCTTGCCGAGCACCCGGTAAATCTGACGACATTGGCAAGTGTCCGTCGTCACGAGCGCACTGATTGGTAATCCGGCGCTCCCAGGAAGATTCCAGGGAGATTCATCTCACTGGCCTCTGGCAGCCATGCTTGATGACAACCAGGGGAAAGTGAGTTGAAAGGATGCTTTGTCAGTTATTTTGAGGTGATCAGCGGCAAGGGACGGTTGTCACCGGCAACTGCACGATGCCATATGGAATCCATAACGGTTGCTGGATTCTCAAGGCTGATCCGGTCAAACGTCGTGAACCAGAAGAACCCGCTGCCCCTCCCGGACTCGCTCGCCTTTATCGTCGTTCTGATGAGATTTCCCATTCTCCTGTCGTTTGTCGTCACTGTGAGCACTCGAAAGTTCCTGATCCCGTATTTCTCGACGTATCGCCCTTGCTTCCACCATTCGTAGTATCCGCGTTGCTTTTGCAGAAACTTTTTGTGCCCAATAGTCCCCCGATCTATCTCCACATAGGCGCAGGTTGTTCCCTTGGTCGTCCGTATGCACAGGAATCCGTCCGGCACGAGAGGAACCCGGATATGTCCGTTTCTCCCGTTCCGAATCGATATCGCGTCGCCGACCTTCCTATCCTGCTTCCAGAACATGAATTCAAGGTCGTTGCGTTCACGGCAGGCCGCATACAGTGCGGCCCTGAAGTCGTTCCGCCTAAGAGTATGGTGAAGCAGGAAATAGTAGTTCCTTCCCGTATCTACGCGGGATATCCTGCTCGGCTCGATTCCGAGCTGCTCCGCGATCAACCTACGGCCATGCGACCCTGCAACGTAGATTGCCGGAGGAGACCCTTCGCCCACGAAAAGCGGCAGGTCGACCCGGTCAAGCAGCCTGTTTTGCCACAGCAGATACATCCTGATCCTCGTCGTCTGCAAGTTCGCGTCGATCATCAGGGCGACTTGCTTCGCCGTGGCGAATCTGAACCGACCCACAGTCCTGACTATACCGATATCCCTTTCCGTGATCTTCATCCTCGGTGGGTTTGCGGTATCGCGCTTGAACCTTGACCTGCGCTTGCGTCTTGTTCTCTTGAACTCGTCAATCATGATTTTGGAAGCTTTATCCCGAACATCTTGGAGTAATACTTGAGCCTGGACATGAAGGAATCGACTTTCAACCTCGGAACTATCGCAAAACTGTCTGCCCTCTCGGTTTCCCTGAGCGCCATGAGTATCAGCGGACGCGGGACATTTGCTGTTATTTCCAAGAATCTCTCGTTATCTTTCTCGCCAAGTCTCTTGGCAAGGTTCTGTGCCTGTACCCGGGTAATGACCGAATACTGTCGCTTTCTTTTGTTTTTCATTGCTTTTATCGGTTAATTTTGTTTATCCACATGGGAATATGGCTGATAATGCGGCTTTGCCGGTGAATCCGGTCGTTTCGTGTTTCTACATGGAAGCAGCCGGCCGCGTCGTTCTGAAACTTCTAGTTCATAAACACTTGGCTCTAGTTTCTTCCAAGCCACGCCGGTCAGGGGAACCTTGGAACGGAAGGCCGTTCTGTGGAAATGCTGTGGGCTAATCGTCGGTTTTTTCTTCTTTCCGGAAGTGGAAGATTGCAAGCCCCGAATCGGGTAAAATCCTGTACTTCAGTGATGCGAACCTGCCTGACGGCGTCCTGACCTTCTCAGCTATCCTGATCACCGGATTCCCCTTGAACCGGAATTTTGTGAGCGACTTCACCCGATCCCAAGCGGACGTATGGGAGACGCCCATGTCCCTCGCGAGCCGAGCCTGGGAAGGATTGCAGACCCCGTCCTGGTTCATGTAGGTCGCGAGAGTGCAGAGGGTCTTCCAGTCACGATCCGATATGGCCGACAGAAGCCCGGTCTTTCTGGCTTTAACGTAGAACTTTACGAATATGTTGTTGTCGGTATCTTGCATATTTGGCAATTGATAATTTTATTTAAGAAAACCCGGCTCCGCAGATAGACGAATTAGTTGTCCAATCCAAGCGCATCGTTGCAGCCGGGACGACAGAATGCCTACTGATCGGGCGGATGGCTCAAGTCCTGCTTGTCCTGCCGGAATCCCTCCCTGGCAAGTTCGGCCTTGGCCTCATCCGCAAGTCCCGGAAAGAGCTGGTCGATCCTCGTGCTGAGGAGGATCTGTAACTTGAGGGCGTTCTTCAGGGTCGGCACCTTGAAGCCCGTTTCCCAATATCCGATACTCACGGTAGTCTCGTGCCCGAACAGGCTTGCTGCCTTCTTCCTGTTGAATCCGCGCAGCTTCCTGATCGATGCGACTTGGTTTGGAGGATTTTGTTTTTTATGGTGGTTTCTCATGGAGTATCCTCCGGATCTCCGGATTATTTTGCTTCACGTTAATCGTATCAACCTGTCCACAGAAGCGCTTCCTAAATTTCTTCTCCCAAGAAAAAAACCGTCGAAGAAAGACGGTTATTTGGGCTGAGCGTACCCGTTTCCCGTGTGGATAAGTCGGGATGGAAGTGCCTTGACCCGGTACAGGGTACGGGTATGGTTTGTACGTTTATTTCAATTGCCGTAACAGGTTGTTCCGCCAAAAGCTTCCCCCAAGAAGAAAAACGACCTGCGATCGTTTGGATTCTCCCTTATGCTGGAAATAGACTTTAACTTCCAGCAAACAAGATGGAGATTCCAAAGCGTTTCCTTGACGATTTCAAGGGGATCTACAAGAAGAACTACGGGGAAGACCTGTCGGACGGCGAAGCCCGCGAATTGGCGATCAGCGTCGCAAAGATGTTTCTAGTATTGAGCAGACCGCCAGACGGGTCAAAACATGACAAACATGCCTAAGTATTTCGTCTACATCCGAAAGTCATCCGAGACAGAGGACAAGCAAGTCCTCTCTTTGGAGTCCCAGCAAAAGGAACTGGACAACTTCATAAAAAGCGAGAAGCTTGAAATCGCGGAGCGCATCGAGGGCGAGTCGAAAAGCGCGAAACAGCCGGGACGCCCGATATTCAACGAGATGATAAGGCGCATAGAGAAGGGCGAGGCGGACGGGATCGTCACGTGGCACCCGGATCGGCTCGCTCGAAACTCGGTAGACGGAGGCCAGATCATCCACCTGTTGGATACAGGCAAGCTGAATGCGCTGAAGTTCCCGACGCACAGGTTCGAGAACGACTCGCAGGGGAAGTTCATGCTGAACCTGATATTCGGCCAGTCGAAATACTACGTTGACAGCTTGAGCGAGAACGTGAAGCGCGGGAACAAAACAAAGCTAGAAAAGGGCGGGCTTCCCGGTGTCGCCCCGACGGGATACCTGAACGAGCGCGAGAACCACACGATTATCCCCGACCCTGAGCGGTTCGACATGGTCAGGAGGATGTGGAGCCTCCTGCTCAGCGGGACGCGTTCCGTGCCTGAAATAATGGAGATTGCCAACGAGGAATGGGGATTCAGATCGCGCAAGACAAAACGCATGGGCGGAAAGAAACTCTGCCACAGCCTGATCTACCGGATCTTCACCAGCCCGTTCTACTGCGGGATCATCAGGCGCGACGGCGAGACCTACAAGGGTGCACACAAGCCCATGATCACGGTCGACGAGTTCGAGACAGTGCAAAAGATGCTCGGCAGGGACGAGCTAAAACGCCCGAAGCGGCACAAGTTCACCTATACCGGAATAATGCGCTGCGGGGAGTGCGGATGCATGGTCACGGCGGAGAAGAAGACTAAGCCGTCCGGAAGGCAATATGTCTACTACCACTGCACAAGAAGAAAACCCGGCCATAAATGCAGCCAGAGGTCAATACGGATCGAGGAACTTGAGAAGCAAATTGAGAAAATTATCAACGAGATATCCATTCCTGACGATCTCAGGAAATGGGCAGTTGACTATCTCAAGTGGTTTAACGGTAATGAAGTGAAAGACCGGGAAACGATCTACAAAGCGCAGCAGAAGGCGTACAACGGCGCACAGAAGAAGCTGGATGAACTGGTGGAGATGCGATTCAACAATCTCCTGAATGACAAGGAATATGGTGACTGGAAAGCAAAGATCATCAAAGAACAAACCATCCTAAAAGAAAAAATGACCGATACGGAGCATCGGACAAGTAGATGGTTAGAACTCTCTGAAAAAGCGTTTTTATTCGCTAATAGAGCCAAGATCTGGTTCCGGGACGGAAATATGGACACGAAGCGGAATATCCTGAAAAGTCTAGGTTCGAACTTCGTTCTGAAGGACGGGAAACTGCATATTCAACTGCAAAAACCGTACTTGATGATATCAAAAAAAGGCAAAAATCTAGTTTGGCTCGCCATCGTGGACGATGTTAGAACTTTCTTTGTGGGTTTTAAAGGCTCGTTCCCAATTCCAACTCGGCCTTCTTGAAAATAGTTCATGGTAGTCTGTTAGGCTTCAGGCATATAATAGCACGCTTGCCATCGCCTCCAATAAAGATTGCTTCCGAGGAGAAGCATGCAAGTGGATAACTATGCCGGCCTGGTTTCTTGGAAATGTATTATGTCGAGAAAACCAATCACGTTCAAAGCCCTTTTAGCGAGTTGCTCCAGTTCCTGTTCACTGATGAAATCAACATCATCAATGTCTTGCGGACTTCCATGGGCCTGTGGGTCAGTTATTCGCTTTATATCCTCAAGGTGTCCGATGAGATTATCACGAGATATGCCGTCATGTGTTGGAAAATCTTTACAAAGATTTGAGTTACCTTTAAAAAGCTTGATAAATCTATCTAATCCGGGAGATAGGTACTTTCCTTCAGCTCGTGGAAGCCTCATTATTGAAAATTTGAAGCTGAGAAAGGTTTCCAAAACGGTGCGAACATGATTTGGAATAAATTTCTTCGCATCCTGATAATCGATATCGCCAGAATCAAATTCAAGTATTTCCCGTAACTTCTGAAAATAAGTAGTCTTGTAATTACTTAGTGGCTCTGGCAGCATTTCAAGGCTGTTGTTAACACTGGAAATGAAGTAATCCCTTCTTCTAGAAATTCTCACACCCTTTTCGTTCTTCTGTCGGTAAGCACCGATAAGGTTACTCAAGAATTTCATGAATATCATATTGTGACTCAACACAAACAACTGCTTCGAATCCAGAAAATGATCCTTCAGAATGCAAGCAGTTACGTGCAAGCGGTTTTCATCAAGACTCGATATAGGATCATCAATAACGACTATTGTATCTGAAAGGTTAACAGCTGTGTTATCGATTACTTCATACTTGAATTTGCTGAGGAAATACGCAAAAGCAAGGGTCGTTTTCTCACTCTCGCTGAGGGAATGACGAAGTTTCGTCTTTATTGCTCCGCCCTTGAAGTGTATCTCGATATTTTCATCTGTATCTTCCTTTATCTGGATACTGAAATGGTCGAGCCCAAGTTTCTTCAGATAAGCATTGATGTATCGTGACTCACTCTTCAATTTGGCTATTTCAGCAGCAAGAGCAGATTTCATATCTTCGATTTTCTCGCTGGAGTCCGCAATGGCATCCTTTAGCTGCCGATACCTTGAAATCTTACCGCCACTATCGATTTGGTCAAATTCCAAATCGACTTGCTGCGACACCAATTTTTTAACAGTGTTGATGACTTTTTTGGTGTCATAAGTGCTTTCACCCAGCTTCCTTCCAATGCTCTGTGCGCGCGCCTTTGTAATGTTGATTTCAGCATTGTAGATATTGAGCGTCTGCGATGTGTCTGTCGGCAAATTCCATTTTCCCATTTGGGGTGACTTCTTTTTGAGAACAAGTAATTTCCCTCTTTCCTGGAGTGCTTTCAGCAGCGCATTGGATTTTGTGTCGTCAATTTCGGGAATTTCTTCGAATATATATTCATAGTACTTTAATCCGATTCCGTTTATGGTTTTTGAATTGATTTTGTTCAATTTTAATTGCTCAATCGATTCCTCTATTGCGGACATCGAGTTGCAAATATTTCTTTTCAGCGATCCGTATGTATCGTCGAAATAGGCGGAATATTGTGAGAGTATACCTTCAATCCTGTCGGAAATGTCGCTGCTGCATAACGGGCAAGCCTTTATTTCTTGACCGCTGACATGCTCAAGCATATTGTATCCATCCTCGAACCAGCCACTCAGCGTCGAATGCTCGGGATTGAACTTCATTGAGTGGATTCGCTCCATTACAACCTTGCGCACCTGATCTTGCAACCTTGTTTCCATAATCTCTCTGAATACTTCAGTATTTAAGGTCACATCAACCAGATTGGCTGCCTGGAGACTTTCAATATCCTTTTTTAGCTGATCCTGTTTCGTGCTGATTTCATAGTTCTTATACGATTGATCTAGCTGCTCCCTTGATTCTTCAACGGTGATTCCTTCCACAGCCTTATCTGGAATTGTCTTGGTGATTCTTGGACCAGGAATATTTTTGCCAAACTCAGCCTTGAGTCTTTTTACCAGCTCCTTGTAATTCGAATCCAAAGTCGCCCTTTCCCGCTCATCTTCCTCAACCTTGGTTTTCAAATCACTTAGTTTCTTTTCGATCTTTTTAATATCCGGGTTTTTCAGCTGATCCTCTGTCACGACTGCCGAATCGAAGCTCTTGCAATACGCGGAATTCCCATCAAAAACGTGGTCAGCCACAAAATCAGAATTGAATGTGTAAACCCGCAATCCATTTTTATTTGGATCGAATTTAATTTTCTTCCCATCTAAATGTAGGATCGCTTCAGCTCCGGCATCACCGCCGGTCAAGTCACTATATAATTGGCTCTTTGATTCTGCATCTTCATGAGAAAAAAGCCTAAACACATTTGAAAGGGTTGTTTTTCCACTTCCATTGTAACCAAAAAGGAGATTCAATTTATCAAAATCATCGGTATCGCTCCTCCAATAAAAACTGTTGAATTTCCCTAGTTTTTTTAAAGATTCTATGCGATTAATCATTGGTTGTCCTCTGCTATGTAAAATAGATAACCCCAAGGTGCTTGGATTTCTTCTCCCACGTGACTACCTCTCATAGCATCATACTTAGCCGATATCGATTGATCAATATTACAAAGGGAATCGGATGATTTTGGAGACACGTCTCCGTACGCCACAACAACAGAAGATCCTCATCGAGGCTTGCAATCTTTTCCACAGATCACCTATTGTATTGACTACCATAATATGGTAGCATGTACAAACTATGAAAACAAAACAAGGATTTAAAACAATATACTTTTCAGATTACCCTAAAACATCTTCCAAGGAAAGGAATCTTACCCTTGCATTCGGAAAGCGTTACCAGAAAGTCTATGACTTGGTCAGAAAACTATCAAGTACAGAAATGAAAGAACTCATAGGGTCGGCTTCTTATGGTGATATTGTAAGTGAATCTGTCCGCGAAGACTTGCCGATCAACACATTGTGCTTGAGAAAAATCAGGAAGGCTTTGAATGATACAAAATCATCCGGTCAGCACGTTTTTGACCCGATTTCAGCGACCTTCAGGGAAGGCGGCAAGGATCCGTACGTAAGATGGTATCCATACCTAGAAGGCTATTCGATTTCATTTGTGAAAGAAATTATCCGACGATTCTCACCTGATGCTAAAAAGATATTAGATCCGTTTGCAGGAACAGGCACAACTGCGTTTGCTGCTTCTGAAAACGGCGTTTTGTCGATGTTTTGCGAGATCAATCCCGTACTCCAGCATATCACACAGACAAAAATCAGGGCGAGGATGCTCAAAAAAGACAAACGCATCGCACTTTCAGAATCCTTGCTCGAAATCGAAAACAAAATATCCGAGCTAGGATCCAAACCTAAAGATGAAGATCTACGGCGTTCATACAAGGACACTTTTTTCAAAAGCAGATTCTTCAGGGATGTGGTTTTCGAGGATATCCTTCGTCTAAGGTCTTGGGTTGACGAGATCAATATCCATAATCAGCTTCTTGCTGACCTCTTTTCAGTTGCAGTCGTATCTTGCCTGGTTCCCGTGTCCAACATGAAAAGAGCCGGAGATTTGAGATACAAAACAGAAAAAGAACTCAGGAAAGAAAGGCAGGATCTTTCCGCTTGCCTTTCTGAAAAAATCAAGAGCATATCCAGTGACCTTCTGCTAGAAACTGAATCGCTTAATCCCGAACCCTTTTTCATATGTGATTCAGCCCAGAATCTTGGAAACATCCCGAACCAGAAAATCGACACGGTCATTACCAGCCCACCGTACGTTAATGGAACTAATTATTTCCGGAACACCAAGCTTGAACTCTGGTTTCTCCGCTGCTTAAACGAGTCAAAAGATCTTACACGTTTCCGATCAACCTCGTTGACGGCTGGAATTAATGATGTGACTTCTGCAAACTCGTCGAAATCAGATAATGCTGCGGTAAGAAAAATTGTGAAAGAGCTCGAATCTGTAGCTTACGACATGCGGATTCCTAAGATGATCGATTCATATTTCGCAGAATTGACAAGTATTTTCCAATCTATACAAAAGCATCTTCGAAAGGGTGCTGTGCTGGCAATCGACATCGGTGATTCAGAATACTGCGGGGTTCATGTGCCCGTTGATGAATTGCTCGCTGGTTGCCTAGGTGAAATTGGATTTTCATCCCAGGAGACAATCGTTCTCAGGGAAAGGCAGTCCCGCAGCGGCAGGAAACTTAAACAAGTTCTTCAGATTTATTCATATGATAGGTCTAGAAAACGAAGCAGCCTGACAAAGGAAACCGGGGGGTTCTGGTCAAATTCTTGGATTAAATTCAAAAACGATTTACCGCACCAAATGACCCCGTATTCGAAAAGGAATTGGGGTAATAACAGGCATTCCCTGTGCTCCTACATGGGAAAGCTTAAACCTTCCATCGCCCACCACCTTGTAGATGCTTTCGTGCCAGAAGATGGTAGGATACTCGATCCATTCGCCGGTGTTGGGACGATACCGTTCGAAGCATCACTGAAGGGCATGGCGTCGTATGGATTCGACATCAGTCCCGCAGCTGTAGCAATTTCTAAGGCCAAGATCGCGAATCCTAGCAGGAAAGACTGCATGTCAATCATCAAGAAGCTCTCTCGCTACATTCACACAAACGAACCGAGTGCTCTTGAGGTCAAAGAGGTTAAGAACCTGGGCTTCAACGGTAAAATTGAAACCTATTTCGAGAAAAACACGATGAAAGAGGTAATCCTTGCCAGAAGGTTCTTTCAGAATAACCCCCCAACATCTTCAGCAGAAAACTTCATACTTGCTGCGCTTTTGCATATTCTGCATGGCAATCGACCGTATGCATTGAGCAGAAGATCACACCCAATAACACCATATAAGCCCCAGGGCGAGTTCGAATACAAGTCGCTGATTAATAAATTGACTGAAAAGGTCGAGCGAAGCTTATCCGTTGAATTGCCGAGCGAATTCAAAGAGGGACATATCTACCTTCAAGACGCGACCACTTGGTGGCCCAGAGAGATTGAGAATTTGGATGCGATAATCACTTCCCCGCCGTTTTTCGATAGCACAAGGTTCCACGTCGCCAATTGGATGCGGCTGTGGTTTTCGGGATGGTCAAAGGATGATTTTGCATCCCGACCACAGGGCTTCGTTGACGATAGGCAAAAAGTAGGTTTTTCTGTATATGAGCCAATTTTCAGGCAATCCAGGGAGCGACTCAAGAAGAACGGAGTTCTTGTGCTTCATTTGGGAAAAAGTAACAAGTGCGACATGGCTGAAGTACTGCAACATCTGGGAAAGAAATGGTTTAGAAAGTCAGATCTTCTAAACGAGAGTGTCGCACATTGCGAATCACATGGCATAAAGGACAAAGGGACTGTTACTTCTCATCAGTATCTGGTTCTTCATTAGGAGTATAACCAAGTGCTTTGTTCGCTTTCCTTATCCAGACTTGTGAAATAGAAGGCGAGGTATTAAAGAAATCAAAGCCGGTTTTTGACACAATCCTGTTTCGCAATTTTATTATCTCCACGATATAATTGGCGTACTTGCTCACCAGTAAATCTACCTCACCTCGATCCTTTAGCTTTTCAATCGCTTCCGGATTAAAATGCGGCTTGCCCGCCAATGTACTGTAATCTAATCCCGTGATCACGGACAATTTCTTTAACTCCGGTACGGAATAATATTCTGACGGCCATTTCCCGGATTTTTCACCATTACATGCTTGACACAAAAGGGTTGCGTTTTCTGTTGTAAGCGGCCACAGATAATAGGCTGGCAGCGTATGATCCATAGGTCGTTCTTTTGCAGATTTTACTCCTTTAAGGTCTTTGCCACAATTGAAGCACGATTCACCGAATCGTTTCAGAACCTCAGAGCTGTCCAATTTGTGACCTCCGGCCAAATCCAAGTACATTCTCCTTTTTTGAGCTGCTTCCCGATGCTGATCTGTAATCCTTGTCTGATTCTTAATTGAGTTATAAACGGTTTTACATAATCGGCACTCTCCTTGCTTTCCGGATTTTCGCGCAGAATGCTGGTCAAACAGTTTCAGTGGTTTAATTGAGTTGCATATAATGCAGTACTTGTACTCCTCCGCTTCGCTTACATAGTCGTCGTGCAGAATTGTAAACTTGCCTGATTCGACTATTTTCGACGGTTTGACCTTGAAATTTTCAATCTCATACTCATAGAATTGAGTTTCTTCTCCCGACTTGAAATCAAACCCGCATTCGGGGCATTCTAACTCAAATTCTTCTCCAAGTTCATCCATCCTTACAAATATAAACTCTTGGCACTCGCTGTTAAGACACTGAAATCCCTTAAAAGCCACGTCGCCCATCCCTTTAACGTGACCGGCTCTGACCTGGCCTTTTTTATTTACTCTCGTATATGGTTTTCTTCTTGTCATAGATTTTATTCTCCGTAGAGTTTTGTTACCAAAAGATTTGAGATCATTAACCAGTTCAACCATTACGATTAAATCTCCGAATATCCGATAATCCATTAACCGTCTAATACCTTATTCAAATTCCCGTATATTTCGCAAGTAGTGATTTTAGAGCTATTCCAACTCATCTGTAAATTATATCACAGTCCCCAGTCATAGTACCAGAAATTATGAAAACCTCCCTCTCTGTCGGGCAACGCAACATCGCTTCATTTCTTCTTGACATCAAGATCCCCATATCCGATAAATGAATTACAGGTTTTACGGTAAGGGAGGATTCAGCCATGAAAGAGCCGAAGCAAGTTGGGATATGGGTCAGGGTATCGACAGAAGACCAGGTTAAGGGCGAAAGTCCTGAGCACCACGAGAAGCACGGGCAATACTATGCGGAGTCCCGAGGCTGGAAGGTCGTGAAGATATACCGACTGAATGCCGTCAGCGGTAAATCCGTAATGGGAGTCGCAGAAACCAAGGAGATGCTCCGGGACGTGGCAACGGGCGTGATCACCGGCCTGATTTTCTCGAAGCTCGCTCGGCTTGCCCGAAATACTCGCGAGCTACTTGAATTCGCGGACTATTTCCAAGAGCACAGTGCTGATCTCGTATCGCTCCATGAAGCGATCGACACCTCAAGCCCGGCAGGTCGGCTGTTCTATACGATGGTCGCTGCCATGGCGCAGTGGGAACGAGAGGAGATTGCAGCGCGTGTATCTGTATCCGTTCCGATCAGGGCGAAGCTCGGTAAGCCGCTTGGCGGGCAGGCGCCATTCGGCTACATGTGGGAGGAGCGAGAACTGAAACCAGATCCCGGAGAAGCGCCTGTGCGAAAGCTGATTTATGAAATGTTCATCGAACACAGACGAAAGAAAGTAGTCGCACGAATGCTTAATGAAAAGGGATATCGAACCCGCAAAGGCGCGAACTTCTCGGACACCACAATCGATCGATTACTACGCGACCCCACGGCGAAGGGAATCAGGCGCGCCAATTACACACGCAGCCTTGGGCAGGGCAAGAAGTGGGAGCTTAAGCCGAAGGAAGAATGGGTGGAGATCCCGGTAGAGCCGGTCGTTTCGGTCGAGCTGTGGGACAAGTGCAACAAGATCCTGGTCGACCAGAGGGCAAGCCGGAAGAAGCCGGCCAAGAAGACAGTCCACCTCTTCGCTGGATATACGGTCTGCCATTGCGGCAAGAAGATGTACGTCCCTTCGAAATCACCGAAATACACCTGCTACCGGTGCGGAAACAAGATAAGAACGGATGACCTTGAGGAAAAATCCCACTCGCAGCTCAAGAACTTCTTTCTTTCGCCAAAGGAGATCGAGGGATATCTCGGTCAGGCAGACAAGGTTATCAGCGAGAAGGAAAAGCTCCGCGATTCCATCACCACGGAGCGAAAGCGGGTGAAATCAGAGATGGACAAGCTCTACAGCCTGTACCTGGACGACGGAATATCCAAGAGCGGATTCAAAGAACGGTACACGCCGTTAGAGGAGAGACTGCAACAAATAGACGACCAGATGCCCGAAATACAGGGCGAGATTGATTTCCTAAGGATACAGTACCTTTCAAGCGACGAGATACTTCATGAAGCCAGAGACCTCTATTCCCGATGGAACAAACTCTCCTACGACGAGAAAAGGAAAATCATTGAAACTATCACCGATAACATCACTATCGGAAAAGGTGATATAGAAATAAACCTGTGCTACTTGCCAGAGTCCTGGGAACTGATACCAAATAGGCAACGCATCGCCAGGGGTTCATGGCGGTAATCAGCATGAACCGGGCTGGATAAGTCAGGGAAATTTGTGCCCGTGAGATGGTGACCTGACCGTCTTCCAGAGGTTGTCGGAGAAGTTCCAGGATCTGACGCTTGAATTCCGGCAATTCGTCCAGAAAGAGGACACCGTGGTGGGCAAGACTGACTTCCCCGGGCATGGGATAGCTGCCGCCGCCGATGAGTCCGGCGTCGGAGATGGAATGATGGGGCGCTCGGAACGGCCGAGTGGAGACCAGACCGGCATTGGCATCGAGATATCCGGAGATGGAATGGATCTTTGTGATCTCCAGGGCTTCCTGAAGCGTGACATCGGGCAGGATGGATCCAATCCGCCGGGCAAGCATTGTTTTTCCCGATCCCGGCGGTCCGATCATCAGCATGTTGTGACCCCCGGCAGCGGCAACCTCCATGGCCCGTTTGGCGTGTTCCTGACCTTTGATATCCGACATATCCAGATGCCGGTCCCGGTGATGTCTGTTCTGTTTCAGAATAGTGGATTCAAAAGGGTTCATACTGGTATTATCGTTAAGAAGATCCACGACATCTCTCAATGATGCGGCGCCAAACACATCCAGATTGTCCACAACAGCGGCTTCCCTTGCGTTGGCCCGGGGCACGATCATCCGTTTCCAGCCGTGAACACCGGCGCCGGTAGCCATGGGGAGCGCACCGCGGATGGGACGCAACTCCCCGTCCAAAGAGAGTTCCCCCACCATGATGGTGTCGTCGAGATTGCGGGATCGGACGATTCCCATGGCCTGAAGCAGACCTACGGCAATGGGCAGATCAAACGCGGATCCCTCCTTCCTGAGGTTGGCCGGAGCCAGATTGATGGTGATCCGCTCCAGGGGAAACTGATATCCGCTGGTGGCCATGGCGGCATAAACCCGCTCTTTGCTTTCCCGTACCGCGGTATCCGGCAATCCCACCATGAGCATTCCCGGCAATTGACCCTCTCGCATGAATATTTCCACTGAAACCGGTTGAGCATCTACACCGGTCACGGTGCACGTCTGAATTTTGGCTAACATCATCTTTAAAATCCTCCCGGTTGATGTGATATCCCTGTATAGGAGCAACAATCCTGCCAATTTCCGGGTGCTGTAACCTATGAAAAATAAAGGAATTTATGTATGGGACTATTCGGAATGTCCGCTGCTGTCCGGATGACGGACCAAGGAGGCCGGTATTCGGATCGCATGCTCAAAGCCGCTGACCACCCTCACCAGCGGATCAATATCAGCATCCCTCCCTTTTTGCGCTTTCCACAAATGATGTTTATAATAAAACGAGACTTCATTAGGAGACAGATTCATGAGGGGTTCCGACCGGTACTGGCTGGGTTTTGCGTTTACTCATCTGAGTGAACTGATCAGGGGTGATGTGCCGCTCCATACCGCGTTTCGGACCGTTGCTGAGGATCTTGACCGGACCCGGTTGAAAAAAACGTTTAATCGTATCGCGGACCGACTGGAAAACGGCGAATCCCTGACGGATATTTCACTCTTTGCACAGATGGTTCCTTCGGGCACGGCGGCGCTCTTTACCCTGGCCCGTGAACGGGATGATCTGGCCACCGGTTTTGATAATCTGGCGGGCGCGTGCATGGGGTACGGTGGCGCAGAATCCCTGCCGGATAAACCGCTGCTCGGCCCGGTTTCCGCCCTGGTTGTAAGTCTCAGTTTCATTTTTGTCATGGGCGCATCTGTGGGTGCGGCCACGGTGACTTTCGGACGGATCTTTCAATCACTGGGTGCAAGTCTTCCGTTGCTGACCCGAATCTGTCTGGTCCTGGGTCAATTTCTCTATCAATGGTGGATTGTGATTTTTCTGGTGGTTTTTGTTACTGGTCTGGGATCAATTTACCTGAGTAAATCCCGAAATAGCACCCTGTTTCCAGCCTGGATAAAGTGGAATCTTCCGATCCTTTCCCGGTTTGACCAAATGGAATATATGGTGGCTGTGACACAGTTTCTGACCATGGGGATCCGGATGAATCTGCCGCTCCACCTCATTTTTAAGCAATTCAGCGAAAGCTGTCCCAATCGAATATGGCAGAAAGTCAGCCTCAGGCTGGCAGCCGGACTTTCCGAAGGGGTCGAATTCGGAGATGCTGCCGAATCCGCAGGTTTTCCGAACCCGGATTACCACTATTATTTTCAGGATGTTTCAGACAAAAATACGCTCGAAACTCTGGCGAATGCCCAGGAGGAATTGGTTCGGGAAATGGATATGGCATACCGTATTCTCATGCACCGTTTCCATATTCTCTATTTCTTTGGTACGGGAGTGATTGTGGGTTTGTTTGTCATCGCCATGTACCTGCCGATGTTCAAACTTATCGGGATCCTGTCGGGCTAGTGTCATGAGTTGGTTCAATAACATCGGCAAGATCTTCACCACCCCGATCCTGAATATCCCGCCCATTCCCGTTGTGTCCCGGCGGAAACTGGCCGGTGCTCTGACGGCTATCGCCGGATTTCACCGGTCGGGAGTCAGCCTGCCCGAATCGTTCAGAGCGGTTTCACAAAGGCGCATGGTCAGGGGCAGTCTCCGTTGGTTGTTGCGGGGATGTGCCGATGAGTTGGACGATGGTTATCCCCTTTCAACTGTCATGAAAAAATGCCGATTCGCATTTCCACATCCCATACCTGAAATTATTAAGAACGGTGAGCAGGCAGGCGATCTGCCCCGCTTCATGCAGCGAGCTGCGGAATATCTCAACCGGCAAGTGGACCGTCGCAACACTCACTATATTCAGTTTTCATATTTTTACCTGTTACTCCTCTATTGTGCGAATGTGACTGTTTTCCTGTCTTATGCCGTTATCCCCACTATGCTCAAGATTGTACAATCTATTCCGGATGACGAAGGAACTCTGTTTCAAAAAATGATGGCTGTTCATCAGCCTGTCACGAATTTTATGCAGGATTACTTATTCTTCAGCATTGCGATTTTTCTGATTGTGTTTTTCAATAACCGCCGGTGGTGGGTGGCGCGACGCTATGTGTCGTTCCTGGCCTGGCCACTGGAAATCCGGGATTATTTCCTCCTGCCCGGGAGTCGCAGCCGACGATACGCGGTCCTGGCTCACTGTTTTGAAATACTGGGCGAGAGTCTGGGAGCCGGTCTGGATTTCAGTACATCCCTCCGGCAGGCAGGGGAGAGTTCCGGGAGTTTGTGGATGTCTCGAATCTGCACGCGTGCCGCCCGGGCAGCTGAATCCGGCGAGTCTCCCTCTGAAATTCTTCGTCTGTCCGGTTTTGTCCCGCCGGACATCGCCGCACTCTTTTTTACCCGGGACATTTCCCGAAACGCATGTCTGGATACGGCCGCATTCCTCCGGCTGCGTTCCGAGACCTTCACGGCGAGGATAAGGCGTACCATGACCTTTGCTATGTATCTGGCCGCTGCCACTGTTGTCGGGTGGCACGTGGCGATTATCCATGCATTTTTCTTCGGAATCGTGGTGCGGTTATGATGCAGATCACACCAACAGGTCCCGGCGCTGTGCTTCGCACCCTGGCCATGCTCCTGCGTCGAAAGACACCCCTTCATCAGGCGCTGATTCAAACCGCGGATCTTTTCAGCCGGCGCGGGGATCGGGCGGCATGGAAACGTGTGGCGTCGTCTGTTGAGAAAGGCATGACTTACGCTGAAGCATTCCGGCAGGAGAGCCACCGGTTTCCGCCGGGGTACGCCGAGATAATCGTTAAGGCGCTGGATTCCGGGGACGCCGCATCTGTTCTCACTGCCCTGGCGTCTCACCACGACCTGCAATCGGCATATCGACGTGAGTTTTATCAAAGCATCATTCCTCTGATTACCGTTCTGGCCGGTACCGTGGTGTTCGGTATCATCTGGAGTTTTCACATCGTGCCCCTTTTTCGTGAATCCTACTTTCACCTGGGATTGGATGCACCGGTCTGGATCCATCCCCTCTCATCCCTGATCTGGATCATCCCGGCGGTATCCGTGTTTCTGTATATTGTCCTCATTCATTCAGGTGGTTCTTTTATCCGGAGAGGGTCAATCCGGAAAACCATGAACCTGGCCATCTGGCTGCGAACCCTTGGGATTTGTCTGAACACGAAAATGCCGCTTCACCAGGCCTTGAAAGTGTCCGGGAGCCCGGACGGCGCAGATACACGATCAATGGACGGGGAGTCCCTGGGAACGATTCTCGAGACGTACTCCCATATTCCAGGGTCTTTATCCGCTGTGCTGGGAACCGCTGAAAAACACGGGACCCTGCAAGCCGTTTGTGAACGGTACGGCCGTCTGTATTACCGGTTTGCCATGATCCGGATGAAATTCACCATTTCCCGGCTGGTGCCCATTCTCCTGGTAATCTGCGCACTCATCGGCGGATGTGCGGTATTTACCGGCTATCTGGTTTATTTCAACACACTGGGTGATGCTGCGGAGGCTTTAAAAGTATGGTAGCACAACCGACGGAAACCGGAATTTTCCAATCCCTGGCCAACGGGATTTTGCAAGGGATTCAATCAGAAAATACCGTTAGCGCCGGTGTGGATATGATCCTTCAGCACGCCGTGAAAACCCAGGCATCTGATATTCTCCTGGAACCCCGGGGGGACGGCAGGTATCTGATTCGATACCGCATAAACGGCCGGTTTCATACCCTTCTGAATATTCCGGCGACCCATGCGGATCGGGTCATGAACCGGTTAAAGGTTTTGGCAAATATACCGGTTTACGTGACGGGGAAGGCCCTGGACGGTCGCATTGATATGCCCGGGGACCATCACAAAATCGAAATACGGATGTCCGTGGTTCCTGTCGTGAAAGGCCAGCGGGCAGTGCTTCGGATTTTGGATCCGGACCGCACATTCAAATCGCTGACAGCCCTGGGGTTTTCAGAAGATGTGGAGGGTCAACTGGCGGGTCTTATTCAGCGTGATCAGGGGCTCATTGTGGTCTGCGGATCAACATCGTCAGGAAAAACCACCACCCTCTATGCGCTGCTGGATGCGGTTGCGGCGGCTCAGGGCGATACCCGGCAGATTATTCTTGTGGAGGATCCCGTGGAGTATTCCCTGGAACGGATTCCACAGATCCAGGTAAATGAAGAAAACGGGTTTGGGTTCGAAGCGGCACTCCGGGCCATGCTGCGCCAGGATCCCGAGGTCATCGGAATCGGTGAGATCCGCGATAGAGTGACGGCGAAAACCGCGGTTCGGGCCGCCCTTACCGGCCACCTCGTCCTGGCAACACTCCATACCGGTTCACCGGAAGAAGTGCCGGCGCGACTCCGGGAACTCGGCGCCGACCGCCGACTCACCGCCGGAGCACTCATCGGAATTCTTCATCAGACCCTCATGCCGCTGCCTTGCTCATGCAGAAACCGTGAAACACATCCGGAAACGTCCCGTTCACCGGTATGTGACATTTGTCTGGACACCGGCATCTCCGGCCGGAAAGCCCGGGGTACGCTGCGTGTGCCGGATGCGGATTTCAGACGTCGGATCCTGAATCGTGATGCCGGTATGGAAAAGGATCCATCATGACCCATCGATCACGAGGATCCATTCTGCTTATGACGATTCTTGTCCTCGGTCTCGCATCCATGCTCATGATTACCGGAACCGAATATTTTATGCGGTATGCCCGGGATGCCCGTTCATTGGAACTCCGGTTGACAGCCCGGCATATGGCTGAATCCGGTATCACCTACGCCCGAACTACAGGAAAAACCAGATCGAACTGGATCAGTTTGGGGGAGGGCCGGTTCCGGCTGGAAGAAAAAAATCGGTCCGGTGACATACGGGTTATCCGCATTTATGGAGAATCTCTCCGGGGCGATCACACCGCTGCAAAATCTGTAGTTACAGCGGAATTCAAGCAGACCGGTACCGGTTTGAGACTCATCAGGCGGATTCCGGAGACTGCTGGAACAGGTGGCCGGAATGCAGATTAAACGCCGGCGCGTATCATCTGGATTCTCTCTGATCCATGTGCTCACATCAATCGGTCTTCTGGTGACGCTGCTGGTGACACTGGCGCCGCTCCTTAATACAACTGCACGGATCCAGCGGGAATCCGGGGAAAGAATCCAGGCGCTCTGGGCCATCCATGGGGTCCTGGAAAAAATCAGAACCCGGGAGGTTTCCTTTCCCGATGAGACGGGTAAAAGCCAAACGCATACACTGGATCTGCCGGTGGGACCATTCTGCGGTTTGACTATTCAAAACACCCGGAAATTCTCCGCCGGAATGGTTCAGATCACGGTTTCCGCCGATTGGACGACCTTGCAGGGGCGCCATGTTACGGTGAGTCTCACGGAACTCATTGATAGAAACGCTGGCCGATTATGAGTCGCTTGCAGAGAGGATCCACATCACTTCTGGAACTGCTGGCAGTCGTGGCTTTAACCGCGCTGCTTGTCCCGGTGATCCTGGGTATTCTCACGGAATCACAGAACCGTCTCAGTCCCGCCGGAAAAGCCGGGCAGGAGATCCGTATCTATCAGACCGGCTCCGCTGTTTTCGATACCATGCAAAGGGATTTGGACCGGGCAACAGGAATACGCAATCGATTCGGTGAGTATTCCGGGAAAGAATACGACCTGATTCTTGAACAGGGTGAAAACGTCGTGGTCTATCACTGGAGCTATCCGAAGTTACACCGGATTCAATTCACCGGTGATGAACGGTATGAGCAGCTCCTGACCCGGAAACTGGGGATGCTGGACTGGAAATTTCGAGATAATCTCCTGGAAATCACAATTGAACTTGCCGGAAGAAAAATAGAAGATCCGGCGGTGCGGTTCACCACGGCATTTGCATTGTCCGGCCTGAATAATGTGAAATAGAATATTATTATAAGTTTCAATGGAAGACATTTATGCACAACTATGATCAGGCATACAAGAACACGCAGGATGTATTCGGCAGTGCACCGGAATCTATTCTCGTAGATTATCTGGACGGCATGGACCGGTCCCGGCCGATTCTGGATATCGGCGCCGGGCAGGGTCGCCATGCCTTCACACTTGCCCGGAACGGGTTCACCGTGCATGCGCTGGATCCGTCCGCTATTGCCATAGCACAGATTACCCGGATCGCCCGGGAACACCATCTGGATATAACTCCCTTCTGCCGTGATATCTTTACGTTTGATCCGGTACCGGAGTCCTACTCCGGTATTCTTATATTCGGTCTTCTGCAGATTCTGTCCCGGGATCAGATCCAGAAGATTATTCATCACGTAACCAAGTGGCTGATACCGGGAGGTCGGGTGTTTATTACGGCATTTGGTGTCGATGAAGCTGTGAAGTGTGACAGATCTGAAACGTGGAGAAAAGTCGGACAGAACGCCTATGCAGATGATTCCGGTGAGTTCCGGACGTTTCTTGAACCCAATGAAATTCTGACGCTATTTACAGGATTTTCCGCGATCCACCACTGGGAGGGTCCGGGAAAGGTTCACCGGCACGGTGACGGCCAGGCGGAGCAGCATGCCATGGTGGAAGCGGTTCTGGAGTTAATTTAACCGGGTAGGCCGGGGTTTCGTCCCTGCCATAATGACATTGCGCTCTGAACTGCTATAATAAGGCGTGATGAACAACAGGTGAGAACTCCGGCGAAAGGATTACCATGAAGCGCACAATATTGATAACCGTGCTCATGACCTTACTCATTGTATCGTCATTAATGGCAGGAACTGAACCGGCGGAGAAAAAGGAGAGTGTCATGCTGAAAGATTTCGATCGACTCTGGAACTACAGTGATCCGGCGGCAACAGAAACCAAATTCCGGGAAAAATTGCCGGAAGCGGAAAAATCCGGCGACACGGATATTTATATTCAGTTGTTAACTCAGATTGCCCGGGCTCAAGGTCTTCAGGGGAAGTATGATGATGCACATAAAACCCTGGACGATGCGGAAAAACGGTTAACCGAAGAGACGAAAACCGCACGTATCCGGTACCTGATGGAACGGGGCCGGGTGTTTAATTCCTCGGGATCAAAAGAAAAATCCAAACCGATGTTCCTGGATGCATGGGCGCTCTGTCAGGCGGAGAAGAACGATTTCTTTGGCGTGGATGCCCTGCATATGATGGGGATTGTGGAACCACCGGAAAAACAGCTCGGGTGGAGTATCAAAGCCCTTGAACTGGTTGAAAAATCCGAAGACAAACGGGTCAAAGGCTGGCTGGGTCCTCTCCGGAATAATATCGGCTGGAGTCATTTCGATCTGAAAGAATATGACAAAGCACTGGAAATGTTTCGTAAGGATATCGAGTGGCGGAAAAAGATCGGGGACGAAGGGGCGCACCGGATGGCGCGCTGGTCGGTTGCTCACGTGTACCGTGTGACGGGAAAAGTTGATGAAGCGCTGGAAATCCAGCAGACCATTGAAAAAGAACTCCAGGATAAATCCCTGCCGCCGGAAGGGTTTAACAGTGAGGAACTGGGTGAACTTTACCTGTTGAAAGGCGATAAGGAGAAAGCAAAACCGTATTTTGCTAAAGCCCATGAATTACTGTCAGCTGACCCCTGGATGGCGGCCAATGATGTCGACCGTCTGGCCCGCCTGAAAACGCTGTCTGAATAGTTGAGTGTTCACAGTGTCCTCTATCCTCGCTACAGATAATCTCCCGTTCCTCATCACCTTCGCCGTGACCGCCCTGTTTGGTCTCATCAACTGTTTCTGGGGATTCCGGATTTTTAAGGTGATCCTGATGTTCTGGGGGTTCCTGGCCGGACTTATTCTGGGGTTGATGGCCGGGAGCGCACTGGCTGTCTCGGCAATGATATCGCTGATCATGGGACTTATCGGTGGTTTCCTGGGGATTTTTCTGGTCCGTATGCTGTTTAATGCAGGTGTAGCGGCTCTGGGCGGATTTTTCGGTTATTCCGTGGCCCTTGCCATTCTGTATCACCGGCCGGATCTTAACCGCTGGCTGGTCATTATTACTGCCTGTCTGCTCTGTGGTCTGGCGGCATTGGCCATGAAAAAATCGATTCTCATCGTCATCACGGCTTTCAGCGGAAGCTGGCTCACGGTATCAGCCGGCGCCAGTCTTATCCTGGGAAAACCCTTTGGCCAGGTGCCGCTCTCATCACCGGATATTCCCGATGCATGGCTCTGGATTTCTATCTCATGGGCTGTTCTGGGATTTCTGGGCATGATGGTTCAGTTCATGCGGACCGGTAGAGGGCATCACATATAGTTTTACAGATTGAGTTCCTTGCAATCCTGGTGGAAGAGATTGGGATCGAACCATGGCCAGTGCTGGGGCCGGGGAGACCGGACGGATATCAGGCGTCTGCCGCCGGGTCGCTTGAAAATCAGTTGATACGCACAGAGAGCGATCATTCCCGGGTTTCGCAGCACCTCACGGCTTCCGTATTTCCGATCGCCTACAATGGGAAATCCCCGGGAACTGAACTGGACCCGGATCTGATGGCTCCGGCCGGTTTCCAGTCGAATCAAGACCAGAGATCGATCATTGCGGACGTCCAGTGTGAGGAATCTCAGTTGAGCAGCTTTTCCTTCTTCTTCACTGGTGACCACTGATCGCCGGTTCTGTGGTTCTTTGGCCAGGTAATCTTCATATGCGCCTTTAGGTGAGGGCTGGCCATGGACAACAGCCAGATAGTATTTCCGGATGGCGCGTTTTTTGAACTGATCCATCATGTATGCGGCGACTTCCGGGGTTTTTGCAAATACCAGGACACCCGTCGCAGGCCGGTCCAGCCGATGAACCATTCCGGCAAATACCTTTCCGAACCGTTGGCCCGATGTTTTGGCCAGATACTGCCGCACGGAATCAACCATACTCTTATCACCGGTGGCATCACCCTGTGTCAGTTTACCGGGAGGTTTGTAAACAAGGATAAGCTCATCATCTTCATGAAGTATTTTCAGGGAAGTCTGAGGTTTCTTCGTGGATGTCCGGGGTTTCTTCAACGATGTCCGGGGTCTATTCTGCCGTGCCATGGTGTCCTTTCCGAGATCTTCCGCCCTGGAGTTGACGGAACGCTTCCGGCACTCTAGCATAATCCCGGCGATTGAAGAAATGATCTTTGCGGTAAAGGAGAGACGCATGTTTCTGAACACGACCCCATGGGACGATTATGAACTTCTTGATACCGGGGATTGCCGAAAACTGGAACGGTACGAATCCGTTATTCTGGACCGGCCCGCACCTCAGGCACTTTGGAAACCCCTTGAATCGAAAAAATTGTGGTCCACCGCCCACGGTATTTATCATCGTTCATCCAGCGGGGGGGGGGGGGATGGGAGTTCATAAAAAAGCTGCCGGAATCCTGGACGGTCCAAAGGGACGCCATCCGGATGATCGTCAAGCCCACGGGTTTCGGACATCTGGGGATTTTCCCGGAACAGGCGCCGTGCTGGGACTGGATCACTGAGAGGGTCCGTGATTCCGGTTCCGATACCTCGGTTCTCAATCTCTTCGCATATACCGGCGGCGCCACACTGGCAGCCGCGGCTGCCGGGGCTGCTGTCTGTCATGTGGACGGTTCCAAAGGGGCGATCGCCTGGGGCAGGCAGAACGCCGATCTCAATAATATGACCGATTGCCCGATCCGGTGGATTGCCGATGATGTCACTAAATTTGTGTATCGGGAAGTGCGCAGAGG
>SWBY01004781.1_pt1 | contig 33158 bp, 25 predicted proteins | sample 4693071 | NCBI WGS metagenome assembly SWBY01 (sample SAMN10267273, study PRJNA491770) | bioreactor metagenome | isolation source: DHS bioreactor inoculated with marine methane seep sediment | place: Japan: Omine Ridge, Nankai Trough | collected 2006-05-06 | reverse complement strand
ATTCAAGATTACATCGCCCTGATATACCCACAACGCAAAAAGCTCGGCATACCTTCATCTTGTTAACCTTTCTTACAATAAAGTATAATCCAGGTGAGCGCCAAATTCAATTTGTTAAGTTTGACGGATCGAAAAACTTGGTGTGGAAAAAAATGGATGGGGGTTGAGAATGAGTAATCATCTGAGCAATATTGAAATAATCAAACCTTCTGAAGTGCCGTTTAAAACCTATTTTGCACCTGCGGAAAGAATGGATAAATCGGAAGTCGGAGAGTTACTCGAAACAGTTATGCAATCAGATATTATCAGGGCTCTATTGGATTCCGTGGATGGGTTATTGCTTGTTTTGAACCGTGAGCGGCAGATCCTGGCAACGAATAGGACGGTCATGGATGCATTTAACGTTAAGAAAATGGATGCTCTGGTGGGGTTGCGGCCCGGTGAATTGTTTCACTGCATCCATTCTGATGAGGAATCGGGTGGATGCGGTACTTCCCGGGCGTGTGCCACATGTGGGGCCGTTCAATCTATTCTCCAATGCCAGAATCTCGCAGAACCCGTTGCCGGGGAATGCAACTTGACTCTCCGGGTGGCTGACCGGTTTCAGGCGTGTGAATTTCGTGTCCGGACAACTCCTGTTACTGTGAGTGACTATACTTTTTATATCATGGCGTTGTCTGATATCAGTGGCGATAAACGCAGAATGGCTTTGGAACGGATATTTTTCCACGATGTACTCAATACACTTACCGGGCTTCAGGGGTGGACACAACTACTGAAACAACCGGAAAAAGTGGATCTTAACGAGGCATCAGGCTGGATTATGTCCATGGCAGGACGTCTGCAACGGGAAATTGTCGACCAACGGACGCTGGTAATGGCGGAGGCGGATGAGCTTAAACCCAATGAGGATCTGGTGGAACTCAAATCACTTTTTGCCGATCTTGAAGCGAATTTTCGGGAACATGATGTTGCCGGGAATCGGCACCTTGAATTTGGAGCAATTGACAAAGATCCGGACCTCTTTACCGATGGCAATCTCCTGTTTCGAGTTCTTGAAAATATGATAAAAAATGCACTCGAATTCATTCCGGAAGGTGAAACAGTCCGGGTTACCGTCGAATCCGGACCGGATAAACTTCGATTTAATGTCTGGAATCCGGGATACATTCCGGAGAAAACCGCCCTGCAAATCTTTAACCGGTCTTTCTCTACTAAAAGCGATTCCGGTAGAGGTCTGGGAACGTATAGTATGCGATTGCTGGGCGAGACGTACCTGGGAGGGAAAGTTGATTTTGTAACTGATGAGAAAGACGGAACAACTTTCTGGATTGAAATTCCGATTTAAACTGTTTTGTCTGGATCCTCAGATTCAATTTCGAGCATCATTACATCTTCCAGATCCACTTTTCTTCCCGAAGCTTTTTTACTTTTTATGAGATCTTCTGAATGACTTGAATACGTCCTTTAATCGGTTCAACATCTTTTGTTGCCAGGATCCCTGGATTCAACTGCAGAATCATGTCCGTAAATTCACACAGTAAATCCATACGTTCATTCATTGGAAGAGATTGAAACCACCTTGCTTTTGCTTCAGGTGTCTCTTCGTTTCGATCATGAGAAACTTCTCTATTCACAAATAGAATTATAACTAAGCCAGCTTTAAAAAACAACGCTGAATCCTAAGGCAAGCATTACAAATCCGGGTTCTCTGAACCTCGATACTTGCTAAATCTCGCAAACTCAGCCAAAATATTGAGTGATAATATTCCTGATTATGTGGTCTCGAACGTTGATGCTGATTATGAAAAAAAACATTCTGGTCCTGGAAGATGAACCTGCCATAGCGGACACCATCATCTATGCGCTTGAATCTGAGGGTTTCAGCGTAAAATGGTGCACCACGACCAAAGATGCACGGGATGTGTTTCAGCAGTTTGATATTCAGTTTGTCGTGCTGGATATCGGTTTACCCGATGGCAACGGATTTGATTTCTGTCGTGAACTCAGAAAAAAATCAGATGTTCCGGTGCTATTTCTGACCGCTCGCCGGGACGAGATTGACAGGATTATCGGTCTGGAAATCGGTGGGGACGATTATATGGTCAAACCCTTCAGTCCCAGGGAACTGACGGCCAGAATCCGGGCTATTCTGAGACGGACCGTTCAGTACGCCGCATCCCCGTCGAATTCTACCGGGACATATCCGTTCACCCTGGATGACCACAAGAAATCAATCACATATCATGATCAACCGCTGATACTGACACGGTATGAATATCGGATCATGAAAATCTTCATTGAACGTCCGGGGTGGATATTTTCAAGGGATCAGATTATGTCGAGGGTCTGGGAAGAGCCGGATTCGAGTTTTGACCGGACTGTGGACACCCATATTAAAAGTTTGCGTGCCAAACTGGATAAGATCAAACCTGAAACCTGTCCGATTCAAACGCATCGCGGACAGGGTTACTCACTGAAGGAATCGATGTGAGTATCAGGTTTCGTTTATCTCTGGCTGTATCGGTTCTGGGAATCCTGGGATTCTATTTTCTTGTGAATTGGATCGTTGATGATCTTCGACCGTGGTACCTTGCCACAGTGGAGGAATCCATGGTGGAGACCGCAACGGTGCTCTCTTCCCTTGTCACCAGACAAATGAGCACCAGTGATCCCCATTTAGATCTGTTACGGGAAACATTTCAGGATGCAAAACAACGTAAATTTCCGGCACAAATCTACGAATTAACAAAATCTGATATTAATATTCGCGTCTATGTAACTGATAATGAAGGCATGTGTATATACGACTCGAATCAGGGAAAAGAAGAAGGAAAAGATTATTCCCGGTGGAATGATGTTATTCGAACACTGAGAGGTGAATATGGCGCACGTTCTTCTGCTATGAATCCTGAAGATCCGGCATCATCCACCCTGTTTGTCGCATCTCCCATCATGTTTGAGGGTGAGATCGCTGGTGTTCTGACGATCTGCAAACCATCAGACAGTATCAAAACGTTCCTGGATACCGCGAAACACAAAGTTGTCACGGTTGGACTCCTTGTTTGCCTTGTCGTTGTTTTCACTGGTTTCCTCAGCACATTCTGGATTACGCGTCCCCTTCAAAAGCTGACGTGCTATGCAAACAAGATAAGAGACGGACACAAACCTGATCCTCCTGAACTGGGTTGCAATGAGATCGGGAACCTGGGAAAAGCTTTTGATGAGATGCGAGACTCCCTGGAGGGGAAACAGTACATAGAGAACTATATCCAGACACTGACCCATGAGATGAAAAGTCCACTGGCAGCTATCCGAGGCGCAGCGGAACTGCTTGATGAAGAAATGCCCCTTGACCACAGACGGAAATTTCTGGGAAATATCCGTTCGGAAACCCATCGACTGGAAGATTTGGTTCAGCGATTGCTGGAACTGGCGTCTCTTGAGAAACGGAAGGATCTCCAGAATATCGAAGAGATTGATATCCAGGAATTGTTAACCGAAATTTTGACGAGTATGTCATCACTGGTGGCGGAAAAACAGATCCATATCCAATTGGATTCTAATCATTTGGTTGTGCCGGCTGAACGGTTCCTTCTCAGGCAGGCGGTGGCGAATCTGATCCGTAACGCTCTGGATTTTTCACCCGTAAACGGATCTGTATCTATTTCCGCAAAGAAAGACGATGGGTTTGCGACGATTACTGTCAAGGATTCAGGACCCGGGATACCCGAGTATGCATTGAATAAGGTGTTTGACCGGTTTTTTTCTTTGGAGAGACCGGATACCCGGAAAAAGAGCACAGGTCTGGGCCTGACATTTGTTCAGGAAGTCGCCGTTTTACACAAAGGCAGTGTTTCTGTAGCCAATGGAGAAAATTCCGGTGCTGTTTCCACGCTCAGACTGCCCCTGATCTGATCTTTGCTGTCCCTTCACATTGCCATCGGAAATGACACGCTGCTTCATCATCATTTTGGTCCAATATTTGAATTTTCTCACATCCCGTTCTGGACAAAGTAATTTTTCCCGGTAGAATCTAAAAAGGGTAAGGGGTTTTCATTACGAACATTCAATTTGGAGGAGAGCAGGCATGAAACGGGTTGAACTGATATTGCTGGCAGGGTTATTGATATTCGGAACGGGTTCATCGGCAGGGGCACTCACCGCCCTGACGATTCCTCAGAACCAGGTGGGACCGCCGGCTCCCGTTATGGGTGGAGAAACGTCCACGATCCGCTCCATTGATGTGACGTTTCCGCGGCCTTCAGAGTCCGGGGACCGGGATTTCTGGGCGGAACGGGATCTCGTTGTAGACAGCCCGTCCGGGTTTGGCCAGGGAAAAGTGGATATGGTGACGGGACCCGACGGCAATCTCTGGGCCTGTTTTTTCGATGATCGGTATGTGCCTTCAGGTGAAGGAACCTATTTTATCATGCGATCCACTGACGGAGGCGCTTCCTGGGCCAGTCCATTCTCTTCCAATGGGTTTATTCTCTCCAGCGATTATGGTGATGATCCCAGTTTGGCCATTGCCGAACCCACACCGGGTACTATCCGGATCTGCGTGGGAGTGACAGGTTCGTACGGCAGTGGGTTTTCCAACACTTACTGTGCCTATAAAAATGCCGACTCCAGTTCATGGGCAATGAATTCGGCACAAAGCTGGAATGATAACTATCGTCTGCCAAGATTATACTTTGCCGGTACACGCCTGATTGCTGCCTCGGTATCTTTGACGGACGGAAATTATTATACGGATTATTCCGACAATTACGGCGTCACGTTCACCGGGTTTTCCACGGCCAGTCAGGCCAGTACCGGGTTTGTGCAGGTCACCCAGCCGGATCTGGTCTACGACAGCACCACCGGTTACCTGTTCTGCACCATGACGGCCAGTTTTCCGGCGGATGAATACAAACTTTACTGCCTGCTGGCGCTGAGCACCGATGCGGCCACCTCATGGAAACGGTCCACCTCCGCCGGTACCGATATTGGTCCCTGGTCGGTGGGATCTCCCGGGGTTTATTCTTATGAGGCGAGTGTTGTTGAAGTGACCCATGACGTGGGCGCTCCCAATGGGCACTGGCTGATTTTGAGCAGTTACCAGCAGGCTTCCGGAAACGATTACGATATCGGGTTTGTATATGGGGATTACTCTCAGCTTCAGGACAACGGCAGCTGGTGGAATCCCGGTACAACATCTCCTTATGTGCTTTTTAGTGATGCTATCGGTGATGAAGCGGCGGTTTCCCTGGCTGCGGAATCTGGTGCAGCCGGTAAATTTCACGCTGCCTGGGTGGATGCCAACCCGGCACAGGAACACGAAGTCTGGTACAGCTATTGCAATTTTTCAGACCTTTCCACCTGGTTGATAGAGGAAGAAGTGAGTGCTGCGCCCGGAGCCAATCCCAATATCGATTTCAGTCTCGGAGCAGCCGCATCTTCATCCATCGCGCTGATGGATACCGGATCCGGATTGAACCCCGTGGTGGCATGGGCTGACAGTCGGGATCTTACGGCGGATGTTTACAGCGCGTTCCGAACCACCGTAGCGCCGACAGCCACACCCACCACTGCACCGACGAATACGCCACCACCGACGCACACACCGCCACCGACAAATACGCCGACGCACACGCCCACACATACGCCGCCGCCGACCATCACATCCACCGGTACGCCGACACCGCTTCCCACACTTCAGCCGCCGATGATCCCCACCACCGGTCAGGCAGGACTTCTGCTGATGCTTCTGGTCGTGCCCCTCTTTTTGATTCGCAGGCGGTAGGGGATGGCGGGGACGAACCACCTGCGTTCCTCGAAAGGGAACTATGGCGAGTCAGGAACCCCGCCCTGCCGGGTTTCATCCCGTTATGGATGAAAGGAGGTATCCCGTGAGAAACGTAATGATATTCAGCGTCGTGGCGGCAATGGGTCTGGCCATGTATGGCGGAGTGACGGTGCAAGCTGTGGAGACTCCTCTTGATGCGGCTTTCATTCTGATCGGGAAAGATCGTGACGCATTTGTCCAGCCCCGCTCTGAGGAAAGCTTTTATCGGTTTATTGGCCGGTTTCCCCTGATTGATGCCGTGGCGGAGACCCCCTTTGATATTCCGGGATACGGGGTAGTGGTCAGCGATGCGCTTTCTCAGGCGAATTCACCCCTGGAATTGTTTGATGCTGTTCTTTTCTCCATGGGAGCGATGGCTGCCGTGACGGATTCTGCCGGGATGATTCCGGAATTTTCAGCAGCCGAGGCGGGTGAACCGCTCCCGGATCAATTTGCCGGTCTGGCGCCGTTGATACTGGCCATGGATACGGTGTTTCTTATGCGCCAGGAGGCCCTTGGGAATCTCACCGATGATGAATTGATCTGGTTCAAGGATAACTACGATCTGTTTTTTTATGAAAACGGTATTTTCCGGTTTATGACCGGCCCGGTGGAAAAACAGGCTGCTATTTTGAAGTTGGTCTCTAAAATCGATCTGGAAAAACTTGTCCGGGGTCAACGACTGCTCATCCGTGCCGTGGAAGATGCGATCCCGGTGCTTCAGGCGATTGCGAAGAGAACCCCTCAGCCGCCGGGATCCGGTCTTTTTGAGAGAAACTACCGGTGGGGCCGGTTGATCATTGGCGGCATGGGATCGAACCGGTACACCACAGATGCGGCTCTGATCCTGGATTCCGGTGGTGACGATATTTATGAAAACAACGCCGGCGGCACGGGACGGAACCTGGTTGTTGCCGCTCTGGTGGATCTGTCCGGGGACGATATCTACCGCAGCAATGAGATGGGTGCTCAGGGGTTTGGGTTTCTTGGAAATGGGTATCTCGTGGATTTAGCAGGGAATGACAGCTATTTTTCCGGATCTTTTTCCCAGGGCGGTGGCCTGGTGGGGTTTGGGATGCTCCGGGATGGCGCCGGTGCGGATCGGTATATTGGAACCCGAAACGTGCAGGGAACGGCCGTGTTCGGCGCGGGTGTGCTCATGGATGAATCCGGTGAAGACGATTACCGCGCCGTGGAAATGAGTCAGGGTTTCGGCTCCACGCTGGGGATGGGAGTTCTCTACGACCGTTCAGGTGACGATCGGTACACTGCGATTTCGGAAGTGTACGGGTTTTCTCAGGGATCAGGATGCGGCTGCCGGTCGTATCCGTGGCTCCTGGATTTTTCTTTGTATGGCGGAGTCGGCTGCCTGGTGGATGACAGCGGTCATGATTCGTACCGCAGCGGCGCGTTTTCCCAGGGCGCCAGCTATTTCATGTCACTGGGAATTCTGGTGGACCGGACCGGTGATGATCATTATGACGGTACCGGAGGATACTCCCACGGCGCTGGTGTTCATCTGACATCGGGATTGCTTCTGGATTATGAAGGGGACGATTATTACCGCGGACAATGGGCCGGAAATGCGGCCGGGAACGACCGGAGCACAGGTATTTTCCTGGATCTGGCCGGGACGGACAGATACTCGGGTCCCGGGGGCGCCGGCCAGGGATATTCCCATAAACCTCATGGGATTTCCATCTTTGTGGATGCCGGAGGCGATGATGTGTATCGGGGTAAAGATATGTCCCAGGGGTACACGCTGCCGCCCATAACCCCGGACAACTGGTGTCATGTCATCTTTTTCGACGGCGGTGGCGTGGACAGTTACTCCATGGCGGAGCGGGGCAATAATCATACCTGGCATATTCAGGAAACCGTTGCCGGTATCGATAGTGAACTCCCCGGGGATGCGCCGGTGACGGTAAACACATTTTTCCCGGTAACAACCCCGTGGACAGCTCGATTGGGCACCGGTGATCTCGATCCCTTTGCCGGTATGAAAGCCGTGCACCAGCGCTCCGGAGAATCCCTCAATGTGCTGATCCGTAATCTGGGTACCGGGACATCCGTGGAAAACCGGGCTGTGGAAGAAGCGATCACCTGGGAGATCCTTGGTGGTGAGACCGAATCCGATCTGCTCCCGGCCCTGGCTGTTGGCCTGAATTCCGAAGATCCCCGGACCCGTGCGTACACTGTAATGGTCCTGGAAATACACGAGGTTAACGAAGCGGAACCTCAGATACTGGAAGCATTCCGGGATTCGAACCCCTATGTCCGGAAACTGGCTATCCGGTGCGCGGGCTCCCTGAAATTGAGTGATGCTGCACCTGTTCTGGAAAAGCTTATCGGGTATGAACCGGATCCCTGGTGCCGGGGTCAGGCCGTGCGGGCACTGGGCCGGATCGCTGAACCCTCATCGGAAAAAATCCTTGTGAACGCTTTGAACGATTCTTCGGAATTTGTCCGGATGATGGCAGCGTATGCCCTCTCAAAATATGAGAGCGACACAGTGAAAACAGCGTTAAAATCACGGCTGAAAACCGCTGGTCCATACGTGCAGAAAGCCGCCGGGGAAGCGCTCCTCAGGCTGGGTGACCGCGCCGGACTGATACCCATGATCGATTACCTGAATTACTGGGCTCTGGATACCTCATCGGAAAATTACGGGTCCAATATTGGCGCGACTCTCATGGAATATACTAACGTCGATTTCAGTCGGGATCACGGGAAATGGACAGCCTGGGCGGAGGAGCATGGTGAATCATTTGATCTGGATGCCAACAAACAGGCGCGGTCCGAATGGCTTGAAGCGGTGAAGGCGAAGCGTCGGGGTGATGAGAACGACGCGATAAACGCCTACGAACAGGCCCTCATAAAAAATCCCAACTATTTAAAGGCGAAAACCGATTATGCGGCGATGCTCAATGGTAAAGCCTGGGGTATGGTGACATCACCGTCTGCTGATGGTGATATTGCAGCGGGTCTGGAGCTGGCACGGCGCTGTGTGGAACTGGATCCCAATCCCATGTACAGGGATACTCTGGCGGAAGCCCTCTTTCAAAATGGACTTATCAAAGAAGCGGCAGAAATACAGATTGCGGTGGTGGAAGCGGAACCGGATGTCGCGGAATACCGGATGCGGCTGGAGAAAATCAGGAAGGTTTTGGGGGATAAAACACCTGCTGAGGATCCTGAAAGGTAGGTACCATCAGTAACTGACAGGAGACCTATTCCGGCGAATGGGGTTACTATTTCTGGAACGGCACGTCCATGGCCAGTCCTCATGTAGCAGGTGTTGCAGCATTGCTCTATGCAAACGGTACGGCTAGCGATGCTGAATCCGTTTTCAATGTTCTGACATCTACAGCATTGGATCTGGCATGGATACTGTGTGGAAGACGGCGATTGCGACGACACGAATGATGAAGTCAATCCCGGTCACACGGATACTCGCGGGAAGTGGGGAAGAGACGGCATCGATAATGATTGTAACGGTATAATCGACGGATAGTTTCTGTTTGAATTAAATATTAACCGGCCATTCTCATGGGTGGCCGGTTTTTTGTGGGTTGACAATTTTAGTCGATCCCGGGAATGTTGGTCATGACAGAGGAAGCTTCAGGCAGCCATTAACGGAGGAGACAGGGGTGAATTCCCGGGCGGAAACGGAAATAAACACCATTCGTCTGATGGTGCATCTGTATTGTCGGAAAAAACACGGTACAGCGGGTGGCTTTTGTCCGGGCTGTACGGAACTCCTGGAATATGCTGAAGAACGCATCCGGAACTGTCGCTATCTCCCGGACAAACCAACCTGCCGGCAATGCCCGGTGCACTGTTTCCGTAAAGAAATGCGGGAACGTATTGCCATTGTGATGCGATTTGCCGGCCCGAGAATGTCGTTGTATCATCCCATGGAAGCGGTCATGCACTGGCTTCGGGAAATGAAAAAGCGCACTTAATCAGGGCGCGTGCCAGCCGAACGCAAACCGGTCTAATTGTCCGAAAATGACCCCGGTTGCAGGATCCAGAACAGCACCCCAGAACAAGATGCCTGTGGCGGTTCCGGTCCCGTGGGGCCATGGGAATTCAGCCAGAATCTCGATCTCCGTTCGGCCCGGGGCCACTGAAATCGGTGATGATGCCGCCGCTCCCGTCCAGGCCGGTGCAAAAAAGTAGTTCCCGAATACATCAAGAACGACATAGAGATTCAGGTTCCGGGTCATATCCGAGGTGTTAAAAACCCACGCCAGCAGTTGGCAGGGTGTGCCCCCGGAAAAGTATCCGGACGGCATGAAGAGAGTGATGCCATCGAAAGTGCTTCCCGGTCCCGGATCCGTTGTTGGCCAGGGTTCCTGTGACCAGGCACAGCCCGTGGGACAGGTGACCGCTATATCATCCAGATAAAATCCTTCCGCCACTTCCATTCCCTCTGCCACCGCCCGGAACCGGATCCTGGCCGTGCAGTTTTCACCGGGAAGAGACAGTGTCTCCCGCTGCCAGTCACTCTGCAGATTCAATGCGCCACCGCCACCAATAAAATGCAGTGTCTCCCACCCACCGCCTGTATCAATCTCCACGAACACGCCATCCGTGCCGTACATGGGAAAATCAAACCATCGGGAAAAGGTGAGTTCCGAACCTGGAGTGAGAAAAAATTCCGGACTGACCAGGGAACATACCATTTCAAGATCGTACTCCCGCGTGTTCTCATCACCACAATACCAGGCGGCGCTGCCACTCATGGTCCGGAAATCTGACAGATGCCAGAGATTGTTTTCACCGGTGAGAGTCCATTGGCCGGCACCGGTTTCAAAATCATCGATTATCCCATTATTTCCAATGGGAATGATCACCGTTTCCGTGGTCTCAGGAATTCCATCCATCTGATACCGGATGATCACTGCTGATCCGCAACCGGGCAGAGGCGCGTCCGCTGATGCGTGAACCAGAACGCGGTCGTACCCGCTCCACATTTCTCCGGGGCCAAATTGAGGGCTGACGATTGTATCCGTGAGGAGTTGAATCCACGGGGAGTCAGATGTAAGGGTGATCCTGGGATTCCGGGCATGGGCACCACCGGTGTTCTCAAAAACAAAATTGATGTATGCAGATTCTCCCGGCTCTAATACGCCGTCAGCGTCGCCGTCAGGATAGAAATCATATACGACCATCTCTGTGAATTGAAGATGGGGTGATGCCACCATGAAATGAAACCTCAACGTTTGCTGAACCTCACCAAAGGTCAACACCAGGGTGAATGGCACTGACCGATGCGGGGTGATATCCTCGGAGATACTTACCTGAAACGGGCTGATGGGACCGGTGCTCTCTCCACCGCCAATGGTGCCATAATCAGCAGTGCCGGTAGTGATGGCGATATCGGGAGAATCACAGCTCAATATGGCTGTGACCGATTCCGCGGCGAAACTGCCGCTGTTTGCCAGGATAGGCGACAGGATGAATTGTTCACCGGGCTCCGGGATGTTGTCTGATGCAGACGTATCCGTATCCGTGAGAACGATTTCGGAGATACCCAGATCCGGTTGGTCGTTGAGAGTGATCTCCTTCAAAAACGGTCGGACATTGTGGGCGGTTACCGTGAGACTTACCGGTCCCGTCAGATTGCCCGGCATGGGAAGCGTGACGGCACCGGTCTCACTGGTGTACCCTACTTCGAAACATTCATCCGGCCGAAACAGGCAGACCCGCGCGTTGACCAGGGCTGCACCATCTGTAAATACATGCACCGGCGCTTCTGTGCAGGAGGATGATACCGTGTCCGGAGCATTCACGTTCAGGGTTCGGGGTTCGTCCGTCCAGATGGGCATCTCCGGGTCACCCAGCAGATTCAACTGGTACTGAATCCATCGATAGACGTTGGCTTCCCGGCTGAGCGGCAGGTAATATGATTTGGCCTTAAAAAGAATTTCACCCAGCCGGGGGGATTCCGCATCAAACAGGAACTCGAAAAACCGGCTATCAAAGACATCGGAGTAACCGAAACCCGGGTTTCCCGGCAGTCCCCAGCCATAACTGAAATTTCCCATGTATGCCACAGCGCCGCCATGAGTATTTGTCACAAAATCTGTGGCTATGGTCCGCCGCCGATTCATCTGTGCGGTCAGGCAGCCAATGGAAAATACCACCCAGGGCCGGTTGATATTATTAAGTAACTGAATCGACCCGTTAGTCAGGAACCCGGTGCCGACACCCCAACCATACTGCATGCCGTGACCGTCATGATTGCATAGATGACCGCCGGCGTCCAAAGCCATAAACACGGCTGTCTCTCCAGTATTGTTCAGCGTCTCATATAATTTTGTGATGGGATCGAACTGTTCTGGAACATAACAGGTGTCAATGATGTCTTTGTGAATGGCGGCATCGGTGAATGGATCATTCCATAATACCTCCGCCAGGAATAGAGATTCCGTGGCAAAACCCTCTCGGGGATCCATCTCATACCGAAGCACTTTATCCACAAATCCTTCGGCTTCTTCGGCATCATATACCGGTGCCCGACCCACATATATATCAGGATTTAAATCCACATCATCCTCTACCTCTCCGAATATACCATCACCATCAGCATCCCAGTCACCATCCAGATCGGCGTAATACAGATCCGCTCCCAGATCATTCTGGCCGGCTTCACAGTCCATGGCCCAGGCATACCGAAGAGGGATCGTGCGAAAATACCCACCAAGAAGAACATAACGGACGCCGGAATCTCCCACCCGAACCCGTATGTAATTGCGGATTTTCTCCGGATCATCCCGTCCCGGGGACGCCGCCAGGATGGATTCCACGGTGACAACCTCTGCCGATACACCCTTCCGGGTCTTCCAGTCCGCCAGACGCTGGAATGCCGACCGGGTCTCTTCCGATGAAATAATCAGGTATTCAACGGATCCTGAAACCGGAACCATACTGCTTCGATGAGGGGATAGTAAACCGGGATTAGAATCCGGCGCTAATTCGAAGTGATACTCCAGAACAGTGAGTTTTTCGAGACTCTTTTCCCGAGCGTGAAACCGGAATGGTGAAATAAGGATCTCTGCTTGAAATCTCTCACCATCCCAAATCATACCCGTCAGAATCACCGCTTCCGATGGAAACGGTTCGACGCCCTCATACACAGGCGCCGGCTCCACCGGAAGATCATTACCGATGGGCATGCTGAGAATCCGTGGCGCCGGTTGTGGCCGCGGAATGATCTGTCCGGGGATTAGCTCATACTGAATCCGATCAATGACCACTCCCTGTGCAATATATCCCGGTGGCAGCGGCCTGCGCTGCGCGATTACCGGTAATTCCGGATATCCGGGTCGGGGCAGATAACATCCCTCCGGAATCTGTACCAGATGAAAGTCCCCCACCTCGGTGACTGTGGGATCCCCTGTGCATGGCGCCATGATATGCCGTGGCCCCGCAACAGCATAAACCGTCACTCCGCTTAGAAATAGGATGAAAAACAATCCTGATATCTTTTTCATTCCCGCACCTCCTTAGCAATCATTCCGGCATTGGATTTCAGTACCATTTGCCAGATACTCAAAATAAAGTTATTATAAGTATAGAAGATTCAGAACATTCTGACAAGTGGAGGTTGTTGTGATGAAAATCAGGATTCTCATACTGATAATTTTACTGGCGGCGCCGGTGGTGAATTCTGCTGTAATCCGTGTCCCGGATGATTACGCCACACTTCAGGCAGGCATTGACGCGTCATGTGACGGTGATACGGTTCTGGTGGCGGATGGCACCTTTACTGGGACCGGGAATACATCTCTTACCTGGGATGGATTTGAAAAGCACATCATCCTGACCTCGGAGACCGGCATGGATAATTGCATAATTGACTGTGAGGGTGGCAGTTCGGCTTTCTTTTTCAGTGATACGGGGCAGGTTGAATCAGATCGGATTTCGGGTTTCACTATTCGGAATGCCGAGGGGCAGGTATATGGTGCGATATACTGCAATCGCGTATCTCTCACTATTGATGGATGCCGTTTCGAGAACAATCTGGCAGGTCACAACGATTTGGGGATGGGCGGGGCAATTCACAGTCAGCTTTCGGATATCTTGATCACGGAATGCGAGTTTTCCGGCAATGAATCCCGGTACCGGGGTGGCGGCATTTACTGCCGGAATTCTATGCCGATCATTGAGAACTGCATATTTACGAGCAACATCGCCGAGACAGGCGCCGGCCTGTATTTACGGGGAAGCCCTGCTGTGGTTACTGACTGCATATTTACCGAAAACCAGAGTCAGTACTATGGCGGCGGGGTATCGGCTCATAATTCTGAAGCCGTTCTGCATCGGAATACGTTTCAATCCAACAGGGCGTTAATGGGTGGCGGCGCTATGTGCACCGGTGACTGTTTTCCGGTTATTGGCGGAGAGTCGGGTAACGGGAATGATTTTAACGGGAATATTGCCGTTGGTGGATGTGATCTCGGGGCATTGGAAATTCTCTCGGAACAGGTGAATGCTCGATTTAATAACTTTTCGGGTCATGTTCAATCTGATTATGCCGTTTCGCCACTGGAATCATTTGATATCAGCGGATCGGTATCCGGAGGAACGGCTATTGACCAGGATCTTTTTGTCACAGTGGACGGTAATGACAGTTGGGACGGTCTTTCCTGGAGCACGGCGTTCCGTACGGTGCATCATGCGCTGAGCGTTATTTATGGGAACAATGAAACGCCGCTTACCATTTATCTGGGTCCTGGAACGTTTTCCCCATCTGCCACAGTCGAACTTTTTCCTCTGCCCCTTATTACAGGTGTGAACATCGTAGGGGATGACACGGTGGACACGATTTTAGATGCGGAATCCGGCAGCGGTGTCATTGTGGCCTGCATAGACAGCGACATCACTCTTGAAAATCTTGTAATCACCGGTGGGGAGGCGCTTCTTGGCGGAGGTATTGCGGAATACAGTGGATCTATTTTGGTTGAGAACTGCCGTATTACCGGAAACAATGCGATTTCCGGCGGCGGAATATATCTGGGTTCAGGATCTACCGGCACATATCGAAATTGCGTGATATCCGATAACACCTCATACGCGGGTGCCGGGATTATGATTGCTTCCAGTTCGCCTGAAATCCAGGGATGTATTATCGAGAACAATTCAGGGGAATCCGGTGGAGCTGTTTACATGATTTATTCCGAATCCACTCTACAGGATTGTATCATCCAGGGGAATGTACCCTGCGGTGTTTCTGCACTCGTGGGAACGGATCTTTTGGAGGATTGTCTGATATCCGGAAATCACTCGGAGTCCAATTTCGCCGGCGGAATTGAATCTGTGGCCGGCAATCTTACTGTTATGAACTGTACTATCCGGGATAATTCCACAACAGGAGCAGGTGGTGGTATCCTTACAAATCACAGTGAAGATGTTTACAGTGATTGCGTGATTGAAAATAATCAGGGTAATACCGGGGGAGGTATCGCTGTCCAGAGTCGCAATACATCGCTGTTTCAGCGGTGCATCATACGGGGAAACACTGCGGTGGAGACTGGTGGTGGTGTGTATTGCATGGCCTACGGCGATGCTTTGTATCCGGTATTTACTAATTGTCTGATCACGGGTAACTTCACCGGCGGGACCGGAACCGCCGTCACTGTTGAGGACGGCGCAGCTCCAGTATTCTGCAACACCACGGTGACAGGTCATGAGAGCGCAACTGAAGCATTCCGTGTGATAAACAGTACGTTGACGGCGGTTAATGCTATCTTCTGGAATCAGACGGGTTCTGAGATTTCCTCTGAAAACAGCATTCTTGCTGTGATCTACAGTAATGTCAGGGGAGGTTGTTCCGGAAAGTGTAACATTGACGCGGACCCTCTGTTCCTGGATCCTGATAATTACCGGCTTACCGCTGCTTCTCCGTGTGTGGATACTGGAACCGACGCAGGTGCGCCGATGGATGATCTTGACGGACAAGCCCGGTGGTTGGGCGGTGCATATGATATGGGTGCTTATGAGTTTGATGGTTATCCATCAGATTCCCGCATCTATATGCGCATGCCGGCTCACGAATTCACCGGTGGTTCCGAGTGTTCCGCCGAAACAACGGTTTGGAATGCGTCCGGATCCCCGGTGAGTGATCAACCCTTGTTTGTCCTGCTGTCCGTGGGCGATCAGTTTCTCTTTGCACCATCCTTTTCCTCTTTTGATTATTTCCAGCTTGAGTTTTCACCGGGCGTGACAACACTTCCGATTTTATCAGCATTTACATGGCCCGCCGGCGTCGATGCTGCCTCCGCTGTCTGGTACGCTGCAATGACTGATGCCGGAATAACCCGGATAATCGGGTCCATGGCCATCTGGGAATTTTCCTGGAACTGATATCGTATTGTTCATTCCGATCTTGAGGGCCTGACTTCCGGATTCTCCTGGAATGTGATAAAAAGATAACAGGAGGAAATAATTATGTCTCGATATTCAGCCCGAGTGATAATCCCGCTCTTTGCAGCCATGGTTTTTATCTGCACCGGCTGCTCACCGGTCACCACCATGAAACCCCTGAGTGATTCCCCGCAGCCGGTGGACAAAGAAAAATTCGAGGGAACCTGGATGATGGATAAGGAGATTGTCCATATCCGGTTCGATTCGAAAAATGTGGCGCGGATCGCCGGTGTGGGATTTCGTGATGATGCGTACTATATGGAAGAGGGTGAAATGATCGTGACGGCAGAGGAAAAGGGAAACCTCATTTCCGTCCGGTTTCGGGAAGATGGCAAATGGATGGATAAGTATTATCTTGCCCGATATTCATTCCCGACCGAAGACTATCTCCTTGTCTGGTTGGCACGACCGGAATTTTTTGAGACTGCCGTTAATGGGAAGAAACTGAAGGGCACGGCTGAAAAACAATCGGCCGGAAGTGCGGATGTGACACTGACCGGGTCATCGGAGGAAATTTTGAAGTTCATCCGGGAAGCTGATCCATCCACGGTGTTCGAACTGGACGAACCGATGATTTTGCGGAAACTGTCCTCTCCGTAATTCCGGGTATCTCTGTCCCGTTAAATGGCTCTTGAGAATAGAAAATACTGAACTTTCTGTTCCGATTTTCGTTATATATAAAGGGCAGGTTCAGCCAATAAGAAACGTGAGTTACTGCGCAAAGCCTGGTTCAGATCTTGCTATCCTGCCCGGGATTCGGAACAATACAGATGAGGGATGGAAGTGATTTTTTATGGTTGATATGAGATTTAAACAGATTGGAATTGTTCTCGCGCTGATTTTTATCATGAGTGCCGGTGCTATGGCTCAGATGTGTGATTTCTGCAGCAAGGAAATCATGGGCCGTTATTTCACTTTCCACCAGAAAGATGGAGATGTGGTGGTGTGCGAGGCATGCCGGAACAAGACGGGTCAATGTTCGCTGTGCAGTATTCCCATTCGTGGTACCAATCCCCGGGCAGCGGATCTTCTCTGTGCTGAGTGCCGACGGAATGCTAAATTCTGCGCTGTTTGCAACGATGCTATCCGGGGCGAGTATTTCATTTCCCCGTCAGGTAAAAACATCTGTTCCAAATGTGAGAAAATTTCCAAAAAATGTGATTCCTGCCGGACCGCACTGATCCCCGGGGAATGGACCCATGATCACGGGTATACACTATGCTCCCGATGCCGTCAGGAACTTAAGCGGTGCCGGGGATGTGAGGATCCCATTCTGGGTCCCTATATGTCCTATAAAGGATTTGATGGGTTTTTCTGCCGGACATGCTCCGAAAAAACTCCGGCATGTGTCTCCTGCAGCCGGCCAACAGGGCAAAAGGGATTTCAGCTGGACAACGGAAAAATGATCTGTGCTGACTGCCGCCCCACTGCCGTGATCCGGCCTCAGCAGTTGAAACGCCTTTCCCGGGAAGTCCAAAACCATCTGGACCGTCACATGCTTATGATTATTGAAAATGATATCCGGTGGTTCCTGGAGGATGATCTTCCCGGGGATGCTGATGATAATCTTCGGGAATCCGGTCGTTTCATCCAGGTCAATGACGATTTTACCATCAAAATCCTCAAAGGGCTCTCCCGGGATCTCTGCATTGAAATCATCGCCCATGAACTGGCCCATGCCTGGCAGGCGGAAAACTTCCCCAATCTCAAAGATAAACTCCACCAGGAAGGATTTGCCCAGTGGGTGGCTGCGAAGGTCGTAGAAGACTACCGGTTTGACAGGCTCCTGGAACGATTCGATGCCCGGGACGATGTGTATGGCGATGGATACAGACTCATGATGCGCCTTGAAAAACAATACGGCGTGGAAGGCATGTTCAAGTATCTCCGAAAACAGGGTTCGCTTTGAGAGTTCCCCGTTCTGAGTTCCCCGTTCAGGGTTGGGAATTGGGCGTTCCGAGTTGAGGTTAAGAGTTCCCCTTTGAGAGCTCAATGGTCGTCACCCTGAGCGGAGTCGAAGGGCTCAGAATTGAGAGATTGAGGACCCAACCGGGTACTTTGAACCTTGAACCGGGAACCTCAATAAAAAAATGGGCCCGGCGGGTAACCGGGCCCTGAGGGGTTAAAGGAGGTTCTTTGGGTTTAGGCAACCCGAAGGTCACCCGTATCTAACTATGCTGCCCAAGACCTCAAGGACAACATAGGGACTGCGCTTAGTAGTTGTTCAATAACCTTCCGGATAATTCGGGATGCCGCTTCATACTGTCTTGCGATTCTGTATTTCATGGCATCCTCCAAATACGTTAAGGGTTTCGAAAGGTTCTACTTAGAATATAAGAATCCTTATTCTTTCTGTCAAGTAATAAGTTAAGAAAAATAACCGAATATGTTGACTATAGGGTTCTGTGAGGGAGAAAACGCAGGGTGCAGGATAAAATATATTCAATAAATTCAAGAGGATATGCAGACTTGTTTTTTTTTTTGTCTTAGCGGGGTCATTGACATGACGGGATGACGAATCTACACTTGGAGAAGACAGGGTATTGGAGTCAGAATAATGGATATATTTAGCGAGCGAATTGTTGTAACCGGCGGAGATGGATTTCTCGGCCGTCATCTTTGCCGGCAGTTGACAGAGCGTGGTTGTGACCCGTCACTGGTAATGGTGCCGCATCAGGCGGACTATGATCTGACCCGGGAAAATGCCGTCATCCGGATGTATAATGATTTTCGTCCGAATGTCGTGATTCATCTGGCGGCGGTTGTTGGCGGGATCGGTGCCAACCGGAAGTTTCCCGGGACATTTTTTTATAAAAATCTCACCATGGGCGCCATGCTCATGGAATATGCCCGGCTGAACGATGTGGGTAAATTTGTTGCCATCGGTACTATCTGTGCGTATCCAAAATTTTCACCGGTGCCGTTCAAAGAAGCGGATCTCTGGGAGGGTTATCCCGAGGAGACCAATGCGCCATATGGTCTGGCCAAGAAGATGCTCCTGGTGCAGGGACAGTCTTATCGTCAGGAGTTTGGATTTCGATCGGTTTACCTGCTTCCGGTGAATTTGTATGGTCCCGGGGATAATTTTCATCCCGAGTATTCCCATGTAATTCCGGCGTTGATCCTGAAATGCATTGAAGCGCAGGCGCGTGGTGATGACCGGATCGAAGTCTGGGGAACCGGACAGGCGACCCGGGAGTTTCTTTATGTTGAGGACGCAGCCCGGGGAATCATCATGGCCACGGAGCGGTATGACAGCCCGGAACCGTGCAATCTGGGTGCGGGGTTTGAGATCACCATCGCCGATCTGGCTGAGCTGATTTGTGAACTGACCGGATTTGAGGGCCGGATTGAATGGGATCCCTCTCAACCCGACGGTCAGCCAAGGCGATGTCTGGATACAACCCGGGCCCGGGATAAATTTGATTTTCAGGCGGAAGTATCTCTCCGTGAAGGTTTAAAACGGACCATTGATTGGTACCGGTCCGTGGACAAAAATAGTGAGGTGCAATCATGACTCAGGATAATCCTGGTTTCTGGCAGACATTGCGGAGCGGTTATGGGGATTTACCGGTTTTAATTGCCGGTCCCTGTGTTATTGAATCCCGGGATCATGTGTTTAAAATGGCTGAGATCGTCGGTGAACTGGCGTCAAAACATGGATACCGATATGTGTTCAAGGCAAGTTTTGATAAAGCCAACCGGTCATCCGTGCATTCTTATCGCGGACCGGGCATGGAGCAGGGGTTGAAAATTCTTCGGGAACTCAAGGAGACCACCGGATTACCTGTTCTGACCGATATTCACGGTATCCAGCAGGTTCAGCCCGCAGCTCACGTGGCGGATATCATTCAGATCCCGGCATTCCTCTGCCGGCAAACCGACCTGTATATCGAAGCCGGAAAAACTGATACGCCGGTAAATGTGAAGAAGGGACAGTTCATGTCTGCGGCGGAAATGGCAAATGTCGTTGAAAAAGCCCGGGTGTCCGGAATCAGGGATCTCTCACTGACGGAGCGGGGTTCATCCTATGGGTATCAGCGGTTGATTGTGGATTTTGTGGGATTTTCCGAGTTAAAAGAACTGGGCGTGCCCGTCGTGTTTGATGGGACTCATTCCATTCAACTCCCCGGCGCTGCCGGTACCTGTTCCGGCGGTAACCGGAAATTTGTTCCGAATCTGTGCCGCGCTGCTGCGGCTGTCGGATGTGAGGGTCTGTTCCTGGAGGTTCATGATGATCCCGATCAGGCAAAGTGCGATGGTCCAAATATGATTACGCCGGGAATGCTGGATGAGATTCTCAGGGATGTGAAATCCATTCGATCCGCTTTAGGGGAACAGTGATATGAATAAAAAGGAAATTCTGGAATCTGCCGTCAGAGTTGTGGATCGGGAAATGGAGGCAATTGAGGCCACCCGGAAACTTATCGGGGATGGTTTTCATGATGCGATCCGGGCGATTCGCAGCTGCCGGGGAAAAGTTGTCACCATGGGTATCGGGAAATCGGGACTCATCGCCAGGAAAATTGCGGCAACCTTTGCCAGTACCGGCACATCGTCGGTTTTTGTCCATCCCGTGGAATGCCTGCATGGTGATATGGGTGTCATTGACCGTAAGGATATCGCTCTTATTCTGTCAAAAAGTGGTGAATCCGACGAGATTCGAAAACTGATGGTTTTCCTGAAAAACCGGAATATCCGTATCATTGCCGTATCCGCCCGGCCTGAATCACATCTGGGTCGGACAGCCGATATTCTTATTCCCATTGAAGTGCCTCGGGAAGCCTGTCCCATGGGAATGGCGCCCATGGCCAGCACCACCGTCCAGATGATCATCGGCGATGCACTGGCGGCGGTCATGATCAAGCTTCATGATTTCAAACCTGACGATTTCGCGGTCTTTCACCCGGCCGGTTCCCTGGGAAAACGATTACTGCTGCGAGTCAGTGATATGATGCATGCTGATGAAGAAACCCCGTTGGTCACAACGGGGATGCTCATGAGGGAGGCACTGGTGGTCATGACGGAAAAGGCTATGGGAGCCATTCTCATCACCGATGAAAAAGGCCGGCTCCTGGGCATCCTCACTGATGGTGATCTCCGGCGGGCGATTCAGGATCACGGAGATCTCCTGAAAATTCCGGTAGATGATCTGATGACACAAAACCCCATCGCCATCCGGCCGGACGACAAGGCGATGGATGCCCTGCATCTCATGGAAAAAAGAAACAGTCAGATCAACGTGCTGCCGGTAGTGGATCGTGATGGGAAAGCGTGCGGGATTTTGCGGCTCCACGATCTGGTTCTGGCGGGGCTTTGATGTTCAGCATGACCGTTAGCGGCTGGCGCATCATCCGCGCACCGAAGCGGCTGTAAATTGTTAAAAATGTATGGATTTTGTCGCGTAGGTGTGTCGGTGTGGATGCGCTTGTTATGCAGCGGTTGCCTCAATCAACTGAGCTTCAGATGAAGGTTGTGGGATCGGTTCTCCGGCGTCTAAAAGACCTTCAATATGAAAGTCAATGGCTTCCTTTATCAGTTTAATAACGTCCTCTCGAGTTTCTCCCGCAGCTATACACCCTGGAAGATCTGGAACATGTGCTCCGTAACTTTTTTCGCCTTTTTCAAAAACCACCAAATACTTCATTATCGATCCCTCTTACTTTTATTTTAATCCAGCTTGCTTCAAAATGCTAGTTAATGTTCCTGGAGGGATATCCGTACCCGGTTTACCAGCCACCGTGACAGTACCTCTCTTTTCAGAATGACGGTATTGACGATGGCTCCCTTTTGTTCTTGTCAGAACCCATCCTTGTTTTTCAAGCATTTTGATTAATTCTCTTACCTTCATTTTCAGACCTAATTGGCTATATCTCATTCCTATCAACAAACGATAAGTATATTTTGTTTGATAAGAAGATACAAATCATGGGTTCAGATTTTTCCTATTTGAATCATCGAGTTTGGTGACTATGCTGACGAGTGCCTCTTCTGTATGCCAATCGTCCCGGCAATATTGTTTTGATAGATCAATCGCGCTATTTATTTTTTCCTGATATTTCACCTGATCTCCAAGCATATTAAATGATAAACCAAGTCGTACATAGGTGAGTACCAAGTCCGTCATAATTGTTTTCTTATCCTCCGCAAATTCAAGTTTTTCGGCATCCTGAATCAGGATTATTATTCCAAAAAAGGACTGAATACGATAATTCATGTCAAATCAAGGGAAACCGGGCATTATGATGAAATTCATCACCGGGCTCGCGAATCAGCCCTTTCTGAATGGCGTTCCTGATGGAGAGAATCCCTTCCCGCAGGGTATACCGGGGCGCGAAACCAAGCCGGTTGCGAATTTTATCGAATGTTCCGGGAAGATCTCTTCGGACACCGCCGAAGGAGACATCCTTGTGCACAATACGTGTGCCGGGAATGATTTCACTGATGGCTTCCGCCACCTCCTGTTTGGAATAGTACTCCCGATCATCACCCAGGTTGTAGACCTCATGATCCACGCTTGCTACCGGCGCTTCCAGGATCAGCCGGAATCCGTCCACGGCATCTTCAATGTGAATGAAATGGCGTGTGTATCCCCGTTGGTAAATGACGATCTCCCGCCGGGACATCGCCTGCCAGACGAACTGGTTCACCAGGGCATCAAATCGTGTTCGGGGTGAGATCCCATATACATCGGCCAACCTTAGAATTGTGGTGATGCACGATCCCGATTCAACTGACAGCAGATGCTTTTCCGCTTCTACCTTTGTTTCTGCATACAGAGTCTGAGGGTTGGGTGGACTGGATTCGGAAATCGGATCATTCCCGTCCGGCGAGCCATACGCCAGATATGTCGAGGGGAATATGAAACGGTTAACGCCCTGCTCTTTTGCTGCGCGAAGAAGGTTTACCGTCGCATCTACATTGTAACCACGACTCAGTTCCCGGCCCAGTGCCTGGCAGGCCGGGAATCCTGAGATACCGGCCAGGTGGATGATGCCGTGCACGCCGTCCAGATGCGGGGAAACGTCTGCTGTCTGACAGATATCCAGATTCTCCCAATGAAATGACGGGAGATTCAGATAACCGAGAATGGCATCGCCTCCGTGAAGGAAACTGTCAATCACCGTGACGTCGTAGCCGTTTCTGAGAAGGTTCCCTGTCAGGAGCGATCCCAGATACCCTGCTCCGCCGGTGATGACGATCCGTTTTTGATTTTCAGTCATGATGAATGCCTCCCTGGATAGCTGTCTCAGGAAAAATACGGTGGGGTGCAGTGATGAGGATCGATCCCAATATGACCCCCATCAGAGCTGATGTGCCCACATGGAACGGAAAGCTGAACATGGCGTCGGTAAGGAGCACTACCACGCCGGCCACAGCGCCCAGAATCAGAATGCTTTCCCGTTTTTGTCTGACCCTGAGATAGTTTCGGATGCCTGTCAGCAGAATCCCGCCCGTATATATCATAAATGACAGCAATAATAATAAACCGCCTTCCACCCACAGCAAAATAAGTTCGTTATGCGGATGGGTGACAATTTCACCGGATCGATACTCTCCGGAATCCAGATTTTCCGTCCGCACACGGATCTGCCCCCGGGGATAGACCCTCTGAAATGAGCGTAATCCCCAGCCCAGAACAGGCTTCTCACGAATGATCTCAGCAGAACTTCGCCAGTAGTGAAACCGTGCAAGTACCGATCGTGATGACAGGGAAATGCCGCTGGTAATCCGCTTTTGAAGTGTTGGAACGGAGATAACAACAACACTGAAGATCATGACCGTTGCCAGACAGAGGATAATCAGAAATCTGAGATGCCGGAAATTTCCGGAAAACCCCACGAGAATGACCAGAACGATGGCAGCACAAACATATCCGATCATCACGGCCCGGGTATGTGAGAGAAGAACCGCCACAAGAATCAGACAGGCCGTGATCCCGCCTACCAGTCGGTCAAACCGGTTCCGGCCGGCAAAGGCAACCCCCAGTCCAAGGGGTGCAAGCGGACCTATCACGCCACCGAACAATGTTGCCTGGCCTATGAAACCTGCCACATACCACCGCTGTTCACTGTATTCCGTCAGATGCTTAAACAACGGGTCCATTCCCAGATACTGAAAAATGGCATAGATGCTGGAAAGACCTCCGGCCAGTAATAGAACGATAATGAGAGACATCAGATACCGGCTTTCCTCCCAGTATGAACGGAGGACCAGTAAAAAAATCAGATAGACCGTGATATTCAGAAATACGGGGAGTGCGCTGAGCAAGTGACCAGAAACCAGAAATGCGATCAGGGAAGCCAGAATTGGCAGACTTGTCAGAACCCCTGCGGTACTTCTGCTGATGTTCCGGGGAAAAACGTGAGAATATCGCCAGAGCATCACCGCCAGAAATGCACAGATCAGGGGCAACTGGAATAAATCTTTGGCATCCCGGAAAGGAAATCGCAGGTGATTATCAAAAACAAAATGCGTGCCGACAAACAATATGGCCAGAATAATGGCGGGAAAAAGCGTGGTTCCCACCGGTGCGTCTGTTTGTGTACGGTTCTTCACTGTACGGTTATTCACCACGAACTCCCTGTGCGGCAGTCATCTGTTCCAGATGGGTCAGTAATTCGAGGATTTCAGTGTTTTCAGGATCCAATATTCGGGCATCCCGGAGTATTTCCAGAGCTTTATCCGGGTTTCGACCCGCCAGCAGAATTTCCGCACGTGTCATGGAAAATCGGCTGCGAATTGATGGATCTTCGGGTTTCGAGTCTGTCAGGAGATGATAAAGCTGAATAAGAAAAGCCGGTGACCCGGCGCTGCGGGATTTCAACACCTCAATCGCATCATTCGCCGGTCCGAACCGTTCGGATTCAAGGTTCTCACGTATCGTATCCAGGCCCAGCCAGATCTCACCGCCCGCTTGTCCCTCCGCTATCAGTGATTCAAGTAATGGCCGGTTCCTCAGCAGGTATGTGATCACCAGTCTTGCTTCTATGGCGGCCGCATTGTCCGGATCCATTTCCAGCAGGTGAGATACTGTTTTTGCCATTACCGGTAGATCCCGTTGGATGGCAGCCGGTGTTTCCGAGTTCAGGCGGCGAATGACCTGCATCGCTTTTACCCGGCTGATCCCGGTTTCCGCCATGGGGAAACTCGTGGAATAATCAAGGATACGCTGATATTGAGACACCGCTTTTTCCCATTCAAATGCATTTTCATATGCCAGACCCAAATGATAGACCGCAAAACTATTGAACCCGTTTTCGCACACGGTTTCCAGTGTTGCAATAGCGGATTTCAGATCTCCGGCGGCCAGGTATGTCCGGCCCAGAGCATGTCCCAGATACGTGTGAGCGGGGAAACATTCATACCAATACTCCGCTACAGCAAGGGCCTGATAAATTTGTCCGTGTTCAATGAGCACACCGGCATATTTGCCGGTTCGGTTTAATTTGTACCGAACGGAAGTCAGACTCAGTCCGGCAAGGATCAGGCTCACTGCGATAATCCGGTTCATCGTTTTTAGGGTAAAAAATGCCGTCACATGACATCTCCAGCTTCACGTTTACAACTCAGCAAACCATATATTAGATAAGAAATCAGGGAACTGCCAATAATTTTCCGTGACTTTCTCCATCTGTCGTCTTGATTATTTAATTTAATTTTCCTATTTTTACCGGAAGTTGAGTTACGGTATCATTTATTGAACAACGATAGGGGAGAAAAATGGAGAGAACAGCACTGGTTATTATCGGAAGTGGTCCAGCAGGTCTCACGGCGGCGATTTACGCTGCCCGAGCAGATCTTGCGCCGGTTGTTTTTGAAGGAATTGAGCCGGGTGGTCAATTAACAAAAACAACTGAAGTGGAAAATTATCCCGGATTTCCCGATGGTATCATGGGTCCGGAACTCATGGATAAATTTAAAGAGCAGGCGGAACGGTTCGGCGCAAAATTTATCCAGGATATTGTCGTGGATGTCGATTTGAGTGAACGGCCGTTCAAGGTCACCTACGATGAAGACGATGTGATCATCGCGGATGCCATTATTATTGCTACCGGTGCGTCTGCCAGGTGGCTGGGTCTGGAATCGGAAGAGGCTCTTAAAGGCCGTGGAGTTTCCGCATGCGCCACCTGTGATGGCTTCTTTTTCCGTGATAAAAAAGTGGCGGTAATCGGCGGCGGAGATACGGCCCTGGAAGATGCACTTTTCCTGACCCGGTTCGCATCTGAGGTGCTTGTTATCCACCGTCGGGACGAACTCCGGGCTTCCAAATACATGCAGGAACGTGGTTTCAATAATCCGAAGATCACATTTGTTTGGGATTCCGTGCCCGAGGATATTCTGGGTGATGAATCCACCGGGGTTACCGGTATTCGATTGCAAAATGTGAAAACAGGCGCGATCACGGATATTGAATTGAACGGTGTTTTCGTCGCTATCGGTCACCACCCCAACACCGAGTTCCTTAAAGGTCAGCTTCCGGTGGATAATACGGGATTTCTGAAAGTGAAACACGGCACATCCGAGACTGAAGTGCCGGGTGTTTTCGCATCAGGTGATGTCAAGGATCCCAAATACAAACAGGCGATTACAGCAGCTGGATTTGGATGTATGGCAGCTCTGGAAGCACAGGAATTTCTGGAGATGAACCCGCTGGACTGATTCAGGATCAGGTCCAGGTCATTAAAATGTAATCTCTGACAAGATTATAATATTGGATTCGGGCTTCCAGGAGGTCCGGGTCCAATGTGTAGGCCTTTTTCAGGTATTTGAGTGTGTTCACGTAGTTATCATTGTGTCGGGCGATCATGGCCAATCCCAGCCAGGCCTTTGCAAATTTCCGGTTATACTTTATTGCGGCCCGGAGTTCCCGTTTGGCTGCCTTCATATTTCCGCTGAAATAGTAGGTCAATCCCAGGCGATATCTGTATTGGGGATTCCGGGGTCGGGTTCTCACTGCCCGTTTCAGATAGATTTCAGCCTGTTTGTAATTTGATTCCGAAAAGTACAGGCTTCCCAGATTACAGTTTGCCTCCGGCATTCTTGGATCTTCTGCCAGTGCCGTTGAGTATGCCCGGCGGGCCGCATCCATTTCGTTCAGCAAAGATAATGTGGCGCCTTTGTTATTGTAGGCCCGGGTGAACCCCGGTTTGATCTTGATGGCTAAATCGTAATATTCGATGGCTCTTCGCATGGCTGCTTCATCATGAGTGTGCTGTCGGTAAGCCAGGTTGTTATAGTGATTGGCCAGTGCCTCAAAATCGTCGATTTCTGTGAAAATACGGTAATCTTTCTGAGGAATCCGGGCGAAGTCAATGAGGTAAAACTGTCCGCTGTCATACAGACCCGCACAGATATGTCCGCTATTTACAATGATATTATTTTCCAGATAGATATCTTCGATCTGACGCACATCCACATAGACGGTCCGCAATCCGACGCTGCGGCTGAGTCCCACGAACAGATTGGTGAATGCAAGGCAGTTGGCACGGTGCAGTTCATACACTTCTTTGGCAGTGAGATCTGCCCGGGGATCGTATTCCGTGTCCAGTTCCCACCGGGAAACAACGGCTTCAACCAGTGCGATGGCACGATCGATATCCCGATCTTCATGACGGATTGTCTTTCGGGCAAATTCCTCCATTTCCGGGGTTGTGGCATACGGCACTTCCAGCTGTGCGAGTTCACTCGGGTCCAGCCGATTCTGAAGCTCCGCTTTCAGATCCGGAACCTCAAAAATCATCCGTGAGTAAGAACAACCGGAAAAGAGCATAATCACCACCACACCTGTCATGGCCAGGATGATTGCTTTGATCTTATTCATAATACACCCCATTTTGGGTACGTCCGATCCTGTTTCTCTCTCTTTTTAATACGTTTTGCCGACGTGAATTGTTTCATGGAATCTGATATTGTCCTTTCCGGAAAATTATTGGGATTGAAAAATCCGGGAACACTCAAGATGTCAGTGAAAACGCCACCGAAAAAACACGAAATGAGCCTGTACGCAAAGGCTGTAAAACGGTTGATTCGTGCCGGTGCCCGAAGTAATCTCAGAAAAGTGATCGCAAAGGTTCATCCTTCAGATCTGGCGGCGATTCTGGAACAGATTTCCCCGAATGAGCGTCAGGAATTTCTGCCTCTCCTGTTCCAGGGGAAAAAATTGGGCTGGACCCTCATCGAAATGTATGAGGGCAGTTGTCTGGAAATTCTGGAAGAACTTGAAGACGCCATGATTGCACGGATCGTCGCGGAGATTCCCGCAGATGATGCTTCGGATCTCCTGGAATTACTTCCTCAGGAGCGAACCGAAGTGATTCTGACTAAAATTGACGAACCCTATCTGCGGAAACAACTGGAGCATCTCCTGACATTTTCCCCAAGCACTGCCGGCGGTATCATGCAGACGGAGTTCCTGGCTTTACCGGAAACCGAGACTGTTGAAGATGTTGTGGAATTGATCCGGCGCCGTTATCGGGAGAGTCCGATTTTTTACCTCTATACGCTGGATGGGGAGGATCGCCTGGCAGGGATTGTTTCATTCCGGCAATTACTTCTTGCGCAGGATGAATGGTCCCTGAGTCAGATCAGCAGTCGGAATATTGTTAAAGTACATGTTGACGAAGACCAGGAGGAAGTGGCGCAACTCGTGTACAAATACGACCTGCTGGCTGTTCCTGTTGTGGATTCAAAAAACCGGATGGTGGGGATTATCACCGTTGATGATGTCATGGATGTCATGGAAGAGGAGGTCAGCGAAGATATTTACCGGCTGGCCGGCTCAGATTCCCAGGAAATGGTCCATGGTGAGAAAATATTGCGCATTTCAAGGGTCCGGTTGCCGTGGCTGTTGATCTCCGTTGTAACGGGTCTGCTTACGGCAGGTATTATCGGGTTGTTTAACGAGACCCTTGAAACCGTCATAGTATTGACGTCTTTTATCCCCGTTATTGCCGGAATGGCGGGAAATATCGGGACACAGTCCTCCGCCATTACCGTCCGGGGTCTTGCCATCGGGCGGATCACCACCCATTCTCTGTGGAGTTCGGTTTTTCGGGAGATGCGTGTCGGGGTTGTTCTGGGAATTATCTGCAGCCTGATTGTCGGTCTCGCCAGTTGGCTGATTATCGGTAATTATGCTATTGCCGCCGTTGTAGGTATCTCCATGTTTATCGGTGTTTCATTTGCCGCCACTACCGGTACAATGATGCCCATTCTGTTTGCCCGGCTGAACATCGATCCGGCAGTGGCTTCAGGTCCTCTCGTGACCACTCTCAACGACTGTGTATCCGTAATTATTTACCTTGGATTTGCTACGATGCTTCTGAAATATCTGGTGTAATTTATGACAAAACCTAAAATCGGTTTTTTTCTGCTCAACTTCAGAGAAGATACTCACCGCCATTATTTTCATATCTATGAGTTTATTGAAGCTCTGGGTGAACGAGTGAACCTTCGTCTGTTCATCATGGACTGCCGGGGAAAACCCACATTTACGTCTCCGGAACGCATCGAAATAATTTCCGGGCGAGGCTTTCGGCGTCGTATTGCCTGGTATGCTGCCATTTTACGGGCGTTCCGGGATGGATATCGTCACTTTTACCATCACTATACAACGGCGCCGGCGCGGTTCACGGCATTTCTCAATCGGCTTTTTGGCGGGAAAACATATCTCTGGCATTGTATTGTAATGGAAGCTCTGGACAACATGGTTCAGGCCAGTCGCTGGAGTCGATGCATGTTGAAATTTACGTTTCATACGGTACATCATCTGGTGACAGGTTCGGACCCCATGGCAGATAACTATGCCGGCAATTACGACCTGCCCCGGGATAGTATCCGGGTCATTCCCAACTACATTAATCTGAATCGCTTCAATTCTGATGCCGGCAGAGGATCTGATATTCGCGGGGAATTGGGAATCAATCCTGACAAAAAAATCGTTTTATATCTCCATGAAATTGAGGAGGGTCGAGCTTCTCATCTTCCGGCAATCATCGAATCCGTTCTTGGCACTCGAGACGATGTTGTGTTTGTCGTCGCTGGAGATGGTCGTTACAGACATGTTCTGGAATCGAAATTGGAAGGTTTTATCACAGAAAAACGCGTCATTTTCGTCGGGAAAGTACCCAACACGGAAACACCCAAATATTATTCGGCAGCAGATGTTTACATCATGACAAGTAATTTTGAGGCATTTTCCAGAGTATTACTGGAGGCTATGGCCATGGGCACGCCGTACGTGGCTACTGATGGCGGTGGCAGTATCCGGGCGTACACACCTGCTGAGCATCAGCCTTTTATCCTGGCTGAACCCGATCTGAATCGTTTTCCCGAAAAGGTTTGTGAGATTCTTGATAACCCGGAAACCGCGGATAACCTTATTGAAGCCGGCCAGAAACATATCCGGACCTATTCTCTGGAGACTGTACTGGATCGGTTTATTGAAGTGGTTACAGCAGGATAGCCCGGAAACAATTGCCTGTATACATTGAATATTTCCAATAAAAGATGTAGTCTGATCCTTTGGAGACACCGGGTAGGATAAGATCCAATATGTATTGTTCCAATTGCGGTACAAAAAATTCAGATAATCAAATGTTCTGCGGTAAGTGCGGGAAGCGTCTTTCCGAGATTTCAGCAACTACCATAGCAGAGGCGGATGACCGTATCTCCACGGCGGATTTCTCGGAACGGAGTTTCATCCAGCAGAAACTTGCCGGAAAATTCGAAATAACCCGTGAGCTTGGCAAAGGCGGGTTTGGAATTGTTTTCCTGGCAAAAGATTTGCTCCTGAACCGGCTGGTTGCCATCAAGGCACTCCATTTGATGAAATCCTCCGATGAGCTTCTGGTGAAACGGTTCATCAAGGAAGCTCAACTGGCTGCCGCTCTGGACCACCCCAATATTGTCAGGATTTACACCATTGATTCCACTGGCGCCGTCAATTTTTTCATTATGGAATATGTTGAGGGACCCGACCTTAAACAGCATCTGAAAAAGATTGGCGTCATTCCCCCGTTTTATGCGTTGAAGTATGCCCGGGAAATTACTCGCGCCCTGGCATATGCCCATTCTAAAGGCATTGTCCATCGGGATATCAAACCCCATAATATTATTTTGAAATATACGGAAATTCCGGTGATTACGGATTTTGGTATTGCCAAGGCTCTGGACAGTGAAGCCACTCAGCTGACCTCAGGCGCACTGGGTTCACCCCATTATATTTCCCCGGAACAGCTCCGAAACGATCCCATTGATGTTCGCGCCGATCAATATTCACTGGGCGCCATGCTCTATGAAATTCTCACCGGCCGCACCATGTTCCTCGGATCCGGGATGGCAATCCTTCATCAGCAGATCAGTGAAACACCACCTCCAATCCGGGATATCAATCCCAATGTGCCTCCTCAACTCGAGCAACTCGTTCACCGACTCATTGAAAAGGATCGTGATAAGCGATTCGATACAACAGATGAACTCGTGGTAGCACTGGATAATATCGACCTGGACAGTCAACCAAAGACTCTGTCCACCCCGGAAAGTCCTTCCGGTGAGATTTCATTTACTTCTATTACTAAAATTATTGGGGATATCAAAAAGGCCATCAAATCCCGGGAATTTGATCTCGTGTTTAAACTCTGCGATCGAGGTCTCGAAATTGCACCGGACAATACTGAGTTCCTCTACTACAAACAACAGGCTCAAACGAAGAAGGATTCTGCTGACAAAGCCAAAAATTTTATGAACGAAGGCATTGAGCAGTTTCATGAGAAAAACTTCACCATGGCCATGGAAAACTGGTACAAGGCCCTGGTTCTGGATGATTCCAACTCCGATATACAAAAATATATCGACCAGGCGAAAAAAGCCCAGTCAGGGTTACGGGACGTCAAACAGATTTTTGAAGAAGGTAAAAAACTGTTTGATTCCCAGCAATATACTGATGCATTGTTAAAATTTAATAAGGTCAGTCAACTGGAACCGGATTATGAGGGTCTGAAAGAACTGATTCGAAAATCAGAAGCCGCGGAAAACGAAAGCGTCGAACTGGATAAGATGATTACCGAGGGTTTCCGGCTGCAGCGGCAGTTGCGGTATCATGAGGCCATCCAGATGTTCAAGGATGTCCTGGAGAAAGATCATAATCGCGCCCAGGCCCGTGAAGGATTGGAACGATCGGTATCGGAACTTCGAAAGCTTGAGGAAATCCGTAAGCTTGAAGAGCGCTGGCCCCGTTATGTGGAAAACGGAAAACACGAACAGGCCATTGAGATGCTCTGGCGACTGGAGACACTCTGTCCGGACAAACGAGCCGAATTCGGGAAACAGATCGAGGAAATCAAAAAGCAGGCTGAAAACAAGAAGGCAGGTGTAAAGGCTGCTGAGAATGCTCAGAAGGAGTTCGATAATAATAATTTCAGGGCGTCATTGAAACTCTGGGAAGACGCCTGCCGGCTGGACCCGTCGGATGAACGGCATCAAAAAGGTAGAAACACGGCTGATAAAGCGCTGAAAACCGTCCGGGAAATTGAGGAAGCGATTGAGAAAATTCATAAGCTGGCAGAAAAAGGTCAGTTCGATTCAGCCAATGATGCTCTGAAAAAATTTGATACCGATCTGGCGCCTCCGGGATTGATTGAGAACTCTCGGAAAGATATTGAAACGCTCAGAAAAAAACAGGAAACGTTTATTCTCTCCCTTAAAAAAGCCATTAAGAATGAAAACTATCCGGAAGCCCGATTGATCCTGGTGAACTGGATTAATGAAATCCCTTATGATGAAAAGCTTCCCCCGCTCCAGAGCAAACTGGAAAACCTGGAACTTGAGCACAAAAAAGATCTGGCCATGCGATCTGAAATCGTGGATGCTGAGACCAGCGGACAGTTTGAAA
>SWBY01010066.1_pt2 | contig 33411 bp, 27 predicted proteins | sample 4693071 | NCBI WGS metagenome assembly SWBY01 (sample SAMN10267273, study PRJNA491770) | bioreactor metagenome | isolation source: DHS bioreactor inoculated with marine methane seep sediment | place: Japan: Omine Ridge, Nankai Trough | collected 2006-05-06 | reverse complement strand
TGACACCAACGCTGACACCAACGCTGACACCAACGCTGACACCAACGCTGACACCCACAATGACGCCTACGTTGACACCAACTTCTACTCCCACCAACACACCGACACTGACACCGACGCTGACTCCAACGGCAACTTATACACCGACACTGACCCCCACAGAAACACCGACACTGACCCCCACTGTCACACCCACACCGACTCCCAATTGTGTGAACCTGGGGATATATGGATGGGAGGTTGTTTTTGATCCGCCGGAAGCCCTGCCCGGTGATGTTGTGACCATCAGTGTTCCGGTCCACAACGAAGGATGGGTGACCATGCCCTATGGAGAAGTCACGTTCTCCTATGAACTGACGCCGCTGGATCCCACGGATGATCCCAATCATGGATTCATCGGAATGACCGTTGTGACGGATCTTGCCGTGAACGATTCCATCATGGTGGAAACGCAGTGGGATACTACCGGTATTGACCCGTTCACGTATCCCGTTTATGTCAGGGGAACAGTGATTCAGCCCGAGGAATGCGTGCCGGGTGCGGCATTTGGTCAGTCGGATCTGACTGTCCCGGTGGAACTGTACCGGTTTGAGGCCGACGCCAGTAACAGCATCGTACAGCTTTCCTGGACAACGGCCACAGAGATTGACAATCTTGGATTTAACGTCTATCGATCCGGTATTCACACCACCGGTTTCCAGAAAATCAATCCGGACATGATTCCCGGCGCCGGAACATCGTTTACATTGAAGGATTATGCGTACACCGATACTGCCGGTCTCACCAATGGACACCCCTATTTTTACCGTCTGGAGATGGTGGATACCACCGGTGATCTCACCCGGTCCCATGTCATCGCTTCCGTGCCCCATGAAAGTGCATTGTCCGTGAAGCTGAATACCGACAGTAACCGGAAGTTGTATGCCGTGAACGATGATATGACGGTGCTCAGCCGGTTGATGAATGCCGGTCACTGCGGGAACGTGCATGTGCAGATCGCACTCCTGATGTTCGGGGAGTATATCGGGGATATCGTTCCGCCGGTGACCCTGGATATTCCGGGAGATACCGATCTGGTTTTCGATCTGCTCACACACCGCTGGACCGGAGTGGAACCCGCAGGCGATTACATGATTGTGACTATTCTCACGGATTCGGTGACAGGTGAACTGATCCATCTGGATCTGACGGAGTTCGGGTACCGGTAAAGACCGGGTTTCAATAGACAAACATTAAACGTAACCACCCGAAGACCGTTTGCTTGGCAGAAAACCTGTCATCTCGATACGAAGTGAGAGATCCTGTCCCATGCTGGTGTTCCCATTCTATTACCGGGAGGAGTGAAAATCAGAGAATTGGTGTAAACCCGGCCTGGATGAAATGGTGATCTTTTGTCAGTGCCCGGGTCAGCTTCAATTTTTTCATGAGAAAGAAACTGAAACAATCCGTGAATGACCAGGATTGATCTTTATGCTTGAGGAAAAACCGGTGGACTTCCATGAACCGTTCGTGATCCATCCATTCCACCCGAATCGCTTTCGAACTGAAGACACTGTTAAAAAAATCATCCAATAAATGCGCGTGTCCCCTTGCTTTCAGAAGAGTGGCTGTTTCATCTAAAACGTAATCGGTTGTGATAAACAATCCCCTGGTGCGTCCTGCCGAAAGTAAAATCTTCCGGACGGATTCGTGGTTTTCATCGGTCCGGACCAGGATTGCGTATAAACCGCTAGTGTCCACAAATGTTTCATGAGCCATAAATGATCTCATCCATTTCCGTATTGCTCAGGGTTTCCCCCGAATCCGTTGCTTTTTCATGAAGCATGTAAAACGGATCGTTGTCATCCGGGGTATCGGAAACAATGGGTTCCATCCGGATCATGGGTTTGCCTCGGTAAGTCAGGATAATACGCTCTCCCTGCTGCGCCCATCGGATCACTTTTTTTGCATTTTTTCTGAATTCCAGCATGGTAATTCTTTTCATTTAGTCCAACTCCTCAAATTCAAGTTCAACTTTAACTTAACCTATTTAAGTAGAAGTGTCAAGTGATATCACGGTTGCAGACATGCTGTGTTTAACCGTGTTTCAACAAACACGTGAATGAAATTGACATGTTTCCACTGAGCCGACTATAATGAGATTCATAAAGATTCTATCAATTTCAAGGAGGTAGGTATGAAGATCAGTTGGCTTTTGACAATTTCCATGGTGGCCCTGTTTTTGGTTACCCCACCGGTATCGGGAAGTGACGACGAGGTAAACGCAGGCGGAACGTTCACAGTGAACGGTGAAACAGTGAACATCCGGTATGCTTATGTGGATGAGAGTGATGATGATGTCATGGTTTTGCTCTCAGATAATCCGGTTGAACGGAAAGATGTGCCATTTGGAGCTGTGGCGTTGGCGGAAAAAGGTGAGATTCATGCCCTTGTAGTAACGATCTCCAGAAAAACGAAACAGATCGAACGCGCGTACAATGTTCTCCTTCACAAAACCTGGCAGGGTCAGTTGGGAACCCTGGGGGAAACAGTGAAACTGACGGTCACGACGTTTGATGACAAAATACTGGAAGGCAGGATCGTGGTGGATCCTCCCGAAAAATTCATGGATTATACCTTTTCGTATGATGTCACTTTCAAAGTGAAACTCGGAATCATCGTGATCATTCCACCCATTAAAGCGGTTGTGACCGGGGATGATTCACCGGAGGGCAAGGTGTATGCAGCCTACTATAAGGCATTCATGGCCGGCGATATGGAAGCCCTGAAAAAAGTTGTTGTAGCGGAGCGTATTCCCAGCCTGGACGATCCGGGTGTAAAAGAATTTATCGATATGGACAGACAATCCCGGCCCCAGACGATTAAAATCGTGAAAGCAGAGTCTTCAGGCGATGCAGGAACCGTCACCATCGAGGGAACGTCCGACGAGGGTCAGGTGAGTGCCACAATCAGTATGGTCAAACAAAACGGCGTGTGGAAAGTCGGACGGGAAAGTTTTCAGGTCGGTTCAAATTAATCCTCAGATCATCTGAACCGAATCAACAATAAGCCGGAAAAAATCAACAGCAGCAGTATAAAACTCCAGGCCGATGTCGTGGGAATGGTGGTTGGTCCCGGTGTGTTGGTGGGAACCGGTGGTGATGTGAATGTCGGTGTTTCCGTGGGTGTCGGCGTCGGCAGTCCGGGAATACCCTGCTGCCACCGCACAGTGGCTGTTGTGGTTCCCTGATAACCATCCAATATGGATCCGGGACACCCCTCGAACTGGATCTGATAAGTGATGTCGAAGAAGCTGTCCACATCAAACCTGCCGTCCGGCAATTCGGATAATATGGTTTGACCGGGACCGGGCAATCCGTAATCCGTTCCGGCGGTGATCCGGAAAGTGCAGAAATCCGGATCGCCGAAGATCTCGCCTTCCAGACGGAACATATCGGTTGAAAAATTCTGGATGGGATTCCCGGGAGTTCGCCAGGCGCTGTGCGTTTCTGTGAAGAGAGGTACACTGAGGAACCGGTTGAATCCCGCCAGGCTCCCGGTACCGGAAAGGACGAGGTCCAGTGTACCCTCAAAACATTGAAGATGGCCGCCCAGTGTACCGCCGATCATCTCACACACACCTGGAGACATTCCCGTAGAGCAACTCATGGGCGAGTTGCAGAAAAATGTATGGTACGTGGGATCCATCTCGATTGTCGTGCCCGGCGCTAACCCATCAATGATCATCATGAGATCTTCTGATGTATACGGGCAGTCTGCCGGCAGATCCACCGTTCCCGTCCCGTTATCCGGCGCGATGCACTGTCCGGGCAGTGGGGTTGCCGTGGGTGTGGGTGTGAATGCAGCCGCTTCTCCCTGCTGCCACGGATCCATTGCTGTTGTTGTTCCCATAAACCCATCGAGCACCGAACCGGGACACCCTTCAAATTCAATTTGATAGGTAACATCGAAGAAGCTGTCCACATTGAAATCACCGCTGGGCAGTTCGGTTAAAATGGTCTGACCCGGACCGGGTAATCCGTAATCCGTACCGGCAGTGATTCGGAACGTACAAAAATCCGGATCACCGAAAATTTCGCCAAACATGCGATACATATCTGCCGGGAAGTTCTGGACGGCATCACCGGGATTCCGCGGTCCCGTATGGATCTCTGTGGACAGTGGTACATAGAGTGTCCGTACAAATCCCGTTAACAGGCCGGTCCCAACCACGTCCAACTCCAGGTTTCCCTCGAAACACTGGAAATTACCGCCAAGGCTTCCGCCTGGTGCCTCACATAAAACAGGTGGCAATGGCAATGAACATGCCGTAATTCCCGGAACACAACTGAAATTATGGTAAGTGGGATACAATTCGATTGTTGTGCCCGGGGGCAGTCCATCGATGATCATCATTGGTTGAATGGATGTATAGGGACAATTTGCAGGAAGATCCACGGTGCCGGTTCCGTTGTCAGGCGCTTCACAGACGGCTGCCTGAATACCGGTGAACGGTACAACGCTCACACCAATACAGACTATTATAAACAATATTCGCGAGCTGATCCTTGAGTTAATCATCGTTTTCCTCCCCGGGAGATTGTTCAGGATGCCGGATATGTATTCTTCGCATAATCCGACGTTTCTTAATTATGTGATAAGTATAATGAAGCAGGGGATAGGGGTCAAGATTCCACACCTCAACCCATCCCACACCGCTCAAAAAGCAGACCAATCTCAATACCCGACAAATTTTGTTGACTATGCCCTGGCTGTCGGGTAGGATCTCCTTATTATTTTGATGAATTCTCTGAGAATGGATGACCCATTCTTATTCAAACGAAAGGAAAACACAATGCATATAAGAAAAAATGATGTTCCGGAAAAAATCAATATTCCCGGAGCAGTCGTACGTCAGACCATGGATTTTGGTGATGCCACCAGTTATAGCGCGATTGCCGGTGAGTATTTTTCACTGGGTGCCGGGACAGACATCACGCCGCTGTTAAAGGGATTAGAGGGGGATCTCTGCCAGTCACCACACTGGGGCTATATGATTGAAGGCGAGGTGACAGTCACATATTCGGATGGTCAGGAGGAAACGGTATCTGGTGGGGATCTTTTTTACTGGCCGCCGGGGCACACGATCCGAGTCGGTGGTGATACGGAAATCATCATGTTCAGTCCTCAGCATGAGCACTGCACAGTCGTGGATCATCTTAAAGGTCAGTTGATGGGTTGAACCCGTATTATTGAGCGGTCTGATCAGTATCGGGTGCCGGGACAGTGTCCCGGTTCCCCGATTTTTCGGATACTCTAATCCGGAATGTGGTGAGTCCACCAGTGTGAGTCCGGAATTTCACCATTAAACACACTTGTTGCGCCTGCAACAGGCAGGGCTGTTTTTACATTATTTTTTCCAGCGGCCCGAACCAGGCGATCCATGGGTTCGTACCAGGTGTGAAGTGCGAGATTGAACGTTGCCCAGTGGATGGGGTGGAGGATTTCACCTCGCAGATCCAGATGTGCCTGCACCGTTTCTTCCGGATACATGTGGACAGGATGCCATTTCTCATTATAAGCGCCGCATTCGATGAAAGTCATATTGAATGGACCATACTGATCACCGATCTTTTTGAATCCATCAAAATAACCGGAATCACCACTGAAAAACACCCGGTGATTCGGACTGATAATAACCCATGAATTCCAGAGTGTCCGATTCCGGTCTGTGAGACCCCGGCCGGAAAAATGCTGTGCCGGTGTGGCTACCAGAGTCAGTCCGTTTGCCAACTCGCTCTCTTCCCACCAGTCCAATTCAACTATTTTATCGCCGGGAACGCCCCAACTCACCAGAATACTGCCCACTCCCGGCGGAACAGCAAATATCCCGACCTTCTCGTGCAACCGGATGATTGTGTCCTTATTGAGATGGTCATAATGATCATGGGATATCAGGACGGTATCTATTTCAGGCAGTTGCTCAACTGACAGTGGAACTGCGCCATTGAACCGGGTCGGGCCGAAAACAGAGATCTTCTCCTCAAACACCGGATCCAGTAAAATCCGATGGCCATCCACATTGAGCATGACTGAAGAATGCCCCATCCATGTTGCATTGAGTTGATTGAAATTCCGGCTCGTGAAATGGGTCAGGTCCACGGCCTGAACCGGCAGGTCATGATCCGGTGTCCTGTTCTTCCCTCCAAACAGAAACTCCCACATCGTCGGACCGTATTCCAGGAAAGAGGGCTCGTTCCAGGGTGTATCATTTTTGAATTTCCCCGCATTGTATTGTCGAGATTTTTCCACTTTGATCATGCTGAATTCTCCTGTGCTTCCGCTTCTGGCCACATATCCCCCCAGTGAGACGGCAATGATCCCTGCAATACCGAGAGCGATCATTACTGATTTGATTGCCTGTTTACGTTTCATAGTATTTTTCCATAATGAATGTTCATTTATTATAATATCCAAAAAAATCAGAGTTTTACTGCGTCCCAAGCCATGGTGAATGCTGATTCAATGTTCTGATCATCAAGCTTAAGCCCGGCACAGAGTCGTTGATTCGACAACACAATGGCCGGATAAAATACGAATGCAGTGAGCATTTCATGGGGGACGTCCTTCAAAATTTTTCGCTCGATACCGGATCGCAGCACCTCCATGATCGGTTCATAGTATTTTTCAATCTCTTCCGGGTTGACGAGATCAGAGAAGGGTGAATTGGAAAACTGCTCTACATATTGAAACCAATCCCGGTGCTGCCTGTTGAACGCAAACGTGTTTTTCCAGATTGTGGACAAAATATCCCGAACGGGTTGAGTCCCGTCAAAATTCTTTAAGATGGCCTGGCTCAGTTTTATCTTGATCTGAACGTAGGTGGATATCAAAAGATCTTCTTTGTTTTCATGGTAAATATAAATAGTTGCAGGTGATATTCCCGCCTCTTTGGCGATTTTCGATACCGAACTGGAGACAAATCCGATTTCATTCACAAGTCTGACTGTGGCTTCAAATAGCGCTTCCTTTTTTTTCTTATCTCGCACTCTCATACTCTTATAAATAAACGATCAATCATTTAATGTCAACTGATTTTCTATCTGTTTTCATGATTCCCTCTCCGTTATTCGTTTCGTGAAACCGTGATCCTCTCTACAGATATAGAGTCGAATATATGGCAGGATGTTCGATCCGAATTGGTTTCAGACTCACAAAGTCGATGTAAATTGAAGTCACTTGTTTGACGGACCCGTCGATTATGGATTAAGATTGTTCGGTGTCTGGGACTCAAATCAGGCATGAGAGATGTTCAGTCGTTTACACGGGAACCTGATGTGGAGCGTGGGATGGATTTGATCAAGAGGTTTATTCAATACGAACGGATCTTCAAGGAATCCCCGAAGATACACACCCTCAGTCAGGATTCACAGGAAAATCATGCCGGGATAGCTGAATCCTGGCTGGAACTCACGTCATCGTTACAGGATTTACCCTCTGGCGGGGTTTCAAAACTGGGTGAGATCCTGGAGCATGCTTACAAATCATCACATACATTATTTTCGGTGGGGGATGAAATTTCTGCTTGGGTGGGTCAGATGAACATTACCGAGGCGGCTACCCGGGAGTTCCCCGGCAGGATTTCTGCCCGGCATCTGGCGGCGTCAGCCCGGTTTGGTGTCAATTTGTATCTGCCAGACGAGGCTGAAGAAGCATTGATGAAGATGCACACGCATTTCACTGAAAGCGACCATCCCATCGCTGCTGAGTATTGGACATTAAGGGGAATGATTCTGAGTCTGCGAAAAGAATGGGTAGATGCCATTCCGTGTTTTCAACTGGCGCGGGAGCATGTGGAAAATTCCTCAGTGAAAGAGATCAAGCAGTGGTTGCGCTATTCCCGGGATGATCTCATGGCGTATCAGAATCTGAATATTGCCGATTGTTTACTCAGCCATGGATGGTGTGTTGAGGGCACGGAAAAACAACGTGCCATCCGGGATATACGCATCCATATCGATAAGGCAAAAACAGGCAATCAGGGTCTGATGATACGTTATCTTGCGGGACTGAATGAAGTTGAGTTGGATCTTCTGAAAGGTGAGTTGGATGCTGCCAGACAGGGCATTGAGCAGCTTATGGATGCCCGAAAAATCAAGTCAAGGAAAACGTCGATTCTTCATCCCGGTGCAATTGTGATGAAAGCGCGTCTGGCGGCTGTCGAAGGTGACCAGAAAGCCATGATCTCGCATTTCTCCCTGGCATTGGCGGAAACAACCCTCATCTATGGCGATGTGATGCAGGAACTCCAGGTTGTGAACTATGCGCTGGATCTCATTAACCGGAATGCCATGGCGCAGCAGGAGATACAGCCGTTATTGGAAGCGCTGGTCATGATACTGGAGGCCAAAGACTGGTATACCGGCCGGAATCACTCCAAAGCAGTGGCTTCAACAGCGGTTAAACTGTGGGACGACTGGCGGGGAAACGGAACTGATCCCGCCGTTCGTGATGATATATACCGGGCTGCCTATCTTCATGATATCGGAAAATTACGGCTGCCTCGGAGTCTCCTGAATAAAATCGCCCCGTTAAATGATATTGAATGGGGCATTATCCGGCGGCATCCCGCATACACACAGTCGATGCTGGAAGCCATGGGGACCGGCCGTATCGCTGTCTGGGCAGGGGAACACCACCAGGATGCCGCCGGTGAGGGATACCCGGGAAAAGGACCGGCCTCTGAAATGGGATTGTGTATCGCCGTGGCTGATATTTTAGAGGCTGCCACCAGCCCGGACAGAAAATACAGAATAGCCAAAACCATGGCGGTGGTCATCGGGGAACTTCGGGATATGGGAGCCGAGCGATATCCGTCTGATCTGCTGGCGGTGGCGGAATCTTTGGATGGCAGTGGTTCTTTGTCCCATTAAACCAACAATAAACTTGCGATCATGTTGACTGTCGATTGCCACAACCTTGGATCGACATAGAGGGTAACTGTTAACCCCCGGGTTCGTGGTTCAAGTCCGTGCCGGGGAGCTCATAGAGACGCGCAGGCAGATGCGCTTTGAACCGATTTTGATAGGTGAGGAGGCAATTTTCCCCATTCTTCAATCATTTCTGAGCGCTTATATTCGATGATTCGGTCTCGTGTAGGATCAATCATCAAATAAATTTGACAAAAATCTAACTTGTCGATAAAAATATACTTAGAGAACAAGAATACTGTTCTAAAAATGGAGGTTAAGATGAGTGTATTTACTCAATCAGCACTTTCACGGATACTTGTTTTGATACCGTTGCTCTGCATTTTTTTAGCAGTGGGATTGTGCCATGGATCGATTATCCTTGTACCTGCGGATCAACTTACAATCCAGGCGGGTATCGACGCTGCTGTCGACGGAGACACCGTAATGGTGGCAGACGGTACTTACACCGGAGATGGCAACCGGGATATAAATTTCCTGGGAAAGGCTATCACAGTCATGTCTGAAAATGGTCCTGAAACCTGTATCATTGATTGTGAAGGTACCGAGGGGATGAATCATCGAGGTTTCCGTTTCAACAATCAGGAATCTGAGACATCTGTTTTGAATGGTTTGTCAATCCAGAACGGTGACACGCATGATCTCGCTGAAGGAGGAGGAATTTTATGCTGGGGTTCATCACCAACTATCACCAACTGTAACCTTTCATATAATCGTTCCAAATATCGAGGTGGAGGAATAGCTTGCAGCGAATCTGCATCTCCAACCATTTCGAATTGTATAATATCACATAATATGGCCTATCCTGTCGGTGGAGGTGGAATTTATTGTCAGAATAATAGTAATCCTTTGATCACAAACTGTATAATAACGAATCAGAATAGTGGTGGTGGAATACAAATATATGAATCTTCACCAACCATCGTTGGCTGTACGATATCAATGAACAATCGTGGGGGTATTGACATTGGAGGTGTTGACTCTTCACCAGAAATCATTGACTGCATAATTACTAATAATAACCGAAGTGGAGATTTCGGTCGTGGTGGAGGTGTTTTAATCACGTACTGCTCAAATCTGGGTCCCGTGCTGCAAAACTGTATAATCTCAGAAAATTCATCTTCTCATGCTGGTGGAGGGATAGCGATTCGATGTTTGAATAGTAAAACATATCTGCTACAGGATTGTGTCATTTCGGGCAATACAACGGAAGGGAACGGAGGTGGATTATACATCGGAAGGACCGCTGATACCATTGTTAATCGATGTGTCATCGAGAACAATACAGCGGAAAATGGAGGCGGGGTATACACGGATAGCGAGTCAAAAATGCTTTTGGATCATTGCTCCATCATCGGGAATACCGCAGAAAATAATGGTGGGGGAATATATAATACAGGAATAGAATCTGTAATTTATAGCAGTTTGATCTCGGGGAATGTTGCACAATGGGGTGGTGGTATATGGTCTGAAACCCTAGGAAATCCCCTTAGTGTTATAGACAGTAAAATATACGTGAATCAAGCTGTTTTTGATGGTGGTGGCTTGTGGTGCCGAAATACGCCATCACAATTAATGGATAGTGAAATCATGTTCAATACAGTATCAAACGACGGAGGTGGGATTTTATGTCATATCAATGCACCTACTCTTATCACCAACTGCATCCTGTCAGACAACAACGCAGATCATACAGGCGGTGGTATTCTTTGTTGGGATAATTCACCTCCCGAATTGTCAAATTGTACTTTGTCAAGAAACCAGTCGGGATCAACTGGTGGTATATCGTGTGTTTTCGAGTCAGCGCCGATCATCACAAATTGTATTGTATGGAATAATGCAAATGAGGAAGTGTTCGATGATTCAGGGAATGCACAGATCACGTATTCAGATATTCAGGGTGGTTTTCCGGGAGAGGGGAATGTAAACATGGACCCATTGTTTAATTCCGGACCATTGGGGGATTTCTATTTAAGTCATATAGATGCGGGACAGGATGAAAACAGCCCCTGTATTAATTCAGGAAGCGATCTGGCTTCAATTATTTGTTTTACTACTCCTGAAGGAGAAAAATGCCTGGATGAATTTACCACACGAACTGACCAAGGTTGTGAAATCGATAGTGTTGATATGGGATTTCATTACGGTGATTGTGTTTTTATCCCAACGCCAACGCCAACACCAACGATTATTCCAACCTCTACTCCAATTTGTGATGAAACGGGAGTAAATCTCTGGATGACTTCACACGAATTTTCACCCGGTGATCCCTGTGTCTGTCATGCTTCGGTCTGCAATCTTACGGGTTCGATCATAGAGGGGTACCCGCTTTTCGTCGTCCTGGACATTTTCGGCAGCTACTTCTGGGGACCTGACTTTACCGAAACATTCGATTCTTACCTGGACGAATATCAGACCTTCCCGGAAGGAACGACTGAGATCACGGTAATACCTTCTTTCACTTGGCCTGACACAGGAACATCTGCGAACGGAATCCTGTTCATTGCTGCTCTGACTACACCTGAGATCTCAGATATCTTTGGTGAGATGGATACTTTCGAGTTCGGCTGGGGGATGTGATTGGAGTTTAGAGTATTGCGTTCCAAGTTCAGGATTGGTCAAAATCCAACCGGGAATTGAATTTGATCCGCCTCCGCTAGAAGCCATCTCTGAAACTCGATGAAACTGGGGAGTTCAAGAATCGTAAGATTGGGGGAGCAAACGATAAAACAGGCAGAACTCGGTTTTCCCAGGTTCTGCCTGTTTCTTTTTCGATCTTTAACTACTTGACCGTGATCTGTTCCTCAAGTTGCTCAATTCGTTTGTCCTGGAGTTTGATCAACTTTCTCAATTCATCATTTTGTGAATCCAGCTCCTTGATGGCCTCAATGAGATAGGCATTGAAATCATGGGGAAAATGGATGGCTTTGGCTTTTTCGCCTTCCGGGATCAGATCCGCGTCAGCGCCCACAGGTTTGACTTCCTCCACCCAGTCCGGGAACACTGTTTTCAGATTCTGGGCGGTAATGCCTGCAACCTCGCCATCCGTGTGCTCTTCCGGATTGATCCAGTTGTATGTCACACCCTGGAATTCCCGGATTTTATCCAGGGCAACCTGACCATCCAGGTGACGGATGTTTTCCTTCAGCCGGGCATCGGACGCGTCCGCCCAGGAGCCGCCACCGGGTTTGCCTGCGGTACCGTTCACATGCAGCATGAAGCCTGGAGTATCGATACCGATGCCGACATATCCCGTATCACCTTCCAGGGTCATCAGGTACTGGCTGTTATCATGGTTGTAAAACGAGAGTTTCTTTCCACTCCCTGCATCCAGACTGACCATGGCATGATCGGAACCCGCACCGTCATCAGCAATGGTAAATCTGAGATTGCTCGCGCAGTGGATATCGCCCTCTTCGGTGACGACTTCATCGGCACGACGAACATATGTATGGAATATCTGATCAAATGTATCTGAATAAGACGCTCTACCACCGGGATAGGGATTACCGACTTTACCGAACCAGAGCCAGGACCCTCCAAAGCTTAGAACCATGGTGTATTTACTGCCTGCCTCGACAAAAACATCCGATGCCAGTATCAACATCGTTTCACCGCCGGTCAATGAAACATTCTGTTCATTCAGGAGGTATCCTCCGGTGCCTTCTCCGGAATAGATCCTCATGACTCCACCCGATATTGCTGCTGTATTGACTCCGATCTTCGAGAGATAACCTGTAGATTCCATTGTAAATGACTGCCACATCTCCGGCGTGTTATCGAAATTTCCGGTCTCTAGTTGTTCGGTATCGGCGTATTCCTGGAATTCACCCTGAGTCATCGTGCCGGAAATGTGTAAATCCCCCGTGATATCCAGCCCGGCTGAGACACCTGAATTTCCGATACAGACGCTACCCAGATTTTCCATTCCTTGCCGTCCGGCGTCATTCCCCTGATTGAGTACGTCCCCGAGAGTCTGTAACTCGTTTGTTGCATCCGCATCCGTATCGTCCACGGCATCCGTTCCGCCGATATTATGGAAATCATTAGATGCCGCATTCTGAATGCTGCTCAACGCCAATGTGATGTCATTTGGCACCTGCGCGTCAGTGGCAGTATCCGTCAGCTCCATAAAACTTGTAGTCTTGGCGTGGTGCGCAATTGTATTGCCTGCATGCGATGCAATATCGGTGTCAATCTCAGCGCTCTCTTCCAGATCCGCCCCTTCCATACCATCCACCGTATCTGCATCGTCAGCCGTGGCGGCTCGCAGTGCGAACCCCTGCGCTGTCATCCGCTGATCCGGAGACATCAACTGAAAGCCATTGATGCCATCGTCGAACCAAATACGCAGGTAGACCTCATTACCGGTGAACTCCGAACCGTCAAACGGATCCATTCCACCGGTTTCGCCCAGGAGAATATTATACAACCCTTCCTGAACCGCGACGGCAACCGCTGCTCCGGGTTCCGAGCCGGATATGGATGTAGAGTCGTTGGACCAGTAACTGACCGTCGGCGAATCCGGATTATCCACCAGGGCGAACTTGAACGCCCCATACCCGGAATATGGTGAATCGGCCACTTCCACCCGGCCCTGAAAATTCATCATCATGGGAACGGCGCCGGCTGTAGTCCAGCTAACGAGTACGGCGATTAAAACCATTGATACTCTACTCATAATGAACCTCCTTTTGTGTAAACTCCACAAAGATAGTCTTCCCTTATCTGATGTACATTATTTAAGTATACCGGATGAGAGAGTGGAGGGGAAGGAATCTGGGTTTCGTGGTTCAGGTTTATTGGGTTTGTATCTGCATTTTAAGGCGGTCTAGAATTACGGCTGGATTTTGGCTGCCCGATTTCTTTGACTCGGCTTGTTCAACTCCTCATCCGCATCTTCCCGCAATCATCATGCCGAAAGCAGCTCCCGAATCACCCTCACCAGCATCTCAGGAAAAGTTCTAAAATCGTCAGTGCCGGGGAGCTCATAGAGACAAAAGGCAGAACTTCTTCATTGAGGGGTTCTGCCATTTTTTTTAGGTATGGTTTGTGTTAAACAGAGATTTGATCTACTTTTTGTTCAGTATGGTTGAGATATTGCTGATGGGGTCAATTTGAGGTTCCTGATTGTCACCTCAAGATTGATATCACAACTTGTGATCTCAAGATGAAATGAGGTTAGATAAAGAAATGAGTAACTCTGACATAATACCTATTGAGAAAATTGAATCGAAAATACTCCTGATTCGCGGTCAAAAGGTCATGTTGGATTCAGATCTGGCTGATTTATATGAGATTGAGAATAAAAATCTTGTCCGAGCAATGAAACGGCATGTCGATAGGTTTCCTGAGGATTTTATGTTTCAACTATCCAAGCAGGAATTCGAAATCTTGAGGTGCAGAATTGGCACCTCAAGTCAATGGGGTGGTCGTCGATATCCGCCCTATGCTTTCACCGAACAGGGAGTGGCGATGCTCTCAAGTGTTCTGAACAGTCCAAGAGCAGTTCAGGTCAATATCGAGATCATGCGAGCTTTCGTCAGGTTAAGAAAAATGCTGACATCTCACGAAGAGTTATCCAGGAAAATCCGTCAGATGGAAAATAAATACGACAAGCAGTTTCAGGTGGTATTTGAAGCGATACGGCAACTCATGGCGCCTCCTAAACCGAAAAAGAAGCAGATCGGGTTTCTCGCGGATCGAAAATAGATAGTTTACTAATCTATCAAGTAAGTTCGAAAATCACCAGCCGACAGGTCTTGCAGAAACCCAGCGGATACCCATCTTCCGGCATTTTGCTATACGGGAAGCGGTGTGCTGCAATAATCTGACCTAGATCTTCTGATGATGCAGTTGGTAAATCCTCGACAGTACGTCGATACTCCGATGTTGACGTTGACAGGAACTTGAACTCACAGTCTTTGCCGGGTTTGAAGGTGCCGACCATGAACTTCCGGTTGCACTGTGGACATTTATTAACTTTCATCCGGTGCTCTCCTGTTTCTCACTGGGTTGTTTTCGGGGTCTGAAGCATCGTTCCTGATCATCCCATTCAAAACGCAGCTGGTATGGATTCAATAATCGTTCAATCCTGTTTCTCAACTCAGCCCGTCCATGTGTCTTGATGTATTTCTTGAGCAGTGTGGATACAGGTGTGTTTTTGTCTTCCCGTTCCAGGATGTCGTCCCACCTCATACCCGGCACAGAGGATGTCTGCCAGTCTTTCATAAGGAAGAGATCGCACAATATTATCAGTGCCAGGTCACCGACTCGGAGATCAGGCCAGTAATCCACAACTTGACCTTCTATTTTTGTATCATCAAGCAATTTCTCACAAAGGAATGGAATAGCGATCGGTCCCGAGGCAATGAGGTCGTCGATCGTTTTCAGGTCTGGGTTGTATGTTTTGTCCTGTTTACGACCTTTTGGTGTTATGTGACCGATTTTACTCAGGTCCACTTTCGACAATGCATAATCTTCCGTCATCTTAAACCGGTGCAGGATCAGAATGCGATTCACCATCAGTTGATAAGGAGTTTCATTCGTATAATGATCTGCCTGATCACTGAAGCCAGCAAATGGATTATCCGATGGGGTGGGTGTCGGGAAAAGATGGTATTTGGGATTGAGTTCCAAGCGCCCTTCAAACAGCGTGTATGCATACAGTGTATTTATTTGTATAACACTCAAACCTGCATGGGGAAAGGTATGCCATGATTCCTTCTTCATCTGGTCCAGGGTCTCAACATTCTGTGGATCATTCTGTTTTTCCCAACCCGGTGCAAATGCTACGATTGCGTTAACGGGGGTGTTTATCAGATCAAAATCCCACAGTCCCGGTACACTGTCGTCAACAGAAAGGATCCCTTCGAAAACTACGTCCTTGTTAATCAAAGCCTCTGGATTCTTTATCAGGGAGTCTACCGACACTCGATCCTTCGCTTTGCTGGGACAAACCAATATCAGAATCATACAACAGACCACGATTGCCAGTATCGAACATTTCATCGAGGTAAATTGAAACATCCTGGATTCGCTCATTGGTAAATACACTCACTTTTCTATGATAGACTGAGTCAAATAGGTTTCATTGTCAATCAGCAGTTCCTTCTTGCAGGTCAGGTTTCCCTCTATTCTGACCTTTATCCCGAAACCGACCGTAAAGCCAGGATGATGCGGGTAATTGAATTCCTGTCACCCAATGGTGCGTGTGAGTAGCAGGTAATTGTTCAAATAACTGTCAAGCGTAGATGTGCTTTCAAACGGTAGCCAGACTTTGCTTCGAACCTATCTCCCTGTATACTGAAAACATGGGATTGATGACTCGGATTGGAGATAGAAAGAACATTCAGGTGTTCATACCATGTCTAATTGTCGCGATGATTCTCATTGTCACGCCACTTGTTCATGCAGATGAAGATTCAACAAACGAATCGGATCGGGGCTTTGTTCAGTTTACATACAAATACTGGTGGAGCGAAAAAGTCAGAGCAGAGATCCGATTGTGCGACCTGGATTTGAACACAAACCCGTATGTTCAGGAAACAGCGAAGGTTTTTGTTAGGAGTACATCTGATCATAAAGGTATACCTTTCACAGTGGAAGAAGTCAGTACAAGTTCGTATGAATTCAAAGGTTGGTTGGAGTTTACAATGGGTTGCAGCGAACCATACAAGGCTCTTCATGCAAGTGATTGCGACATAATTGAGGTAGGATACTGGGATGAATCACATCAGCACTGGATGGCTGACAGCGGATTGTGGACTGAGGAACATTGCCCGGAAGCGAGTAAAGTTTATGGCATATGCCCGAGATGTACAGGAACGCCCTTACCGCGAAATTCAGAGTCGGAAAAGGTGCCCGGGAACGATAATCATTCTGAGTTAAAGAAACCGTGTCCAACCCGAACGCCATACCCGGCCGTGTCTCCGACCTCAACGCCATTGCCGTGGACTGCGAACGACCGGTGGGGCTATACAGGAACCACGGAAGTGCCGTTTGACTGGATCGATGCCAAAAAGGGACAGAAGCTATCGATTTCTGGAAACTATTCAGTTGAAACAGTGAATTTGCCTTTCCCTTTTCCATATTACGGAAAGCAATACACAAAACTCCGAATCAGTGATAATGGTTACATAACCTTTGATGTTAACTCAGATCAGTCGTGGGTGTGTAATTTGCCTTCCGAGATCGAACCGAACGATGTTATTGCTCCATTCTGTTGTGATTTACGGATGGGTGATACAGGGAATGTGTACTTTCTGGATTCCGGTTCTTTTGTGACCATTGAATGGGACCTGGTCAGAAATAACCGTGGTGGTCAAGATTCCTATACCTTCGAAGTCTCGCTTTATCAGGATGGGCGGATCAAGATTCAATACTATGTGATGAGTGGAAACGCCGCTGATGGCTGGGGATCAGTTGTCGGGATAGAAGATTCGTTGGGGTTCAGCGGTCTTCGTTACAGAAAACCGGGCATACCAGGTGAAGTCTTCGATGGTCTTGCAATTCATTTTACGCCACCTAAATTTACACCGACACCTGTCCCCGCTCAAAGCCTGGACTACAAGTGCGACTTCGAGGATGGTTGCGATGGATGGATCACAACTGGATTGTGGCATATTGTGGATAAAAATACTGATGGAGAATATGCGCGATCGCATTCTGGTTCCAAGTGTTTTTACTACGGATTTGACTCATGCAGGAAACCTTCAAGAGATATAGATATATCAGGTTCAATTATATCTCCTCCAATAAAAATAGAGGTTGATCCGGAGAAAAACGAGGACGAGAAGAAATATTTATCATTTTGGAGTTCAGGAAAACTGTTCGGATTTTTCGTGAATTTCTGTAGCGTAAGCATTTCAAGTGATGGTCTCAATTTTCAAAACCCTGTCTATAGGTTTGATGGATCAGAAGATGAAGTCTGGCAAAAACACATTATTGATATCAGTGATTGGATTGGGAAAACGATACGCATTCAAATTCAATATTTCCTGCGCTCACACGAAGGTTTCAGTGATATTCGTGTATGCTATTCTGATGTTTTCTATATTGATGATATGGCGATCAAAGGTAACCTGAAGTGAAGAAAATCTACCTCATCATTTCGATTGTGATGTTGGTGATCTATATCTCCGGTCCGGTAATCGCAGCAACTTTCGAAATCGGCAACCGCTGGGGTCCAAAGATTTATCCAGTCTGGCTTCATGAGCTCATCTACTGTTTGACCTGGTCCTTTTCCGCACATGATTCAAAGAAACCACGGGTTGGTTACTGGGAAAAAGAGGAATACCGCCCATGGTTCTATGGCGTGAAGTCGAAAAACAACGATCCCGAGTACGTAGAACAGGAGGTCAACAGAGTCCATCGAAAATATGGACTTCCATCGCTGGAGACCCTAGGTGACAGTCAGCAATGACATCTGTCTCAAAAAAACTTTGGCATTGTGTGTGGCGACCTCCCTGGCGGGTGTTCACCGTGCTTATCCTACTCGCTGGAATGGTCGTCATCTCCTATTGGATATGGATACCCGGCACACAAATCATCGATGGCAGGCACAATCTCAACTTGAACGGAATATGGATTCAGCACGGCTGGCTGGGTGACGATGCCTGGTTCGAGCGAAACAGCAGAGATAAATCAAGATTCAGGAGTATGGAGCATGTAAATCAACTGGCGGAACAGCTCACAGAAAATGGAATAAAATATCTGTATCCGCACCTGTGTCCATGTGAACATAATGGACACATTGCAGCGGTAGATTTTGACCAGACGGAACGATTCCTCGACAGTATCGGGGATATCAATGTGCTTCCCTGGATCGGCGGTGTTCTGGATGTCCACTGTTTTCCCGCCATTCCCGGTTGGAGACAACGTTTCATCACATCGACGCTTGAACTGCTTGAAGCCCATCCCCGGTTGGCTGGTGTACACATCAACATTGAACCCATGCCGTCGGGTAATCCGCATTTCCTGACATTGCTTGAGGAACTGCGTGCTACCATGCCTGACGGTAAGGTCCTGTCTTTAGCAGCATACCCGCCACCATCATTGTGGCATCCCATGAAAGAAGTTCACTGGGATGAATCGTATTACCGGCAGGTATCGGCTCATTCAAATCAACTGGCAGTGATGATGTACGATACGGCCATTCGATTCCCTAAAATCTATCAAAACCTGATGGTGGAGTGGACACGGGAGGTGCTTTCCTGGGCTCCGGATTCAAACGTCCTGCTGGGTGTCCCTGCCTATGATGATATGGGTGTTGGTTATCACCACCCGGAAGTGGAGAATCTGGAAAACAGCATTCTTGGGATTCATACCGGGCTCTCGAAGTTTGAAATGCTTCCCGCGAACTATCAGGGCATCGCATTGTACTGTGAATGGGAGATGGATTCATCTGAATGGGAATACTTCGGTGAAGAGTTTGTTCACCCCAAATAGCAGTGATCACGATACCCCAATGGTTAACACACATTCCGCAACTTTCGCTTTCACTAAGACATCCTCAGGCAGCTTCAAAAGATTCAAAACCTGCGTCACCCGTGCCCTGGACACACCCAATTCTCGAGCCAGGTCAGCCCGTGATAAACTCTGTTCTTGCATACGTTTCTGGAATTCCTCTGCGCGGAACACCGGGTTGCGGAACAACTTTTTCTGTCTGCCATCGCTGCGCCTCAACCTGGTAATTTCCGGCATGATGTAAACCACGCGAAAAGTTCTATCTATTGTCACATTCGGGGAGCTGAATGAGACGAAAGGTAGAACTTCTTGATTGAGGGTTTCTGCCATTTTCTTTTATCAGTCAGAATTTATTTTGGACACCACGGCCCATTTTTTTTCCAGACCATCTTAAATGTACTGTTTGTTTGGATTGCATCCACCAGTGGAATTACAAATTTCGATATAATCTTCATAACCTCTGAGATGCTGTCTGGAACATTTTCGGCTCTGGATTTCCGAATAAATGCTTCGGAATGGGTAGAGATGCTGAGACGATACAGAAAGCGTTCTACGCCATATCGGGCGAGTAGCAAATTGAAATCCTCACCCGATCTGCGCGCATGGTTAAGCAATTTCTGGAAAATTGAATGTCCGATGTTTCCCTTTAGTTCCGATTTCATGTCAACGATTCCAGATACGGACGCATCACATTGGCGACACGGCAGATTTTAGCGGCAATCCATAGCTCGTCCATTATCGCCTTTTTTTGCCGCCATGTGTCACGAAGCGCCTCCAGCGCAATATTCAACCCGATCCGCTGATCCTGAACTCTCATATATTTCTGTAATCGGTGAATCATTACTCCGACAGTTAAAAATTATTCAATAATTGTTCAAACTCCATCCATGAAAGGATTGTGACCCATCTGCCGCTGTCACTCATTGTTGCGACTTCAACAGAGCAGTTTCAGATCCGGAGATGTCACGGGGAAAATCGAAGGTCATGTCCGGCGTCTGCGGGAGAGGTGGAAGGTGCGTCGGCTGTCTGACTTTCATTCATACACCTGGACGGTGGAAGGGGAGAGCAGCGTGATCAGGCAGACGAAAAAAGAATCCGGTAATCCACTGTGGATATCGATGTGAAAATGATGGGGGGCGGACACCGATATCCGTCCTATACTTTCACTGAACAGGGAGTAGCAATGCTATCCAGTGTTCTGAACAGTGCGAGGGCTGTTCAGGTCAATACACTCGCCCAGTCCCAAAGCCACAGCGAATATTGTTTGTGCATCACCAGCGGTGACACTGCCTCCACCATCACAATCTGCTGCACATTCCTCCACATAAGTCGGAGAATAAACACCCAGTACGATGCTGAAACATAATTGTGCGTCACCGGCTGTGTGACTGCCATCGAAATTTACATCACCGTGGTTAATACAGAGCGGTGTGTAGGTCGGATCAGGTGTATATGTCGGAAGAGGCGTATCGGTGGGTGTCGGTGTGGGAGTGGGTGTAGTGGGGCATATACCCATATCGAGAACAGAATCCACCGATCCGAACGCGCTCCCTGAGCCTGTCAGTACGCCCAGGTAATAGACTTCATAATATCCAGGCGCTAAGATCCCGTCACCGTATGAATCATAAATGTAGAAATCATAACAGCTGCTGGTTGAGATCGAAACATCCCAGATATGGAGGGTCAGTTGCAGGTTAAGAGGACCAGCGGAGGCCAACTGACCGACGCCGCGCTCGATCAGCTCCCAGGTCGTATCCTGTGGGTAATAGTCCGTCAAGATCTCGATCCGGATGTATGGAGACGCGGGTGTGGGTGTCTGTGCAAACAGATCACAGGGAACAACCATAATCATCAATATAAAAACAAAAAACACGACTCTGATATCTTTCATATAAGCATTGTCGCAGTTGCGTTAGTAAACTGTCAAGTGCAGGGCAGAGAGTTGTCAGCCGTAACGCAAGTGAACCTATTGAGCTTCGAAAACACATGCAGGGTCGATCTGTTCCTCATCATGGGAAGACCCTGGTTCCAGATGGCGATAGTGGGCGAGGCACCAGGAGGCCTGCCGGAGTCCGAGAGGATGGCATGCAACAAAACGGATTTGCGACGCAACCTGGCTCATCTGTTGACACCGGATTTGAACCGTGAGACATCGCATTGAAGAATTATTTCGTTAACAAATTCACACTCGTTACGTACATTTTCAAAGGACCCGACTTCTGAATTCAATCAGTAGGCCCATCGGGTAACGGCATAATCACCAATCAAAATCCCCGTGACCGGATCCACCATACCGCCGTAGAAATAGAGTCCATCGGCGTGTTGGTCGATTTCCGGCCAATCCATACGTGGAACAACCTCCACTGGAGTTGTTCCTCCGGGTACATCCATGATGACATAATCCATCTCCGTGTGATCCGGGGGATGGTAACGGGTCCAGTCGTCCCAGAAAAACAGATCTCCGTACACATCCAGGATGAAATACACGTGGACGCCGGTGAGGGTTTCCCCGGGATTGTTCAGGTATCCCATCACGTAAAAATCCTCGAATGAAGTCGCTTGAACCGGCATGGCGATTTCCACGCCGGCTGAGACCTCACTGTTGCCCTGCAGTATCAAACCATTGTCACCGACCGCATACATGTGATCCACGTCAGTTCCGCCAATTGCGTTCAACGTGTTGCCGCAGGGTTCCCGGCGTTGGCGCCAGCAGAGGCCATCCCAGCTGAAAATATTTCCGTTTCCCACTGCAAAGACTGTATTGGAATCAAATCCGAAAATTCCCTGGACAGTTCCCAGAGATTGGGATTCAAAAATTTTATGAGTCTCAATCCCGTCGAAATGATAAATAGAGTTCTCACCGCCCAAATACACATTGTTATCTTCATCACCCCATAATCCCCGATAATTGCTTGCGTATCCGTGGAATACGGTCTCGAATTGAGAACCGTTCCAGTGATAGAGCCACGCTTCCAAATTGGTATGACCCGGTCCTCCGTGTTCCTGATATCCCGCCAGATAAAAATCATCGGATGATCTGCCCCAGATTGTCGGAAAATATGCGCCGAAAAAACCCTCGGTATTATACTGTGACCATACGGTGCCATCCCAGTGATATGATCCCCCATACGAATTAGCGACAACCAGATCATCCACGCCAAATCCCCACAGATCGTGGAGCCATGACGAAGATGGATAATCGGGCAGAACCTCCCATGTGGTACCATGGCCACGGAGCACAATCCCGGTTGGATTTTCGGTCGTATTCCCGGCGATATATACATTTTCTGAATCCGCGGCCCACACGGATAAGAAGTCAGCATTTGGAATCTCCACCGGTATGACCTGCCAATCTAAACCGGTCCAGTGCAGCACTGTGGAATCACTCCCCACGGCATACACATCGTTTTCTGAGATAGACCAGACGTCCATCAGATCAGCATTTGTCAGTGCATCTTGAGGATGAATTTTCACCGGATCTTCACCATTCCAGTAATAGAGAGTTCCTGTCTCAGTGGCAAAATACGCTTCACTTTCATCCTGCAACCAGGCGACACACACATCGTCTTCCAAGTCCAGAGACAGGAGTTTGGTCCAGGTTGAATGATCCCATTTGTAAATGGAGCCATTTCGCTGAATGGCCAGCAGGTCGCCTGATGGCAATACATTCAAATCCTCGAACCAGTATGTTTCCTCGGGTGTGATATTTGCCCATTGGGTACCATCGTAATATTTGATGTACTGGCTGGCGATATACAATTCACCGGTTTCGCTTCCACACAGATCCGTATAAGAAGAACGGTACATATTGGAGTGTAAAATCCACTCCACCCCGTTCCACATATACAATCTCCCTTCCGAACTGATGACATATACCTGTGTCCCGGAGATCCCCCATATCAAAAGGATGACCTCCTCCGGGTACAACGTCAACTCGTGTTCGTTCCACTGATCTCCGTCCCATTGCAAAATCTTATTCCAGCTTGTACAGGCAAATGCTGAGCCATCGCTGCCTGCCCAGATAGAATTAATAGTTGATGATGTAGGAACCGGATCCTGAGTCCAGGAACCCTCATTCCAGGTCATGATCGTCCCGTGGGTACCGACCGCAACAAGACCTTTACCGGGAACCTCGACGATGCCGTTCAAATCCTCCTCCCAGCATATCGTCGATACATCGAAATCCTGACCATCCCATTCCATGATGGTACCGCCGGTACCGGCAAAAATGATATCATCGGCAGTACGGTAGAAGATGGCATTAATATTGTTGCCCGTAGGTGTTGGATTCATCCAGGTCCATTCCGCCGATGCCATGGGAATAGTCAACACCATAAGAAACACAAACATGACTTTTATTAACCGATTCATAAATCACTCCTTATCACATACACATGAACACGTTCATTTAATCCAGGGTAACTGGTTTCTAAAAGAAAACTTACCTTCAAACGATATCATTTAATCGACTTAGTGTCAACTTGCAGGCAATCTATTTATGAGTAATTTTGGTATCGAAAGCGGGGGGAGTTTGATACAGGCCAGGGTGAAAGCCCTGGGCATCTATGATTCTGAAAAGCATCATCCGATCATCTCATCGCCCGTCGCGCCATCAATGCGGTCCAACTGCTCCGACAGTCCGGATTGGCGTTCCCGAAGTTCACCGGCTTCCTGTTCAAGCGCTTCGTTCTCTGCTTCAAGTTCATGTCGATGCGCATCACCTGCCGCGATTTCAGCGCCATCGGGGAAGAGATCCGGACCACCGGCTTCCCCCAGCATTCTAATCAAAGACTGTCCCGGGGTTTCGTCCGAACGTGGCGGATTCATGCCGCCACCGGGGGCGGCTTCATGCATTACCTCGTTCGATTCAATCGTCCTCTGGATCTCATCGAGTCGATCATCAATGTCTTCGATCTCACCTTGCACCCGTTGCCGCTCCTCCACAAGATCCGTTGTTTCAGGCACATCGACGTGTATCGGGCCGCCTCCTGTTGTTACCGGGACCGCACCGCCGATGAGGACGGTCGGACATCCCGCGATAATGACATCGAGTGGTCCGACACAGACGGCAGTATCATCCACTCGAGCGGCAGCGATCCCGCCAATGAGGACTCTCGGGGTGCCGGTACTGATTATTCCGCCGACATGGGGTGGCGCGCCGGGTATTGCGATGGGACACGTGTGCATATCCCCGATGCGGGCCGCTGGTTGGCCGCCGATCAGGACGGTGGGATAGCCGGTGACGATCACTCCGCCATGGACCGTCAGATCACCTAATCGGGCCGCCATCCGGTACATAATATTACCTCCATGAGATGAACCTTGGTTTTCAACATGGTAAGTATCTATATATTTCTCAAGCGTGTCAACTTGAGTGTACCATGGGGTACACCCACTCTGATCATAAATTGTCTGGCATCTGACCATATTTTCCTGTTTCTTGTTCTTTTCAAATCAAAATGGTAAAACTAAAGTGGACTCGGGGATAATTTATCATAATTCAGATTGTGATTGGCATTTTTTCAGAGGAGGGGAATATGTCGTTTTCAAATTTTAAGATGCGAAGTAATGTCATCAGAACGGTGATCATCATTGCGGCAGTTGTGGGTATGGTAAGCGCCGGCTCAGGTGAGGTTTTCGCCTGGTTTGATTTATATCCCGACACATTGCCCGGATGGTCCGGTCCGGTTGTTCCCCGGTCTACTGATGATTCAACTGAAAATTTTTGCCCGCTCTCACTGGTTCTCTTTGGCTGGAATACAGGTGGCGGCAATTATCTGAATGTCTGTTTTTTTGGTGTCGGAACTCTCTTAGAACCTTCAGGTAGTTTCACTAATAGTATCAGGGTTGATGGTGTTGAAGTGTATGATTCTTTAGCGAGTGGATGGATTGGTCTGGGCCCGTTGTTTCCCCAATCAAGTCAACGGATGAATATTCCCCAATCAGTGGCCGGCGGCCGGCATACCCTGCGTTCTGAAATTGATATTGACGATGAGGTCGATGAGACTGATGAGAGCAACAACACCTTTGCTTTTCAATATGTCTGGGAACCGCTGGCTCTCACATCCATGTCCACCCATTCGCTTTTCACCGGCGCTGCCGGCGGTTCTCATGGTGCGCACCGGAACGTGGACGGTTTCAGTTTTGATCCCATCGGTCAGTGGTGCGCAGTGGGGATCCGGCAGTCGTCGGACAATTACGATCTGAACCTGTATAATGACTATACTCACAACAGCCTGACAGGCTTTCAAATCCCTCTTGAAACCTCATCTGAAGCCGGCAATCTTATCGATTACATCGTCATTGACGGCAATCATTGTGAGAGTGGTGACTTTCAGGCGGGTGTGTATGATTTTGAGGGCACCGGCTCAACGGTACCCTATGCCATCGCCGTGGATAACTCTGCCGGTGACGCGACGGATTATATTGGTTCGGAAGTTTTACACGGTCCGTTCACGTTTTCCGACAGTGATCTCCTGCGCTGTCATAAATGCCGAATAACTCCCCCATTCGCTTACTGGATCACCCTGGTAAACGAAACCGGTGGCGATCTGGATCTGCGCTACTTCAGTTCTAACGGCGGCAGCGATTATTATTTCAGCCGCGCCGACAGCACCGGCACGACGTACGACAACGGGCCGGGTCAGGATGATCAGGTCTATGTGAACATCAGCTATGGCGATGACGACTGTATTGTTGTTACCAACCAATCCGGCGTTTCGGGTAATTATTACATCCGCATCAGCACCAGCCAATACACCCCCACGCCAACAAACACTCCCACGCCCTCAAACACGCCCACGCCCTCAAATACACCAACCGTGACACCCACACCGACAATAACACCCACACCGACAATAACACCCACACCAACAATAACACCCACACCAACAATAACACCCACACCGACAATGACACCCACACTGACACCCACACCGACAATGACACCGACACTGACGCCCACATCGACTCCGACAACCCATTATCCCTACGTGTGTACCAGTGGCAACCAGGATACCGGGATGATGACTGGACCGGAGTTAACCTCCGGCGATATTCTGTTCCAGCTTATCGATCCCTGCGAAGACTGTTTTCCCTGTGAATGGGGTTTTTATATCGATACATTTCATTCTGAATTTAGTTTTATTGGCATTGACTCCCTGAATATCGATTATGCGTTTCACGTCTATTCCGGCATGGAACTATCCCCGGGATGCTGGGAACCTGACACATCGATCTTCCGTTATCCCGCTGACGGGTCATGGTTGTATGCGTCAATCACTGGGGGCAATATGATTATCGAAGCCGGCAATGCGAATTGCGGCCCGCTTGATTGTCCGGGCGGTCCTTATTTCATGGCAATTGAACTGGAATCTATCTCCGGGTCGGCTTTTGATTTACATGCACGGACGAGTATGGGAAGCTGCGAAATCTGTGAATCCTGGATCAATGATCTGGATTTCTGCAGTGAAGTTGACCGCAACTGGAAAGCCCATACTGAAGGGTACTGCGGGATACAGCCCTCCTGTATAAATGACGGGGATGTCAATTTTTCCGGTGATATCACCGCCGGGGACGCGCAGGATGCCTTCAATATCGTCCTGGGAATAATAACACCGGACTATGAAGAGGAATGTGCCGCAGACTGCAATGGAGACGGGACCGTTACCGCCGGGGATGCTCAACAGATATTCCAAACGGTTCTGGGCCTGGGTTTCTGTGTGGATCCGGTGTGATTCCGATACAGAGATACGGCGGTGGGGTGATGGAATGGAGCAATACTTGAGCAGGGAACCGGGACATTGTGGGCATTTATCCAGTTTCATGCTATGACCCCTTCATCATGCTGGTCATTTTCCGGGTCTGAAGCATCGTTCCTGATCATCCCATTGGAACCGCAACAGGTACGGGTTCAATAATCGTTCAACTCTGGTCCTCAGTTCAGCCCGGCTATGAGTCTTGATGAATGTCTTTAGCAACGTGGATGCACATGCGTTTTTATCTTTCCGTTCCAGGATGTCATCCCACTTCATACCCGGCACGGAAGTTGTCTGCCAGTCTTCAACCATAAAAAATACCCTCAATATTCAATCATAGATTGATCTATACTGGCATCATTGTCAATCAGCGAGGCTTTCCTTCTGGTCAGTGCGGGCATGATGTAAACAACTTTGAAAGTTCTACCTATTGAACAGTACGGGGAGTTCATTGATGACCGGAACTTCGGTTCCGACCATTTTTATATGAATTTAGTGAATCAAACTGCAGGAAGGTGCGATGAAGATTCCAATGTGTTGAATTCTGCTTTTCTCCATGTCTAAGGATATCCTGTTTCAACGATTGCTTTGGTCAGACGTTTGTAGCCAATTTGCGAGTTGCATTTGAATGGCCAGCAACGTACATTTTTCGCACAACAGCATACATATTGCGCCTATGCGTGCGTGGCTTTCAGTAAGAATTCATTTCGAGTAAATTTCTATTATATGTTTAATAAACAACAGGTTACACGGCTTCGAATAAATTGGCACGGATCTTCCTATTACAAACGGGAAGATGGAGGATCTAAAAATGAAAAACAGTCAGAAAATGAAAAAAGTAATCGCAATTTTATCGCTTGTACTGCTACTTATGGGTTTTTCGGGATGCATGACCTATTCAGTATTAAAATCAGCTGAAACAAGTATGACATGCATCTACAGAGTGACAGAATATGATGAAGCCTTCTTGACCGAGGATACCCTGGTACTGAACTGTCAAGCATCACGATGGGGTGGTAAGGGCAAGACGATCAGATTATCCGGAACGTATTCCATCGATCCCAGCACGAATCTTCCCTCGACAATTCCCCGGGAAGTCACGAAGGAACGTCGAAACAGTCCGGACGGAGCAGAGACGGTCAATATTGAATATCAGATGATACCCTCTGATGACTGGCAGCGGTCTCTCTCGTCGTATCAACAGGCTGAATTGACTGTACCATGGGGCACACCAACTCTGATCATAAATTGTCGGGCATCTGACCCTGATTTTCCTGACAGGGTATCTCAGGTGAATTCAAGCTCATGTCTTTTCGTAGATGGACACGCAGAAGGCAAATGGAGAACTGTTGAACTGGAATCTCCCTCTTACTCGATAGAAAAAACGAATAGTGCGGAACTATATAAGCTCCCATTGACACTCGTGGGCGATATCGTGACAGCACCCTTTCAGGCAGCTCTACTTCTTACCTTTTATTTCTGTTATGACGGCCCCTAATCAGGCAAATCAACTTGTAATCGTATGTTCCAGACATACCGGTGCATCCTCCCCGTTGTTTTCCGTGCCGGGGAGTTGAACAAACCGAAAGGCAGAGCTTCTTGATTGAGGGGTTCTGCCTGTTGTTTTATACTCGTTTATCGAAAAGACATTCGATAAAAAAAGAAACCCACTCGATGAGTTCCGATTCATCATTATCCAACGTCCTTTGAACTCATCGATCTCTGAGATGGTCTTAAGAAGTCTTGGTGTGATTGCGTATTCCGATATCCTGTCAACCGGTCAGAAGTCAGAGTGATCTGTTTCTTCTTTTGAGAGCTCCGATACTTAGCAGTCCGCCCAGCACGATTAGCAGGATTCCCTGTCCAACAGGTCCTGTTGCAGGGACAGGACCCGGAGTAGGCGTCGGTGGCAATGGTGTGTTCAAACAGATATCATCGAAAATAGGACTCACAGTATTTGTCGTGGCGCTGGGACTGTTCATAATTAAACCCGGTACACCTGTATTGGTACCCGGGGACCCGACGGTGCAGGTTTGAGCAGCGAGTGCGGGACTGCAATCCTGGATTCCGGCACAATCGGAAACAAGACCATCGGAATCTGTTTTAATCATAAAAATGTCCCCATTTGCAACACCATAACTATCAGTCCTCCCCACCAGAACATAACCATTGTCTGATGTTTCCTGGACCGCATATGCATAGTCATCGTTACTGCCACCGGCTGTTCTGGCCCATATCAACCCACCGGAGGAATCATACTTCACCAGAAAAACATCTTCATTCCCGGCTCCGTAACTTGCGGTTTTTCCCGTCAGGATAAATCCGCCGTCAGATGTTTCATGAACCGCGTGTCCACTATCATTCCCGCTGCCACCGGTTGTTTTTGTCCACATCAGTGTTGCAGCGGCATCATACTTCTGAAGAAGCACATCTTCATTCCCGGCCCCAAAACTCATTGTCGATCCCACAAGAATAAAGCCGCCGTCTGATGTCTCCCGGATCTGCTGTGCCGTTTCAGATTGAGAAGCGCCGACCGTACTGGACCATAACAATGAGCCGAGGTCATTGTATTTCAACAGATAGACATCATACAGCCCCTCACCGTAACTGAATGTTTTCCCAGCCACGATAAACCCGCCGTCTGATGTCTCATATACCGAATTTGCTTCATCCGGGAATGGTGCTCCCCCGGCCGAAGCAGCCCAGGTCAATACGCCTGAGGATGTTAATTTCATCACGAGTACTTCGCTGCCGGTCGTGGGAGTGACCGTCATACCCACCACGATATAACCACCATCCGATGTCTGCTGAACCGAGTTCGCCAGATCGTCATAAACAGTGCCGATGGATCTTGCCCATGTCAGTGTGCCTGCGGAATCATATTTCAAAATAAAACAATCTCTGACCCCCACGCCGTAACTATTCGTCTCTCCAACCACAATGTACCCACCGTCCGATGTGATCTGAGCCGAATATGCTTTTTCTTTACTGGTGCCACCGGCGGTCCTGGCCCACAACAAAACGCCTGAATAGTCGTACTTCAGAAGAAACACATCATCCAGTGCGGGACTGAAACTGTCTGTAGATCCAACCACGATATAGCCGCCGTCAATCGTTGTCTGTACCCATCGACCTTCCTCTTCAAACACTAGGCCTGTCGTGGTCATGAATGTCCACCCGGCGTAGAAGTATTCATTGCATATTGGTTGAGTGTCAGGTGAGACGGTGCTGACAACCGGATATGGACTGGATGTGGTGTAGAGAGGAATCGAGGTGGAAACGGTTTGACTGTCGTCTGGCAATGATGCAGGTATGTCTGTGGGACTGTATTCCTCGACGTAAGAACAATCCGGGACATAGCCCTCGGGACCAGTCTTGATAATAAGAAAACTGTTACCGGATTTTCCCGCCAGCATATATCCGCCATCGGACGTTCCCATAGCTGAATAAGCGCTCTCACCACTTGATCCGATGGTCGTCCGTGCCCACAACAGTGTACCGGAAGCATCACACTTGACCAGAGAACAATAGGAGTCTGCTTCACCAGCCATAATGTAACTGCCGTCGGATTCTTCCCGGATATCTTGTCCGATACTCCATCCTGATCCTCCGACTTGTCTGCCCCATTCCAATGTATCTGCAGAATCAAACTTCAGGATCACTGCATCGGATTGACCACCCGATGAGATGTGTCCAGTAAGAATGTAACCGCCATCGGATGTCGACTTGACCGTATACCCCGCATCATCACCTGCCGTGCCGAGAGTCCTGGTCCACACCAGCGTGCCGGATGTATCAAATTTACAGAGAAGTATATCTGTGTACAGGTATCCCGCTGCGAAAGCATTTGTAGAACCCGTCACAATATAGCCGCCGTCAGCCGTCTGCTGAACAGATTGAGCGATCGTCTGCGGATCCATTCCCAATTCGCCGGCACTTACATTCCACTCTAAAGTTCCACTTGAATCGAATTTGAGTAGAATCATCTGCCTCCCCGTTGTCGTCATATCGGTTCCTGCTGCGATGTATCCACCATCAGCCGTCTCCTGAACTGATAAAGCCATATCGTAGTAAGCTCCACCCGCTGTTTTTACCCATATCAGATCACCCGAGGAATTGATCTTCAGAAGAAGAACATCAGCCATTCCTGCGCCATAGCTTTCCGTGTATCCTGTCAAAATGTAAGATCCATCAGACGTTTCCTGAACAGAATGAGCCGAATCATTTTCGGTCCCCCCCACTGTTTTTGCCCACAACAGCCTGCCAAGAACATCAAATTTTAATAGAATGACGTCATCAGCTCCTGCACCAAAAATATCCGTAGTTCCTGCAAGAAGATATCCACCATCAGATGTTTGCAGACCATTGACCTGGTCATAAGAATTTCCTTCTGCTGTGACAACAAACCCAATGACATCCCTTTCACTATCGATCCCGAAATCCTGTGCACCGGCCTGCATCCGGCGATACTCCATTGTGACATCCAAGGTCTTCACATCCGGAGAATGGATGACCATATCCGATACATTTCCTGAGCACATATCCACTTCTCGGACATCCATGTCCACGAAGCTATCCTGAATCTCGTTGGTGATATCTCTTGTCTGCTGGACCGCTCCTGACGGAATGGCAAACAAGAAAAATGACAGTATAAATGCACTCGTTCCCAAAAGTTCCCTCATGATATCCCCCCCTGAAATAATGTGGCTCACATTGCGACATTAATTGTACTATGAGACTAAATAATGTCAATGAATAAAGAAACAAAGGTATCCGAGTTGCGAAGAAATGGCATCCATTAACCCTTGTATTGCGGAACTCAACGCCCAGACCATCCGCCAACTGTCCCCCCAGCAACACCTCCTCCGCGTGCAACATTGCTGCCCCGATTAACAGTCAGTCTGCTTTATTACCCATACTCATGGATCTATCATTGCGGTTATTATTCCGGATGAGTCATCAATCCGGTGAAATCATGGAAGTATCCCGGATCATGTCCGGCGTCTGCGGGAGAGGTGGAAGGTGCGTCGGCTGTCTGACTTACATTCCTACACCCGGGCGTTGGAAGGGGAGAGCAGCGTGATCAGGCAGACGAAAAAAAGAATCCGGTTAAGGAGCAATGATCTCCAGGGTGGGAAAGTACGTTTTGTAGAGTCTCTTGTCTCTTGTCATCAACATCAGATTGCTCACGGCAGCATGGGCGCCGATGAAAAAATCCGGCAGAGTGGATGGCTTTTCTCCACCTCGCCTACGGTAACTCAAAAACACCTTTCCCGCTAAAAATGCTGCTTCCGCAGGGATGGGAAGCCGAGTAAAAAACGCTTCAGATAATGCAGCATCACAGCTCTCAATTGTTTCGAAACCGATGGAAACCTCCGAATAAATAATGGGGTTTATATAAAACCGATGGCGTGCTCCATATGTTTCGATAACCTGCATGGACCACGGCATCCACACCGGATCTTCCAGGATGAGATCCAGCAGGACATTGCTGTCAACGAGGATGCCTTTCATTTAGAATCCCGGGTCAATGCAAGAATCTCATCGGTGGTCATATTCACCGTCCCTTTGCCTCTCAAACGATTCACAATCTGTTCTCCTCTGGGATTACTGGATTGAATCAAGCGCAATTTGACAACATCGTCCTCAATATAAAATTCCACCTCAGATCCGGGAAGAATCCCAATCTGATCCCGAATTTTCTGTGGGATTGTGATTTGACCCTTGCTTGTAACTCTCATAAGCGCCTCCTATTCTTACTTGTAAGAGTAATACTGCTTGGTCAATATGTCAAGTTACATCACTCATAGTAGATTTCTTTTATTGAGAAACCAATTTTTTCGATCTTACGTTTTACAGTGAATCCTCACAACTCCCCCCAAATATCACACCGAAGATCTGTTGCGCATCCCCGGCAGTGATATCGCCGTCATTATTGCAGTCTGCAGCGCATTCCTCTTCGAAATTCGGGTTATAAAGTCCCATGACAATTTCAAAGGCGCGCTGTGCATCTGCGGCAGTGACGGATCCGTCCAGTGTGACATCCCCGTGATGTACGCATTCCGGTGTGCCGGTAGGTTCCGCCGTAGCCGTTACGGTTGGGGTCATGGAGGGGGTTTCTTCCGGCGTAGGCGAAGATGTTGGTGAGGGAGTATCCGTGGATATGGGTGTAGGCGTGTCTGTGGGCATGGCCGTGGGAGTGGATGTGGGTAAAGGTG
>SWBY01009796.1_pt4 | contig 33450 bp, 19 predicted proteins | sample 4693071 | NCBI WGS metagenome assembly SWBY01 (sample SAMN10267273, study PRJNA491770) | bioreactor metagenome | isolation source: DHS bioreactor inoculated with marine methane seep sediment | place: Japan: Omine Ridge, Nankai Trough | collected 2006-05-06 | reverse complement strand
GCTTCCGGGATCGGGGGTGGGATTACCTGCGATCATGATTCCTCAAAAATCATCAACTGTCTGCTCACCGATAATTCAAGTTGGCGCTCGGGGGGAGGAATCCATTTAAATGCCTCTTATACGAGTGTGACAAACTGTACGCTTTCAAAAAATACAACTCAAGAAGAAGGGGGAGGAATCGAATCGATCAACTCCTATTCAGAAATTTCGAATTGTATTATCTGGAACAACCGTAAGGGTCAGATTTATTTTTATGGTGGAACAACGACCCTGACCTATTCCGATGTCCAGAGTGGATATCCGGGAATCGGGAATTTCGATAGTGATCCACTTTTTGAGGATGAAACCGTCTTTACCTGTTCTGAATTTTCACCATGCATCGATGCCGGGTCAGACCGAACCGCTCCCGGGTCTGATATGACCGGTAATATGAGACCCGCAGGGGCTGCTCCTGACATGGGAGCCTACGAATATCCCGGACATCCATCCTTCACACGAGTTAATATCAGCATGCCGTCACATACATTTGTTCCGGGTGATCCGTGCAGGTGCACTCTGATTGTCTGGAACGCTGAGGATGAAATGCTGGAGGATCATAAACTCTTTGTTGTGCTGGATGTTTTTGGTCACCTTTATTTTGCACCAACCTTTAATGGGTTCAACTTCATCACAGATGATTTCCAGAAAGGAAAATCGATCATATCCATCATCCCTGAATTCAACTGGCCCGCCGGGGTCGGATCAGCCAATGGAATTGTCTGGTATGCAGCCCTGGCCAATCCGGGTATTACCGCGATGGTGGGTGAGATGGGAGTGTATGATTTTGGGTGGAGTGAGTGCAGATGATTTGCTATCAGGAACCGTCAAAAAAATATTTTGAGTGACAGGTCAGGTACACTCTTATACCATGAACGCGTTGCATAAGATAAGGAGGATTTCATGAAACGAATCTATACCCTTTTAATAATACTGAGTTTCGTTGTTTTATCTTCAGTCCAGGGAGCCGTGATACATGTCCCGGATGATCAGGCCACCATCCAGGCGGGTATTGATGCGGCGCAGGCTGGGGATACTGTTTTGGTTGCTGATGGTACATACACCGGAGCCGGCAACACAGCCATCAACTTTTATGGTAAAGCCGTGACCCTGATGTCTTTGAACGGACCTGACATGTCTATTATCGATTGTGAAAATAATGAGGTAGGCATTTACTTTGTCAGTGGGGAAACTGAAAATTCCATGGTTTACGAGTTGACCATTCGGCAAGGATACGGCTCCAGCGTCGGTGGCGGCATTCGCATCAACGACGCTTCACCGACAATCATCAACTGCATTATCGAGGATTGTTCTGCTCAGGGAGGGGGCGGATTGGGAATCATGAACAGCGGTTCGACGACCATTGCCGGATGCACGATCAGAAACAACACGGCCACCACCGGAACTTACGGCGGCGGCGGTATCTCCATCTGGGGACCAACAGTGCACGTTTATGATAGCCTGATCACAGGCAATACGGCCCCGAACAGTTACGGAGGCGGGATAGCGGCGTTATATGGCGGTAATGTCACAGTCGTGAATTCTCTCATCGCCGGCAATTCCAGTCAGACCGGCGGTGGCCTGTATAATAATTCAGGAGGGATAACGGCATATAACAGCACCATATACAATAATACCGCAACGATAAGCGGAGGTGGATTTGGCGTGAACGTCGCCAGGAGCGCGACCGTGACCGACTCCATTGTATGGGGAAACTCACCGGATCAATTCAACTTTAGTTATGCCCTGGTGACCTATTCCTGCGTGCAGGGGGATTATACCGGAGAAGGAAATATTGATCAGGATCCGTTTTTTATCACTGGATCCCTCGGTGATTTCTATCTGGACCACGAACTCCCGTCAGAGAGTCCATGCATTGATACGGGGAGCGACCTGGCTGAATCAATCTGCTACATTATTCCGGACAATCCCAGGCAGTCCTTTTGCATGAGTGATAGAACCACTCGTACAGATGAACTACCCGACTCCGGGCAGGTCGATATGGGGTATCACTACTTTCCGGATCAGACTCCCACCCCGACACCCACGCCGATTTGCTGGAATGACGGAGACGTGAATCTCGACGGCGGGTTAACCTCGGGGGACGCACAGCTGTGTTTCTACATTGTGATGGGTACTTACTCACCGACTTTTGAGGAAGCGTGTGCGGCCAACTGCAACGGGGACGAAAGTATCACGGCTGGAGATGCACAAAACATCTTTTCTGCAGTTTTGGGGATGGATTCCTGCATCGATCCACTTTAGACGGAACAAAAGGCTGTAGATCGAGATTCGCATTCCACGCCAGAGGAATGTAACTCCGTGAGCACCCCGTAAAACCCATGGGTGAGGCGTTTTCAAGGAGGATTTACAATGAAGAGGATGGGATGGATACTGTGTATCACAATAATTTTGGCAGGATTGACCTTGTGGGACAGCACATGCAGGGCAGACGGGGAACTGGGTGTGCGGCTGGAATTGTCCACCACAATGGTGCATCCCGGTGACCCGTTCTGGTTCAACGGGTACCTGTGTAATCCCGGTCCTTCAAAGACGGATGTTCCCGTTTGTTTCGCACTTGAGGTGTTCGGTGAATATTGGTTCTGGCCGAGTTGGACGCATTATGCGCCCCCGGATGCGTTGGGTTTTGATTACCATGTGTTTGATGTACCGGTGGGTGAAACCGAGGTGCTGGTGGTTTCGCCCTTCACCTGGCCGGATACAGGCGATACCGAGGTTACCGGGCTCCATTTCTATGGCGCGATGCTGGATGCCGGGATGAATTCGATTCTTGGAGAACTGGGCATTGTGGAATGGGGATATTCAGGATCGGCCAATAAGACACGTGAAGAGTCCATTCCTGAAGGTGCTGTTAAGATGACACCCGAGACAGATTTTTGGCCGCCTGTAATCCATTCTTCAGAGTGGTCAAACCCCATACCAATGCCTGGCCTGATTAATACCGCAGGTGTTGAAGATTCCGCCGTTATTGCTGCTGACGGCAATACATTCCTTTTCTTCTTCACACCTGATGGTAACGTACCGGCAGAAAATCAGATTCTGGACGGTGTGACCGGGGTCTGGTGGTGTACAAAGAATGGAACGGAATGGACGGAACCAGTACGCGCTTATCTGGCGGATACGAATGGATTGCATTTAGATTCTCCTTTTTCGATTCAGGAAAATACGCTCTGGTTCGGTTCAATCAGAACTGATAATCTCGGTGATATTGACATCTATACTGCAGTACTTTCAGGCGGTGAATGGATGAACTGGCAAAACGCGGGTGAACAGATAAATCTGGAATTTGATGTTGGCGAACTGTATTTGACCGGCGATGGAAACTCTCTTTTTTTCGGAAAGGTTGGAGGCGGATTCGGACAAAGCGATCTATGGCTTACAACAAGAAACAATCAAGAATGGTCTGCACCTGTTAACCTCGGCACACCCGTCAATTCGTCTGGAGATGAAAGCCGTCCGTTTATTTCTTCAGATGGGTCTGAACTCTGGTTTACAAAAATGGTCAGCGGCAAGGGATACCGGGGTCCGGCAATTTTTAGAACAATAAAGACCGGTGAAATATGGAGTGAGCCCGAAGAGATCGTATCCAATTACGTGGGCGACCCGGGACTTGATGACAATGGCAATCTATATTTTACCCATCTATTCTATGATGACGCTGGAAATAAGATAGAAGCAGATATCTATGTGTCATTTCGCCGCTGAATCCTGAGTGGACCGATTTAAGCACAATGGCAACAACAGGTAGATCATCATCATTTCCAGTTGATATTTAAGTGTCGGTATCATTTGTTCTCAGTATGTTAGCGAACACAGTGCAAAACTCGGGATAAGATATTGACATTATCCGTGTACACGAATATATTTCTGTACACTAATGGGTCGGTGTCCATGAATGAGTACGGAGGTGGGATGAAAAATGAATAAGGAAATCTATCTTATTAACAGCGTAGCAAGTTGGCTCGGAGAGAAGGGTTTTCATGCCTCAGAGGAGAGGCAGGGGTTCGCCCCGATCATGCCTGATCTTGTTCTCAAAAGGCCATCCGGACCACTCCTTGTGGAGGTTAAAGTGGCGAACATCTATCGCTCCAAAGTCTTTCCGGCCCTCATTGGTGACGTGATCCTTCGTGCTGATCATGCAGGTGCTGCCGACATTATGGTGGCCATTCTCATCAAACGGCTGAACAAGAAGGCCGTCGAAGATCTAGAGCGATACGCCGCAGACTATTGTCCAAGTCTCAACTGGTTCCTGCTTGATGAGTCCGGATACGGGGAAGCCTGCCTGGATGGACAGCGTTCCAAGCTGGCTGTTGCCGCATATTCTCAGGATGCACCGGAACGGGACCGAGGGTCACACCGTCGCGGTAACCTGTTCTCGCCGAACAACCAATGGCTATTGAAAGTACTTCTTCTCCCAGGGATTGATAGTCAGTATTGGGGAGGGCCGAACGACTGTCCATGCAACATCATGGAGCTTTCACGGCTATCGGGTGTCTCGCAACCCTCTGTATCGTCATTCGTAATGCGATTTGAAAGGGCCGGCTATGTAAAGCGCAAAAATGGCGTGCCAACTGTCGTCCAACATCGTGAGTTGCTCGACGACTGGTTCTATGCCCAAAAGAACTCAACCAGACACGAAATGCCGGTTCGGTCGATGTATGGTGATTCACTTAATGCACTGGTCGAAAAAATTGGCGTACATTACGGCTCGCAGCAGAAACCGGGTGTTGTCATCGGGTACCATATGGCCTGCCACCTGCACGGCATTGGTAGATCAAGCGTGAAGGCAGCGATGGTCTATGCTCACACCCCTGCATCCAAGGTATTGCAAGATCTTGATCTTGTAGTGGATGAATCTCCTTCTCCTTCCTTGTGGCTCATACAGAAGTGTCCATTGTACATTCAGCGCGGATCGGTATTGGTTGATGGAATTCCCGTATGCGATATACTTCAATGCTACCTTGATGTCCGGACATCAAGGGCGCGTGGCCAGGAGCAGGCCGATTATATCCTTGAGAATATTCTTTCTCCTCATTTTGAGAGGAAGTCATGACACTCCTTGGTGATGATTTCGATCAAGTATGGCCCAAAAGCTAAAGACAGCGCAATCGATCTGGAATTCCTCTGTGATCTGAGCGGATTGAGCAAGAAAGACCAGCAACGGGCTGCCATCCCAGTGCAAGAGGGACTGCATGCCCAACCGCTTCGGTACCTGGGCATGTCTCTTCACAATACATGGTATGTTCAACTCGGGCTTGTGCCCCAAAATGGAAGCATCGTTTCGCAAGAAACGTCCGGGTACTGTTCTCATCGGAAACTGCCGAAGGTCCGATTAGAGCCGTTCAGGTTTACCGAGATCTGGGAGAAATCCTACAAGTGAATTTCGACATCACGGAGGAGATAGTCTTCCGCTCGGTTGACCGTCTACTAGATGCCATGCTTTCTCCCTCAAATGCCAGTGCCGAGACTTAGTAGTTGACCACAACAGAAGTGAAAAATATCTTCGGTCCTTCTACCACCCTTCTCGCATGATCGGGATTGAGATGATAGTAGATTTCCATCGTGATTTGGATTGAGCTGTGACCTGTGCGATGGATCCACAACACTTCCCCTCAACTCATCAATCCCGAATTTGATGAGATCCAAATTGTTTTTCATCTCATGCGAGAGGATCCGATGAAGTAAGATTTCTTAAGCGTTTCCTTGCTGTTGATGTGTGGGAAATTGAATTGTGGACATAATGTACCTCCTTGTACATAAAAAGAGCCATGAAATGCGCTGGGATACACTACGGCTCAGTTAATAATTTGCTGGGGATTCCAGCGGTTATGGAAAAATGTGCTGTAGAAGGTTGCTGCCCGTTTCAAAGGCTATGCTATACATAAAGCATTTATTTACAATGGTTTACGCAGAGTGTTGTACTATTGCACGACTTTACAGGGGAGGTAGGAAGGAGAATAACCCGCAGGAAGTCTCCTGCATAAGGGTATAATGACTGTGATCGTATTTGTGAGGAAAATAAACTATGAGAAATGCTGGTTTGAAATCAATGGTGTTGATTGGGGTTTTTATAATTGCAATTCCGTGCCAGGCGGAAAATCGTCATGTTCCTAATGTAAAATATTCTAATGTTCAGAATGGGTATCCTGGTATCGGAAATATTAATTCAGATCCAAACTTCGTCGGCGGAGATCCTTGCATCTACCATTTATCCCCAGACTCACTCTGCATCGACGCAGGAACAGACAATGGTGCCCCAGAGACCGATATCGAAGGTATTCCCAGGCCTCAAGGCGGAGCAGTGGATATGGGTGCATACGAATATCAGGGATGGCCTTCCATCATACGGTCATATGTGAAAATGCCTTCCCATGAATATCATCCAGGAGACACAGCTTCATGTACGACTCAAGTCTGGAATGCCGATGATTATAACCTCATCAATCATCACCTGTTTGTTGTGCTGGATGTATTTGGGGAATTATTCTGGGCTCCGAGTTTTAGTGAGTTTGATTATTTCCGTTGGAACTTTCCTTCAGGTTTGACTGAACTGCCAATCCTTCCTGAATTCACCTGGCCCGAAGGTGTGGGCTCAGCGGATGGGATTATCTGGTACGCAGCACTCGCTAATCCTGAGATGACAGAGCTTGTTGGGGAAATGTGTGTGTTCGATTTCGGGTGGAGTGAATAAATAGCACGCTATCCCAGAATCCTCTGCAACAGTTGCAATACTTTCCGTTCATGCCCGATGGCGGCTCCCCTGCCTGACCTGCCGTAGCTGGGCGTTTTTCAATTAGATGCCAGTTTGTGAAGTGGCCTGGGGAATTCCCATCCCAATTACGTTTTCATTCCGAGTGACAATCTGGACGAACTGAGTCCATATGGTATATTAATTCAAGGAGGAAGTTTTCATGCGAAAAATGATGCTCGTGTTGGTTGTAATCATGATTACAGTATGTAGCAGCTCCGAGAACCTTTCGGGATCAATGACAAAAGCTGTGACGATTGAAGAACAGCCGATGATTGAATCCAACAGCTCGAGTACATTCAATGAGATAAGGATTGACTCGTCATCGCTAAATCAGAACGAAACTGCGATATGTTTTAATCCACTTAATCCGGATAATCTGGTTGCATGCTTCAATGATTTCCGATTGGGTGATTTCGGAGTGGGTTATGGATTTTCAACCGATGGAGGGAATACTTGGGTTGATAATATCATCACATCAGATACACTCATTGTCGCGGGTGATCCAAGTATCGTCGCGGATTTAAACGGTAACTTTTACATTGGCATGATGGCTGCCTATGAAACAACATCTGGATCTGGTTCTGACGCCGGTATGTATGTCGCCAGATCAACCGATGGCGGGCGGAACTGGAATGATCCTATCCCGGTTTTTATTCTCGACGAGGAAATGCAGGATAAACCCTATCTCGCCATTGATAACTCCCTGAGTATATACCAGAATCGAGTGTATATGCTATGGACATCATGGGGAAGTCAAACTGGAATTGTCAGCTCATATTCAGAAGACCAGGGACTCAATTTTTCCGACCGTGTGGTTGTTTCAGATCCTGGGAGTAGTGGAATCGGTGTATCCCCTGTTGTTGGATCTGATGGCGCACTTTATGTTGCCTGGATAGATTATCCGCAGTACACCAGACTGATTCTTGACAAATCAATGGATGGTGGACTGACTTTTGGAACGGATACAGTAATTGATGAAGTAACACGAATTGGCACTGTTTGCCCGGATACTAACAGAAGATCTCTCAAAGATTGTGTCAAAGTTAATTCTTTTCCATCTCTGGGTGTAGATACATCAAACGGTTTTTCCCAGAATAACCTTTACGTGACTTGGGCGGACCAGAGATCCGGAGATCCTGATATTCTGTTCTCCCGATCAACTGACAAAGGTGAAACCTGGAGTGATCCCATCAGAGTAAATGATGATAATTTTCAAAATGGCATTGATCAGTTTTTCCCATGGATTGCAGTTAACGATCAGGGTTATATATTTATCACCTTTTACGACAGCAGAAATGATCCTGACAACTGGTTAATAGACACCTATCTTGCGTTTTCGACAGATGGGGGTATAAGTTTTTTGCCAAATGTCAGAGTAAGTTCAATATCCTTTGATGCAACGGTTGGATTTGATGGTCAATTCTTCGGGGACTATAATGGTATTACTGCCACGACAGATTATGTATATCCTTGCTGGACCGACAGCAGGAATCAAAACCAGGATATTTATGTGGCGCCTATAGAAATTGATTCGATTATCTTTCCCCAAGAATTCGATTATCAGATTTTTACCAATCAAAGGTACTTTCATGAAAATGATGAATTTATATTAAAAATATCAATTAGAAATGGTTTAGAGCCGGTTACAGTTGATCAATACATTATGCTGGATATTTCAGGTCACTATTGGTTCTGGCCATCCTGGAAGCAGGAACTGGATTTTGAACAGCGAAATTATCAATACGGAATAACTGAAGATGTCATACTCGAATTTGTATGGCCGCTGACTTCTGGCTCGCTGGATGGAATAAAAATATGGTTGGGATGTACGGAACCGTCAACTTATGAACTCGTGGGACAGATAACATACACCGAGTTCGGCTATAGATGATGGGAGACGCTGGGCCGGTTGACTGAAGAATGTCCATATTAGTCCACCAACATCATGATTCCCTAAATCGCATCTTGCATCGGTCAGTTTAATGTTCACACATTCTGTGATCAAGATTGTGAAAACTTGGGTACAGTTTTGGGTACACTTCCGTCGTCAATTTCGACCAATTTCGATCAATATTTCCGATTTGACCATTTTCACCCTGTTCGAAAAACCCTGTACAGCCCATCTAATTATGAGCAACTTGGGTTGAGAAAACAGGGTAACACTTTTCATAATACGTCAGAGAAATGGCTCCATTCTTCTGTAACCATATTAATTTAGTGGTCACCGGCACAATTTAGTATTTTGACATATCACCATATTTACCTTTTAATATGAAGTCCATGATGGATCAACTTTCAAATTGCAAACTTGATTTGACACAACCGTGAGAGGTCCCGGATATGATTTCAAGTTATAAAGAAATCACTAAACTGGATAATTCGATGCTGGATGAACGTCTTAAAAGGGGCGATGCCCAGGAAAGAATCTGGGCTGCCTGGGAAATTGGACTGCGAAAAGGCAGTGAAATCATCCCCCAGCTTCAAGAAGAAATTCATAAAGCTCCGGATCCCGGTACGCGCCGGCATATGGCGATCATCCTGGCCGGTTTCAAGGATCTGGATGTTCTCAAAGTACTGGCTGAGAGCGATCCCAATCCCCTGGTCCGGTGTGAAGCGTGTCGATACTTGATAAAAACAGACTCGATGGGTAATCAATCTTTTATAACTCAACGACTGGAATTAGATACAGCTTCGGAAATCAAGGAAGTCATTCTGTTATTATGGGATCAAAATTATCAACCCGTCGCCACTGAGTTGCTTGTCACCTTGTTGGGAGACACTTCGGAATTCGTCAGGCGTGCAACACTCAGTCATTTCACCCGTGTAAAGGAATTAAGTGATTCTCAAGTCGCCGCTATTCAGACGTGTTTATATAATGAAAAAAAGAAGAATATCATTAAGGATCTCATACCGATCACTCTGAAATGGAGTTCAATTTCTGATCTCATGAGAGGATTGCAGACTGCATCCAAAGAAATGAAACTCACCATCCTGGATGCCTGTCGTGAGGCGAAAATACGAGTGGAATGGTCGGAAGTGCGGGAACTTGCAGCGGAACATGATGTTGATCTTGATATCCGTGTCCTTCCCATCCTTGCACCACTTGAAGGTTTAGAAGTTCTTCTTTGGCTTGGAAAGGGGATTGCCCGATCATTAAACCCACTCCCCAATTCATGTTTCGGCAACACTGCGGGAATGCAAGCGCCCTATCACCAATTCAGGAAAGCGGTTTTTCCTCTATTTCTTGACCTGTTGAAAACGATGTCACCACAGCCGATTTCTGATTCGGATGTTAAGAACTTTTCGACGATCCATCAACACCTGGAACCATCGATTAAGCAGGCGGTTCCTCAAGAAAATCAGATCATGCTCCGGGATGAAAGCGACTACGCGGGATGGGACAAAATCGATACTTCTGTTATGGACAAATCAAAATCAGAGTCCAATCAAGTCAAAGACGATACCATTTCCCCAAATAGCGCATACCAGGTCTTATTGAACCGGTGGATTGAACCTTCGGCATCGAAAACCCTTTAACTGAAGCGGTCAAGCGGTTGAGGGAAAGTTTGTTGATCAGACGGTAAGTGATATTGTTAAAGAGACCAGGAAATGACTGGAATAAATGGCTCGCAGGTGCGCTGATTGCCGACGCCATCATTGTGACAATATCAATCGTCTATCCCGGTTCAGAAGATTGCAGCTATTACCGGTTTACCGAAAAACAGTGGGTAACCCTGGTCTCCATGATGAAGCTGACTGGAGTTGCAACACTGGGGTTGACGGCTGCTTATCTGCTCGGCGGCACGTTGAAGCTCGTTGGGGAGAGTTTTCTGTTTGTGGCTTTCCGGGAAGCGCTCAGGCAGATATCATCCTCGAAGATTAAGGAAAGAGACCCCCTTAAGTTTGGATCAATCTGAGCCTCCCGATCAAAAAGGCCTTTGGTACGTTTTCCCACGCCAATACCGTTCAATTAAGTCGGGAAAATAATTTGCAATTGAGGGATCCGATGACTCTTAAATCGGATCAGCACACGATCCCAGTCCCATGACAACATTCCAGATACCCTGTGCATCCCCGGCTGTCACCTCACCATCGGCGTCACAATCCGCCGCGCACCTTTCCGAATAGGTGGGGATATGTGTCCCCATCACGATAGAAAAAGCCGATTGAGAATCACCGGCAGTGACCACACCATTAAAATCCACATCACCATGATGAATGCATAGTGTTGGTGAAGGCGTGGGGAACGGCTCCCGTTTCAGGTACAGCACATCACCCAGGTTTTCCGAATGGTAACCGATGTGCGGTGCGCCGTTGGAATCCGTGGCAATGCCGTTCTTGTGAATTCCTGATCCGAGATTGTCCAGTTGCTCCATGGACCAGTTCGACGGGCTGCCATATACGGTGTAAAGCAATCCTGAAGACACCTCGGCATAACAAATATGTGCATGGTCCCAGGGATCCAGAGACAGAGTTGGGTGTTCGGTCTCCCCCGTCGTACCGGAAATCACCTCCGTTTGCCAGCCTGTACCGTTACGGTATGCATATTTCAGCAATAAATCGTGGGGCTCAACATAGCTCACATGGGGATACCCGCTGGAATCAATATCTATGGACGGACTTTGAAATACCGTCGATGGATTCAAGTCTTCATCTATGGGTTCGAACGTCCAGCCTGTACCGTTATTATATGCGTACCTCAGGTCGCCATCCGAGTAAGCGAGATGTACGTGATCACTGCTGTCGAGAACAATGGCTGTCCCGTTGTGGTATGCATAGCCGGCAACTGTCTCCGGATGCCAGCCTTCAATGTCTTTATACGCATATTTCAATGCTGAGTGTGTTCCATCCCGGTAGCTGATGTGAGGATATCCGCTGCTGTCCAAATCCAGTGAATTGTTTCTTCCCACCGAATCGGTTGAGTCCACGGTTTCAAGTGTCCATATTACACCGTCGAAATATGCATATTTCAGGTCGTAGTTTGAATGATCATAGTAGCTGATATGGACATGATCACCGGCGTCCAGTTCAATGTCACTGAATGAGTAGCCATAGACGATACCGCTGTCGTCAACTACATCCCGGTGCCACCCGCCGCCATCTCGATAACTGTAAATCAGGTTCATGGCGTTTTCCTCCACATAAACAACGTGTGGGTAACCACCTGAATCCAACGTGAGTGGAACATTTCCCTGCAGCACGCCAAGATCATCCACATCTTCAGAGTGCCATCCATCTGCATCCTGGTATTGATGAACCAGCCGATTCGTCCAAGTATCGAGCCAGCTGACATGCCCATAATCCGAAGCGTTTAAATCAAGTGAGATACCAGTTACTCCAAAATATCCACCCAATACATGCAATTGCCATCCCACGGGAGCTTTGTAAACATGGTTTAGATGCGTGGCAAAAGCCCAACCCTTCATATATGAAATATGAGGATATCCCTCTGAATCAATTCGAATAGTGTTTGAGCTACCTGCTGACATATAAGGTCCTGCTGAGGGTGTGGGTGTGGGTGTAAGCGTGGATATGGGTATAGGCGTCCTGAGAACCGAGTTTATTTCACTGGTGCTGTCTCCATCGTTAGTAAAGGGACCGTCGTCAACTATTTCCAGATTCCATCCGCCTGAATCCTGGTACGCATATGCCAGCCCCATTTCACGCTGATAGCTGATATGGATATATCCACCAGTGTCTAAATCAATGGATACACAGGTAACATAACATTCAGTATCCACATCTTCAAAATGCCAGCCGGTTCCATCCTTAAAAGCATGGGACAGGCCATATCCTGAAAAATTCCGGGCGTATGCAATATGAGGATAATCCGAACTGTCCAGCAGCAGGGATACGGATCGGGGAGAAGTAACAGCTGAATCGATCGGCGCATTGGTCCAGCCGCTCCCATCGTTGTATGCATACCAGAGAGCATCCTGACCCTGATGAAGATACGCAATATGCGTATGACCGGCGCCGTCTATGGCTATGGAGGTTCCCTGGCCGGCACTTTCTGTGGAATCCACGATTTCCGTATGCCAACCGGTAACATCTTTATAGGCGCACTTGAGAATATCATTCAAGTCGTCCTTATAACTGATATGAGGATAACCGCTCGAATCGAGACTAATGGCAGCGTATCGTCCTACTCTGATGGAAGCATCGGCGATTTCCGTATGCCACGTGGTATCGAACCATGCATAATACAAATTATCACCACCGTAAGCGATATGCGGATTACCGGCTGAATCAAGAATCAGGCTCCGGTCCATCATACCACTGAAATTACGCGGGCAGTCGATACATTCCTGTGTCCACTGAGCGTGCGCGGACGAAAACATGATCAGGCAAAACAACATCAGTGTATTGCAATATCTTATCATAACTGTCACCTCATCCTATTTATGAGATTAGATTGACCTGAGTATGTTGTCAATGATGATGATCATGGATTGACCGAACAGATATAGATACTGATGTCACTCTGGTTCTCTGCTATAAAACTGTATTGCAACCTCCATTACAGTAACCGCCATTATTAAACTATTCTAAATATGTTTTTCAAGGATTACACACAGGCGGTTCCGTCATTATGCATGATATTGCGTATTCGGATTATTCCGGATTCACTGGTCGATTTGCTCCGGAATACGCAGTAATCCCGGATCGGGTCCGGGACAAGCTTATGATTTTTTGAAGTTGCACTGGATCAACCCACCGGCAACCATGATGAAACTGTAAAATTGAGGGTCAGTATCCGGCGATCTGAAATTCGAGCCGGGATACTCCCAGAATTTCGTTGGAGGACAGATCGGTGAGGGTGCCGAAGAAATCCAGTCCGGTCATGGCATGAGTGCCTTTTGGCCAGGTGAATCGCAGAATTTCCTCGGTGCGGTTGGCCGATGCATCAATGAACTGCGGCTGTGATTGCGGGGACCGGGACCAGTCCGGATAGAACCAGAATCCCCCGGCGGCCTGCAGGACGATACTTTCTCCCGCAACATAAACGTCCCCTGTATTGTTCCGGATGAGGCGACTCAATAAAAACTCATCACCGGATTCCATGAAAGTATCCGGCATGAGGAGGCGGTACCGGATGTCGGGTTCGTTCCAGGCGATTTTCATGGTGGGTGTTTCATTGGAGATGATCACCGGTTCACCTGACCAATTTGATGTCAGGAATCTTAATGGATCATAAAGGTCAAGATCGTTACGATCCCAATCACCCGAATCTGATCGCGTGTAGAACGAATGGTCGGATGTGGTGATCATGGGCTTTCCGAACAGATCAAGTGCCACTGAGATCCCAAGTGTGTCATGGGCGTTTCTGTCGAACTCAGTGGTGTGCCACTGATCTTCTTCATCCATGAACGAATAATAACTTTCAGACCACCCGATGTACACCCATTGATCCGGCCAACCCGGTGGACCCCAGGTTTCGTAATACCAATACCCATAAGAATTCACCCATCCGATATGGGGGCGGTTTGATTGATCCACCACAATGGAATTCCGGATCCCGGCAATCTTCCCATATTCGGGATCTTCTGCATCGAGCAATGTCCGAGTCCAGGAACCGTCTGCTTCGTGGAGATAATAGAACGGACCATCGGCCTGATAAGTCAAGTGAGGATTATCACGGGAATCCAGAACCATTTCGAGGTGACCGGGAGTGATGCCGGTGTCACAGACGGTGTACTTCCAGTCTGATCCTGTTTTAACGCCCTTGATCAGTGCACGGTTCACGAGAAAAGCGATCACCGGGCGGTTCAGGTGGTCGATATCCAGAACGAGGTTGCGCCTGAGGTTCAAAGGACCATATAGCATAAAGGTTTCCCACGTACCGGCCTCCCGCACGCTGTGAAAGAGACACTCACGATCATACCAGATGACGTGAGGATTCAGATTCCAGTCCAGAGCAAAATCAAAATTACAGAATGGGGTTGCTGCAATCGTTTCGAACCGCCAACCCTCGGGCGCCAGCCAGATATACGCCAGCTGTTCACGTTCAGAATCGAAATAGACGATATGGGAGCGGTCGAGACTGTCCACGTCAATTTGCATGGAAATATCATCCGGCAGACCGGAAACAACATTCCCGTATTTCCATTCTCCCCTGGCATCAGATTGGAACAGTAATACTGCGATCATGGCTGACAGGCAGGCGATAAAAGGCTTCCTCTTATAGCGAATGCTAAGGGGACCGTGTCCGTTGAATTTTCTGTATAAGATTCTGAACCATTGATAAGAGTCTGTCAAACTCCAGCAACTTGTTCCCGATTACAGTAAATCCATTCCAACAACACTGTTCCGATACTGGATTAAAGAGTTCGATTACCCAAAACGAGATGATGAGTTTCTGCTCGGATTTGGTGCAGGCGGATTGATGTACTTCAAGCGATTTTAGTTCAGATACAATTTAATGTGAATTTTTTTGACAATTTTGCGACGTCTCTCATAATTCCTCAAAGCCATTGAAAATTAATCCATAGTGAGTATAATCTTTTATGCTGGAGGAAATATTATGAAGAGAATTGTCCAAGTGTTATTGGTTATTGGTTACTTGGCATCATTCCCACATTTTGTTTCAGGTGCGATCATTAACGTTCCTGTCGATCAACCAACTATCCAGGCAGGAATCGATACTGCAGTTGAAGGAGATACGGTATTGATTGCTGACGGAACGTACCGCGGAGACGGGAACCGGGATATTTCCTTCGCGGGTAAAACCATCACCGTGACATCGGTAAACGGTCCGGAAACCTGTATCATCGACTGTGAAGGGAATTCCTCGGAACCCCACAGAGGGTTCATTTTTGAAGGTGATGAGACTGTCGATGCTGTGCTTCAGGGCGTCACTATCACAAACGGGTATATCGATAGAGGGGGCGGCATTCGCTTATCTGATGCCTCGCCAACCATTGTCGACTGCTTCATCACTGGGAACATCAGCACTAATTCTGGCGGAGGGATTTACTCAGGATCCGGCACACCACATCTGGTCAATTGTCAGATCTCCGGTAACATCGCCAACTATTCTGGAGGTGGTATTGAATTATACTATTCCGATGCACTCCTGGAAGAGTGCGTCATCAGTGGTAACACCTCCTATACCTTCGGGGGCGGTGTGACAATATTTTCCTCCGACTCTCAACTTTTGAATTGCACAATATCTGATAACACGGCAAGCGGGTCCGGGGGCGGGATATATAGCTCGAGTTATTCACCAGAAATCACCCAGTGCACCATTTCCGGAAACAAATCCGAGTATTCAGGTGGCGGTGTATACCTCAGCTATAACATTCGGCCGGTGGTCACAGGATGTACCATCACGGACAATACCGCTGTCTGGAATGGCGGCGGCATCTGCGTTAATAGCTTAAGTCACGGCACTTTGGGTGGATCGCCGGAAAATGGAAATTATTTTGGAAATAACCGGGCTGCCATTGGTAATGACCTGTTTGGATATGAAAGTGATTACGGTCTGAATGCGTCTTGCAACACCTTCGCCGGTCTGCATTTTTCCGATTATTACGTGTCACCAGTCGGTTTTTTCGATCTGTTCGGATGCACCTCCGAAATGACACCCATCACTCAGAATGTGTACGTGGCGATTTCGGGGAATGATGAAAATGACGGGTTGACCTGGGATACCGCTTTTCTCACCATTGATCGGGCTTTGAGCCGGGTTTATGGCACAGAGTTGACACCGGTCACAATCCATGTCGGTCCCGGCACTTTTTCTTCATCCGGAACCGGGGAATATTTTCCTCTTTCCATGATACCGGACATCACTATTCATGGTGAGAATCAGGCAACTGCTGTCCTTGATGCCGAGGGTATCCAGCAACACTTTCTGGGCTATAAGGATCACCATTTCACCCTTTCCAACCTGACCCTGGTAAACGGAAGTGGTGTATATGGAGGCTCCTGCTTACTTACAAATAGCACACCGGTTTTCCAGGACTGTCATTTCACCCACAACTCCAGCATTGTAGATGGTGGTGCTATTCACTGTGACTATAGCTCAGAAATTATGATATCTCATTGCACCTTTTCCTTCAATAATTCTGACGATGAAGGTGGCGCTATCTATACTGAAATGTCTGATATCACAGTTCTGGACAGTGATTTTCACAACAATTTTTCCTATTCCGGAGGCGGTGTTTATGGAAATAACAGTTCCGGAGCGATTCTGGACAGCAGATTCGACAGCAATCAGGCCTCCGAAGGTGGCGGATATCAGGCTGATCTATGCAGTATTCTTGTCTCCGGGTGTCAGTTTTCCAACAACGCGGCGAATCGTGGAGCAGGCGCCGGCTTTTACGGCGGTTGGTTTACAGTTGCAGAATCAATATTTTCCAACAATTATGGCGATTATGGTGGTGGATTATACGGCAGCTACTCCGATGCTCTGGTGAAGAATTGCCTGATTACAAATAACACAGCCGATATTTACGGTGGGGGCGTCTACCTTAAATCAAATGCCTGCTTCATCTTCCAAAACTGTACTGTCATCGGGAACACCTCTGCCAATAACAGCAGCGGGATTTACTGCACCACCCAGACGGAATTGTTAGCCACAGACAGCATTTTTTATGGAAACAACACGATCAACAGCCACCAGATCACCCTGGATCAGGAAGCTTCGGCCCGATTGCGATACAGCAGCATTGAAGAGGGTCAGTCCGGGGTCTACGTATGCAATGACTGCATCCTTGACTGGCAAGAAGGCATGCAGGAAGCAAACCCGTTATTCGTGTCCGGACCGGGTGGGAATTACTATCTCAGCCAGACCGCCGCCGGACAATCTTGGGACAGCCCCTGTCTGAATGCGGGAGAATCCCCCGCAGGGTGGATCTGTTATCCGGATGCGCAGGATGAGACCTGCCTGGACGACCTGACCACCCGAACCGATACGGAAACGGACAATGGAACCGTGGATCTTGGGTTCCATTATCCCGTGGATGCCCAGAGCACGCCCACCCACACCCCATCACCCGGACCCACTCTGACACCCACCATTACGCCTACCCCCAATCCCAGCATCACCGCCACTCCAACACCCGCTTTCACCGTCACACCAAGCCCTACTCGCACCGTCACACCAAGCCCTACTCGCACCGTCACGCCGAGCCCTACCCGCACGCCCACCCCCAATAGCAACCTGGGTGTTACTCTGTGGATGCCTTCCCACTACTTCCGTGCCGGTGATCCCTGTAAACTCACGGTCACCACCTGCAACCCCGATGCGGTTACCTACTTCGATATCCCTTTATTCGTCATCCTGGATGTGTTTGGATCATTCTTCTTCGCACCCAGTTTCGGTGCTTATGATCACTATGAGATTGTCGTCCGGCGGAAAGAGACGGAGGAATTCGTTATTCTGGAGGAATTTCCCTGGGTATCCAATGCGGGTCAAGCTCAGGGTATCAAATGGTATGCCGCTATGACCGATCGGGAAATAACCACTCTTTTCGGTGAGATGGACATCTTGGAGTTCGGGTGGGGATCATGACCACATTGAACCCTGTTTCAATCGCACTTCACAGGAGACAACATATGATGCGTGTAAGCCGCTCTTTTTTGTACGTCATATTCTTACTTTATGCAAACACCGGATTTTCTGCTGTGTTTCATGTTCCCACTGAATATTCAACCATTCAGGCCGGTCTGGTGGCCGCGTATAGCGGAGATACGGTACTAGTAGCTGACGGTATATATACAGGGGAGGGAAACAGGGATATCAATTTCATGGGAAGGGCCATCCATCTGATGTCGGAAAATGGTCCGGAAACCTGCATTATCGATTGTCAGGGCACGGAAGAGGACCGGAACAGGGGATTTTGGTTCCGTAACAGTGAAGATCCGGATTCTATCCTGGATGGGTTCACTATCCGCAACGGGTACGCGTATGACGGAGGGGGAATTCGCATCGACATCAACTGTTCCCCCACCATCACCGGCTGTATAATCACAGGCAACACGGCCATAAGGGACGGTGGTGGAATCTGTTGCTACATGGCCGATCCTGTGATTACCGGAAATCTTTTCTCCTGCAACCGGGCTCTGGGTGCAGGCGGTGGGATATACTGCGAGGACAGTCAACCTCTGATCGGTGGATCATCCCCGGAAGCCAATCGGTTTGAATACAATCATGCCGGGGCCGGATCGGACCTGTATGCCGACGCATATGATGATTTTATTGATGCTTCATACAACACGTTCCAGGGCATGCATTACTCCGATTATTATGTCAAACCCACCGAAATGTTTATACTGTTTGGCTGTATTTCCGAGACGGCGCCCATTGATCAGGATGTGTACGTGTCTGTGACTGGAAACGATCAGAACGATGGTCTCACATGGGATACCGCCTTCCAAACTGTGAAGCACGCCATGGGTCGCATCCTGGCCACCCCATCGCATCCCCGGACCATTCACCTTGGAACGGGAGTATATTCGGAAACCATCACCGGGGAACTCTATCCGGTGGCCATGGTGCCTTATGTTACCCTCAGCGGCGCCGGAGCGGAAAATACCGTGTTGGACGGGGAAAATCTCTACCGGCAGATGTTTGGCCGTCAGAGTGATGATTTTTTGTTGTCGGGAGTGACCCTGACAGGGGGATTAGCGCGTTACGGCGGCGCCGTATTTTTCGAGGAGACCCGATGTTGTATCCAGGACTGTGTCATTACAGCGAACCATGCCACAGAGGACGGCGGTGGAATTTACGGGGAAAACGATTCCTTTCTCACTCTGACCAATTGCAGAGTGGAAGGCAATACGGCGGACCGGTTCGCCGGGGGAGTGTCACTTGGTCCATATACATCTGCTGATATTGCCTATTGTGAGATCAATGACAACACGGCTGTGAGGCAAGGGGGTCTTATATTCGACTGGTTTGGCACGCTGACCATGATCGGGTGCCGGATTTCCGGGAACACCACAACCCTGTCAGAGGGTGGAATGACGATAGGATTTCAAAGTACAGCCAAGCTGGCAGACTGTATTATCTCGGATAATACTACCGAAGGAAGCTCTGGTGGTATGTCATTATCAGATACATTCTGTACCCTGACCAATTGCGCCATTCTCAACAACTATGCGGCGGAAAAAGGCGGGGGAATAGATGTGGGCAACGCCCATGTGGTCCTCAACAACTGCACACTGGCCGGCAACACCGCCGGGACAATGGGTGGAGGTATCAGTAGCCGAACGGAAAATGTCACCACCTTTGTCAATTCCATCATCTGGGCCAACATCGCTCCCGAAGGATATGATCTCAACCTGGAATACGGTTCCCGTGTCAACCTGGGATACAGTCTCATAAGCGATGATCCCGATGCCATACTGTTGGGTGACTATTGCAGGTTGAACTGGGGTGAGGGAACGATCAGCCAGGATCCACTGTTTGTCACCGGCCCGATGGGGGAATTTTATCTGAGCCACCAAGCGGCAGAACAGTTGGAAACCAGTCCCTGCGTGGATGCAGGATCCAACCAGGCTGAAGAAATCTGGTTCAGCACCCTCGACGGCTTCAAGTTTCTGGATGAGTTCACCACCCGGTCAGACGGGATAATGGACCTGGGGATTGTGGACATGGGGTTTCACTACCCGGCGGGAACACCTGTCGGGCTGATGGAATGGAAAAAACCCTTTGCCTTGAGCGAACTTTATGAGAACTCAAACCCTCTCCCCTGGCACGGATATTGATTCGCCCAAAAGACTGATTCTTTGATGGGGTGATGATTCTCACCCGTGGTTCAAGTATACTTCCTGTGGCTAATGGCAATCACCGGGGCATTCTCAGGAGAGATTCTCGAGATGAAAATAACCGACACAATCTGGCAGAAAGGCAGCGAACTGCTGGGCAATTACACCATTGAGCGGAAACTGGGGCAGGGCGGCATGGGCGCTGTTCATCTCGTGAGACGGCAGATGGATGATGCGTTGTTTGCCGTCAAGACAATCCGCACGTCCGATCTGGGCTCCACTCAGAGTAAACGTACCTTTCTTCGGGAGCTCCGGACGTGGGTTGATTTCCCGGATTATCCCCATCTGACCCGGTGCTGTTTTTTCCGGACTGTGGATGATCGGCTGGCCATATTTTCTGAGTATGTCGACGGTGGATCATTGAAGGACTGGATCAAAGAAAACAAGCTGATGAGCACCACCGATATTCTGGATGTGGCCATTCAGTTCGCCTGGAGTCTTCAGGCGGTCCACGACTGTTCCGTGGTACACCAGGACGTCAAACCCGCCAATGTTCTCATGACCCGGGACGGCATGGTGAAAGTGACGGATTTCGGTCTGTCCCGCACCCGGCCGGCAGATCTCACCGGCAGTGCACCGGGTGATTCAGCCCTGATAAGCGCCGCCGGAATGACTGCAGCATACTGCTCCCCCGAACAGTCTGTTTCCGGGAAACTGGATCACCGGACGGATATCTGGAGTTACGGTATCTCCGTGATGGAAATGTTCACCGGACCCGCCACGTGGATGCAGGGTGTCATTGCCTCCATTATCCTGGAACAGACCGTGGCATTCCCCGGTAAAACAAAACGGCCGCCTCTCCCGAAACCGCTGGCGGACGTGTTGCGGAAATGTTTCCGGGAATCTCCGGCGGAACGCTGGAACAGCATGAATGAGATCGCTGCCGAGTTGATCCGGCTCTACCGTGATGAAACGGGGAGCGACTATCCCCGGACACAACCGGACTTACCTCCGGCACGTCCCCGTCAGAAGTTTGAACGTAAAACGCTTCATTCGGGAGAATGGGACAATCCCATGGACTGGATGGATCGTGTTACGACACTCACCGGAAAAACATGCTCCAAACTGGATTCGCTCAAAGCGGAACAGGTCGGATCCAATAAAACCCGGGCGCTGCTGGATCTGGAAATTTTTGAGGAGCTCGAGTTCATTCTGAAAACAGCCCTTCACGGACCCTCACATGAAAAAATATCAGTTTCAAATATGATTTTATCCGATGGATCCGGGGATGATGACAATGAGGAAAGCACCCGGGTAATGACGACGGAAGCGGAACCGGATGAAACCCTCTCAATTCCTAGCGAAGAAGAATCCGAACCAGATCAGAACCGGGAAACATCGGCAGCCAATACGGATATCAAAAAAATCCTCATCGAACTGCTCAGGGAAAAAGCGGAGATCATGATGTTCGTGGAGGATATGCCCGGTGCGATCCTGATACACGATCAGCGTCTGGATATTCTGGCGTCCATGCCGAAATTGCCGGGGGATTGGGAGCGGGAGAGTCTGGAGGCAAAAGTCGTGCTTAGCCGTGCCAGCATGCTGTATCATGCCGGTGAGTTTCAGGAAGCCAACACGTGGTATGGCCGGGCAACCGAGCAGTATGAAAAACTCATGGAAGACTCGGGGGATTCAAGCCATAAATTACAGTTGGCGCATCTGTATGGAAATCGGGGCGTCACGTTTTATATCATGGGCAAACTTGAGGAGGCTGCCGGGTTGTATGACCGCTCCATTGCCATCTGGAAAGAGCTGAGCAATGCCACCGGTGAATCGGATTACTTTCATTTTCTGGCCATGATGCACATGAACAAATCCGTGACGTTCTGTCTGCGGAACCGGCATGAGGAAGCCATGGTGCTGTTTGATGAAGCCATTCCCATCTGGGAGAGGCTGATCAATCAGGAGGGGCGGAAGGATCTGTTGCATTTTCTGGCTATGATGGAGTTGAACAAAGCGAATTCCCTGGCGGCAATGAAACGGACCGATGAAGCGTTTGTGCAATATGACAAAGCCATTGTGATCTGGGAACGTCTGGTCAACGACGAGGGAAAAATCGAAGGGGCGCCGGAACTGGCAAAACTGTACATCAATAAAGCCAGTACGTTTAATATGACCGGCAAACACAAGGATGCTCTGCCGCTCCTCAATAAAGCCGTGGACATCCTGGAACAGCGGGTGATCCGGGACGGCCGGGATGAATTGTCACGCAATCTGGGATCAGCGTATATCAGCATGGGAGAAACTCAGAGCAAGTTGAAAGCCTATCCCGATGCCGCCGGATGGTTCGATAAATCCATTGCCATTTTGGAACGGTTGGTGGTTCTGGAAAACCGGATGGAACGGGCGCCTGACCTGGCCATGACGTATTACAAACAGGCGGAATTGTCATTGAAGCGGAAGATGCCGTTGGAGGCGATTGCGCAGTGCAATCAGGCCATGACCCTATACAAGGATTTGATTAAAACCCACAATCGTGAAGATCTGACAAAATACGTTGAGAGGTGCCGGGAATTCATTGACCGGGTGGAGCGGCAGGGCTGAGGAAGAAAGATAACTTAAAGAAAGCAATGATTTATCCATGCCAATTGCCTCCTTACTGTTAAATTAGCATGGATAATTGCTCATGTTCGGAAGCGATTATTCCCTCACCCCGCGAACACTACTTTTTCGTTCCATCTTTGACCTTTCCGCGACCCGCTCTCAATCCCGCCTAGCACAACAGTTATAGTTTAGTAGCCAAAGTCGGATGGCCGGGAGAGGGTGGTCTGAGCGTACCGACCGGGATCAGTTGCAAATAACCGTATCGCGAAGGCCGGGTGAGGGAATAAGTTTTTTCGGAGGGTTACGCAACACTTGAAACCTTGATTTACAAAAGATCACACAAGGGTTTCACGGTTTGAATTCAGGGGTTTTATGAGTTGACAAAATCACGATGTTCTGGTCTTCTCGTGTGGTCAGTTTTTCGAAAAATTGGAGGTTTTTTAGTGATGATGATTCGAGTTCCGGCAATAGTCGTCGGCATATTCTGCATAATTGTTTCCTGTCACGCTGCCATAATCAATGTTCCCGGCGACCAACTAACTATTCAGGGCGGAATTGATACTGCTGTGGCAGGTGACACGGTTCTTGTTGCCGATGGAACCTATACCGGTGATGGAAACCGGAATATTGATTTCAATGGGAAAGCAATCACGGTGATGTCGGAAAATGGTGCTGAGAGTTGTGTGATAGATTGTGAGGGGAGTACAGGAAATTATCATCGCGGTATTATTTTTCAGAATGATGAAAATGAATATTCAACTATCCAAGGATTTACAATAAAGAATGGATACAATGAATATTATGGCGCCGGAATTTACTGTTACTATGCGTCTCCCACTATCAGAAACTGCACAATTACAGAGAACTCAGCAGATTATGGAGGTGGCGTTGCCTGCGATCACGCTTCACCAACGATTTCCGATTGCATTTTTTCAGATAACACCGCTGAAATCTTTGATGGCTGGGTGTCCCTCGGGGGGGGAGTTTTCTGCACATCTTCCTCTTCTCCTGTTATCACAAATTGCACGATTACAGGAAACATGGCGGGGCGGGGAGCCGGGATTTGTTTATTGGCCTCTTCATCCGCCAAAATCGCAAATTGCACGATTACAGGAAACACAGGTTTCCAAGGCGGTGGTGGAGTTTACTGTCATTACTCTTCCCCCACGATTTCAAACTGCGTAATCGCAGATAATTCGGCCGGTGGCGGAGGTGGAATTGGCTGCGAAGGTTCCTCGCCAACAATTACAAATTGCACAATTACAGGCAACTCAGCTCGGGATGGCGGCGGCATCTTCACCTCCGATGGCTCACCAATAATTGGGGGGGATCCGGGATCCGGAAATTATTTTGCTGGGAACAAGGCATTTAACGGATCAGATCTCGCAGGCGGTGACCAATCTTCACCAGTCAATGCCACCTATAATTACTTCGCAGGTTACTGCTTCTCAGATTATTATGTTTCACCGAATCTATCTTTTGATCTCAGCAATTGCACTTCTGAGTTATTGCCTATCAGGCAAGATATTTATGTCTCCCCCACCGGCAATGACAGCAATGAAGGATTGACACCGGAAACAAGCTTTCGAACTATGCAGCATGCAATGCACATGGTCTATGGAACGGAAACCGATCCTGTCACTATTCATTTAGCATCAGGCACATACTCACCGTCTATTACGGGCGAGTCATTTCCAGTGCCATTGATCAACAATGTATCCATTGCGGGCATGGGCGAGACATCCACCATACTGGACGCTGAAAGCTCAAGTTGCGTTTTCTTCGGTAGGCATGATGATAACATCTCCATATCTGCTTTGACTATTACAGGTGGCAGTTATTATACAGGTGGCGGCCTACACTTTTGGTCCTCTTCACTGACTATTACTCATTGCACGATTGCAGGAAACTACGCAGGACATGGAGGAGCTGGTCTCGGTTTCTATAATTCTTCACCGACGATTACCGATTGCTCTTTCAAAGAAAACGCAGGTCATCAAGACGGCGGCGCCATTTTCTCCAAAGAGTCATCCTCGACGATTACCAACTGCTCTTTTTCAGGAAACGCATCAAAATATGGAGGCGGTATTTACTGCTTCCATTCATCTCCGACTATTTCCAACTGCGAATTTACTGGAAATTCGGTTGAACGCTATGGCGGTGGCATTTACTTCGAGGGCGACTGCTCTCCGTTGATTGCTGGCTGCACGTTTCAATTTAACTTCGCTGATGACGGCGGCGGAATCCACCACAGATCCTACTCCTCAACATCTTCCCCAAATCTCACTGACTGCGCAATAATCGGAAACAGCGGAGGCGGCATTTGCTTCTATAACGATTCGTTCCCGATTATTACTAACTGCTCCATCTCAGGAAACATTGGATCAGGAATTTACTGCTGGATTTCTTCTCCAACAATTACAAGCTGCACATTCACTGAAAACTCAACAGGTCTTTACTGTTGGGATTCTTCGCCTGCTCTCTCAAACTGCATTTTATGGAATAATGCTCAATATGAAATATTAGCTTCTGAAAGTACTTCAATAGTCACTTTTTCGTGCATCCAAGGCGGATATGAAGGCGAAGGCAATATCGACGAGGACCCATTGTTTGTATCAGGCCCACTCGGAGCATACTATCTCAGTCAGATCCCTGCCGGCCAAACCTCAGACAGTCCATGTGTCAATACCGGTAGTGATTTAGCAGGAAATATCTGCTTCGAAACACCTGAGAGTGTAGTTTGTTTGGATGAGTATTGGACGCGCACGGATGGAATCCATGATTCGGGACAGGTTGACATGGGCGCTCATTATCCGTTACCCGGGCAACTGTGGCCAAATGTCGAGATCATGATACCATCCGCTCATTATTCAGTGGATGACATTTTTTCATGTGATGTCATTGTTACCAACTATGGAAATACGGATCTTCAAGGCTATCCTTTATTCGTTCTTTTGGGTATTGGTGATCAATTTTTCTTTGCACCGGGTTTCAGTGATTTCGAATATTACACCCGAAGTTTTCCTGCTGGTGAAACAACAATAGGTGTCGTTCCTGAATTTTTATGGCCATCAGGTGCCGGCTCAGGTTCCGGGTGTTGGTATGCTGCAATGACAAACCAGGATATTCAAACACTATATGGCAATTTGAGTGTTTTTGATTTCAGTTGGTCTGAACAAAATTGAACATACACTAAGATTATGTTGAAGATCCCATAGTGTATGATATTCTCAAAAAAGAACGAAGGGAATGATAATCGGATTATCTGATAATCGGCTTCAAAGAGATTAGTGAATAATGAACGAAACACGCAGTAACGCAGAGACGGTAATCAGCCCGACCAAACGCCGCCCGACGGAACCCGGTTATATCGATGGAAACGTCCCGTGGCAAACCGGCAAAGTATTGCTGGACGGATACACGGTCACAAAATGTCTGGGTGTTGGAGGAATGGGTCGTGTATACTTGGTGGAACGGGAAATCACCAACCGTAAACTTCAGTTTGCCGTCAAGATATTAAATGAAAACGCCATGTCCTGTGACAATCAACGGCAGATGTTTATCCGTGAACTGCGGACCTGGATGGATTTACCATCTCATCCGCATATCGTGGGATGCCGATTTTTTAAAACCATTGATCAGCAGATTGCGATATTCAGTGAGTATATAGATGGTGGAACCCTGGGTGAGTGGATAGAAACGGGACAATTATCTGATATTGAGTTGATACTCGATCTTACGATTCAATTTGCGGAGGGTCTGCATGCTGCCCATTTAAATGGCATCGTACATCAGGATATCAAACCCAATAACGTCATGATCACGGGGGGAAAAATTGCCAAGATCACTGATTTCGGTTTGGCGCGTGCGTATCAGGCTTGTGATCCGGTTCCCCCGGGACCAGGTTCCCGGGAAAAATTCTTAACAACCAACGGTATGACCCTGGCATACTGTTCTTATGAGCAGAGTTCAAATCAAAAAGTGGACCACCGCACCGATATCTGGAGTTGGGGATTATCCATTCTCGAGATTTTCACCGGCCGGGCAACATGGAGCGTTGGTGCACTGGCGGAATTCGCACTGCTGGAATATTTGAAAGAGAGACCGACCAAGCTCCCACCCATGCCTGAACCTCTCACAATAATTCTTGATCGATGTTTCTGCAAAGACCGGGACGAACGATGGGACAGTATGAGTGAGATCATTCCGCTTTTACTGGAAATCTACCATACGGAAACAGGGCGGACTTATACCCGGAGGTTCCCGGATTTTAAACCGCATGTGAAAGACATTCATGCCGATCCTGCAACATCTGGAAACTGGAAAACATGGACACCACCGGAGGAGTCTTTTAAAGGGATCAATCATTTGTCAGACCTCCTCGAAACTCACACGACCGATCGTGAGCATGGATCGAAGCGTGCTCAAGCTTTGTTTGATCTTGAACGGTTCGAAAACGCCCAGGTAATCCTGGCAAAATACTTAATAAATGATACGGATCAATTCCGGATGGAATTATCCCGGGTACTGTACCAAAAATCCATCCTTCTGAATTTTCTGGCTGATTATACGGGAGCTGACGCAGCACTTGAACAGGCAATTTGTCATCACCAGTATATTGCCAAAACAGCCGGTTCGAGTCCGGCATTTTTATTCCAACTGCGGATTTATCAGTGTCAGAATCTAAAAGACCAGAAAAATTATACATCCATTTTGGGTCAGATAACGGATGTCATCCATGACATCTTAAACGTTCTGAAATCTGTTGATGATCCGGAACTGATACTCCAGCTTGGTTCAGCTTACCGGTTTAAAGCATGGATGGTAAATCAACTGGGTGACAGCGATGACGCGTTGATTCTGCTGGACCGGAGTGAAACAACTCTATCCGGATTAGTTGAGCGTGATGATAATCATCGATACATGTCGGATCTGGCAAAAACATACGCCGGCAAAGCGACATTTCTAAGTAATATGGGGAATTTCGACACCTGCTTTGATTACTTTGATAAAGCCGCTCAAATCTGGGAGCCTCTGGTCGCTCAAGGCCGGAAAGACCTGGTGGTCGATCTGGCGAATGTGTACCGGAATCGCGCCATTGCGTATCGACCCATTTCACGGATACCTGAAGCAATTAACTTGTTCGAAAAATTTAATGTAATGTTGGAAGATCTGTATTTTAATGAAGGACAAACACATCTCGCAGGTCAAATGGCGGCGGGTTATTTGAATCTCGCCGTCGGGCTTACGGATCTAAAACAATTTGCCCAGGCGCTTGAAATATTTGACAAAGCCATCGCCTTTACTGAACCGTTGTTTTTTGAACAGGGTCGAACCGAACTGGCATATTGTCTTGCGCTGATTTATAACAATAAAGCTGTGACATTTAATGCCGCCGGCCACAGCAGACAAGCCCTGCCCATGCTTGATAGTGCAATAAACCTGTATGAATCACTGGTGTTCGAATTTGGGTTGACGGAACACCATCAGAATCTGGCCCATTCATATGCAAACAAAGCACAGACATATCAGAAACTACAGGACAACCATTCGGCTGTCGATTTATTCGAGCGGTGCATACAAATTTTTGAAATGCTTTTGCATAAACAGAATCGACGGGAACTGACACCAATCTTCGCTGATCTTCTGGCAGAACATGCATTTTCGCACCATACCATCGGAGATCAGGCACGGGCGTTAAAAGTCAAAGAGCGTGCCCTGCGTATCCTGAATGAGGACCTGGACGAACAGACCAAACGGCATCAATCAGAGTTTATCAAAATAATTGTGGCTAAACTGGATAAAATCCCTCCTGAAATGACTCTTTTGGTCTGAATAAATTTGAACATATTTATTATCGGCCCTTAAGCATGTTTCCGGCATCCGCCAAACTCATTCCCTCGTATATCGGTGTATAAGCAGGATATCGTGTCACCAGTTTCAGGGATTTTTCCTTCAGTTTTTTTACACTGATTTTTGATTTGTTCATTTTCACTTCGCAGATCAGAATCTCTTTCCGAACATCATCCAACGCAACAATATCAATCTCATTTTGATTACCCTTTTCCCAGTAAGATCCTATCCGATTGTATTTTTTCAGGGTTTTCAGGAGATCCACACAAAATTTCTCCAAAATCTTACCGGAATAAGTCGAATAATCACGACGAATAATACTCTTGATGAACTCAAAATTGTTGGCCTCAATAGCGCTTCGATTCCGATAGATGAAACGGAACCAGAACTGTAAAAAGTTGTCAGAAATACAATATCTCTGAAGACGGGAATTCGGTTTGGCATGAATCGGCTTTACTCGCGAAATGATGTTGTACTCACGTTCAAGACGATCCAGATAACCACCTGTATTTTTCTCGATGATGGATTCAATCTCAGGCCGGGAAGTGTGCCCGGTTGAAATCAACTCAAGAATCGAAAAATATACCGTATAATCCCGGCCGAATTCCCCAATCAAAACATTCCTGCCCTCAAACAAAAAAGGAGAATTTTTATCAAGAATAAAATCTAGAATTGCATCTCGTGTGAATAGTGCGTTATCAACAAGAATTTCCACGTAACGGGGAATACCACCTGTGACCAGATAGTAATCAAAAATGAGCTCCAAATTATTCTGAGAATGATCTGATAAAATTTCATCCAATGTCTCAATCTGAAATGGATTGAGATACAAAATCCTGTCGGCTCTGCCAAACAATGGTTCTTTTGAATGCTGGAAAATTCGGGTCATCAACGAATAAACCGAACCGATCAGAATAAGATTCAAACGATGTGTGTTCTTATTTCTATCCCACAGATGCTGAAGCTCAGAATAAACAGAATGATTAATTTTCTGGAATTCCTGGAACTCGTCAATAATAACAGTGACCCGCTCTGATTCCGATAGTTTAAACAATAATGCAAATATCTGCACCATCGATTTGATTTCACCAATAGTTGGCAATTCAAATTTTTGTTGAATCTGCTCCAGAAACTCTTTGCACAGCAGAGTTTCTGATTTTTTCGAGACAAACAAATAGAGATGCTGATGTCCATCGGCATGCTTTAAAGACAGTTGTGTTTTACCGATACGTCTTCGTCCCGTGATTACTGTCATTCTGGATCCATGGGATGACTGAATGTAAATGTCATTCATAACCTTCAGCTCTGATTCCCTGCTGTAAAACCGCATTGCAACCTCCATTACAGTAACCACCATTACTATAACTGATTCAAGGGAGTTTTTCAAGGACCAGTCCGGTTATTTCATCAATGATTATCAGGATATCGTTGAACTTCTCATGAATCAACGGTGCTCTGTTGAACCCTGAATTAACCGAAATTGTTGAAAAATGGGATTCTACAACTTTCGGATGGCAACCTTAGGGTTGCTTAAGGGCGGCGATAACCGTTTTTACTTCAGGGCAGGGAACAATGCTGATCGAAACCTTCCTGATACGAACGGGATAGCTGACAGTACATCGTGCGAGGCTGTCGGTGAAAAAACGTCATGACCGTGCACAAAATTGCGTCAGGTTTACGTCCTTGCCTGTAAGGAGATCTGTCGGTAAACTTTTTATAGGAGGTAAATCATGAAAAAATTATTCCTGGTAACACTCATCGTTCTTCTGGGAACACCCTTGATGACCCAAGCTTCGGTGATCAACATCCCGGGTGATTATCCCTCCATACAGGCAGGCATTGATGCTGCGGTAAACAGTGAAACCGGTCCCACACGTGTATGTGATTTTCTAGGCTGCGAAGTTTTCATTCCATTAGAGAATTTTACTCCAGGTGATGAGTTTTACTGTGATATTCTGATCTGCAATCCCTTTGAAACAACGTTCACGGATGTTCCCTTGTATTCCCTCCTGGAAGTTTTCGGAGTTATATTTGTTTTACCTCCGTTGAATGTCGACGCCACTCCCGGAATATCCATACATACCATTATCGATCCCTTTTTCTGGCCTGAAAATGCCGGCGAAGGTTCCGCAACGATTTATGCCGCCATGACAGATGAAAACGTCACTGAATTACTCGGTCAATTTGGTTATTTCGCATTCACTTGGTCGGAATAGCCCGGTTATCTCATTTGTGGTTTACCTCTCAAATCACGAAACGATGCGCTTCCGTGAGAATGAGAGGAACAGCACAAGACCCGCGAAGATCATGAGAAGGATTATCCCGTTACCACTCAGGGTGGGAATGGGTAAAGGCGTAGCTGTGCTGGTGGCTGTCGGCGTGTTTGACGGCGTGGGCGTGATGGTTGGAATCGGAGGATTAGTCGGTGTGTTGGTGGGTGTGTTTGTCGGCGTATTTGTTGGCGTATATGTGTTCGTCGGTGTGTTGGTGGGCGTGTTTGTCGGAGTGTTTGTCGGCGTGTTTGTCGGCGTTGGTGTATGTGTTGGCGTATTCGTTGCTGTCGGCGTGTTTGTCGGCGTATGCGTTGGCGTATTGGTCGGAGTCAATGTTGGCGCAGCGCACTGCCATGTGTCCCAGTTTCCGGATTGATCACATACATTACCGCCGGCACAATCCCCATCGTCACAGCAGTTCAGCAGATGATAACTTGATGAACCATTCCAGATGACACCAACCCAGCACCATGCCCAGTAACCGGAGTCGTCATCCCTGTCCCAAACAACGATACTGGTATCCGGGATACCCGATCGGGGACTCGTGTACGCATTCCAGACTCTGTCCCCGGAACCTCCCAGATAAGAGTATCCGGAACCCGAACAACCACCGTCATTACAGCTTGGCCAACTCGAAAAATGTGGCACCCCATACACCTTGTCACCCTCAGCATGATAATACATCTGCCAGGGAAGTGGATCGTAGTAGCTCAATTCCGGACAGTAGACCAGACCGTTTCTGGACCAGTCGGAATCCGAAGCGATCTTGGCGTAGGCATGCGCAAATACATAACTATACTCTTCGTAATAACACGAGCTGTACCCGGGATACGTGCAGTCCGCCTTGTCATCCCTGGAACCATATACGATTTCACCCGGTCCGTCCGGTCCGCCCCCCTGAGCCGCCGAATAATACGAGACAATCGATTCACCGATGATTTCAGATTTCACGAATGCTTCCGGGCTGAAGAGCCGTTCGATATCGAGGTCGCCTCCATCTTCAAGGCTTCCCGGGATCCCTTCTTGTGTTTCGGCGAGCACGTCGACACTCTGCCAGGAAAAAATCGCAATCAAGAGAATGAAACAGAAAATACGGTTGATGGTTATTACATTTTTCATCGATAGCATAATTCCCTCCTGAGTAGATAAAAATTTCTTTCAAAACCCGAATGATGAGTTCTCTCTGAATCCATATGTCACACGGACAATATCGGCATATACAGCAATTCCCGTGCCACCATAAATATCGTATAAAGCATTGATTTTATTGAGTTCTTAGATTACTCTGAATTCGGACTTCAGCACTTCGTTTATCAGCAGACGGTAACCAACTTACCAGTTGGTCCCAAAACCCCTATTTTCCAATAGGTTAACCAGGATGACGAGGTGGTAACATAGTTACCACCGGGTGACACAGAACTTATCAGGGGGAACCATGGTGAAATGGGTGAGTTTGCCGTCACACTGTGCAGGGAGTGGAGGTCGGCAATGTCGAGACTCAGTCACCCCAGGCAAACGCCACGCAATGCTGTGAACCGCCTATGTTCACTTTGCGTTTCGGCAACCAGCCGCCGGGCTCATAAATGATGATGTTGCAGCGTCCGGGACTCAACTCGACGATAATCGGATTTCCGGCATCATCGCAGATCAATCTCGATTTCAATTTAACAGAGTTTTCACCGAGCTGATTTGGGAAAGTTCCAACAACATAGGGGGCAGTGGGATCGGCCAGCCAGATCAAACAGGTCCAGTTTTCTCCTGAGCATAACATCAGTGGATAGTCTGCAAACATACCGGTTTCCGGCACTAAAAAATCAATAACGGTGATGGCGTCATCCGGCAGCACCGGCTGCGTCACCTCCCATGCGAGGACGGAAGAACCCATGAATGCAAAAATCAGCCAAAACGCCATTTTCCTCATGTGTTAACCTCCTTATTCGACTGTCATAACGATTGTACAGGCTACGATCCCAAAATGTCCACTTTTTTCACGCTCGTCTGCAATTCAGACAATAGGGTTGTCGAATTTATCCAGTGATTCAACGTCTGGAATATTTTTAAGCACACCACCGGGATCCTCTTTGGGAAGAAAATTGTTTTTAAGAATCCTCTTTTCAGGTCGACACCAAAAATTCCATCTCATAATCGTATGTTTCCTAAATTATGCCATTCACCACCTGAATTAAAATCAACCAC
>SWBY01004679.1_pt1 | contig 34360 bp, 21 predicted proteins | sample 4693071 | NCBI WGS metagenome assembly SWBY01 (sample SAMN10267273, study PRJNA491770) | bioreactor metagenome | isolation source: DHS bioreactor inoculated with marine methane seep sediment | place: Japan: Omine Ridge, Nankai Trough | collected 2006-05-06 | reverse complement strand
AGGGCTGACGTCGACACCATCTCCGTGCTGATCACCGGCGCGTGCAATTCGAACAGAATACGCTGGAACGGCGAATCTGTTACTCCGGCCAGAGGAGCTGCCAGAGCCGGGTATTCACCTTTGAGAATTTTCGATTTGAGCAATTGATCCACTATTTCAGCAACAAGGTTACCGGCACGATATGAACGCCGTTCTCCCGCACCATGGCAAGGCTTTCGATGATGGCCTCCAGGGTTTCCGGCCGGGCATGACCGATACCGATAGCGGATCCGTTCTTCAGTGCGATACCCACCAGTTTCTCCATATTAGCCTTTACATCCCCACCCTTGTAACCCTGATCGATGAATACATCCCGAGCCCCGCACCGGATTCCGGATTCCCGGGCGATATCCGCTGCGACCGAGGTATGGATGGTACGGCTGTCCAGGAACGGTCGATTCAATGGTTTCAGCGTGGCCATCACGGCTTTCATGGCTCGGGCATCACTGGTGAAACGGGATCCCATATGGTTGTTGACGCCATCCACACGGGGCATACTTTTCAGCGTGGCCAGCAGCGACGCTTTGATTTCATCATCACTCATGTCCACAGTAAGAAATCCCCGGGCATCCCCCATCTGGGCGCTGTCCATTGGTTCCATGGGCAGATGGAGGAAGGGTGTCTGTTTGGTTTTCCGGGCCAGATCTACAATATCCCCGGAATGATCCAGATATGGCATAACGGCCAGTGTGAACGGCGCTTTCAATTCCGTCACAAACCGCCTGGCTATATTGAGATCCTGACCAAAATCATCAATCACCAGAGCAATCTTTGCCTGGATGGGAATCTGAGTGGCTGCAGCCGGTTCCCGGGTGGGATCCGGCTGGTCTTCTCCGGGTTTCAGCTGACACTCGATTACCAGCTTCAGCGTTCGTTCCGCTGTCGTCCCGACAAAATATGTAAGGGTCCAGTCCCGGATACTTTTTGTGAACGTCCGGTTGTGAACAGTGAGGCCCGATTTGCCGACTTTTGTTTCAAAATCAGCATGGAACCGCTTCCACATATCCAGATCGGGAATGCGATAGATCAAGTGGTCTATGGCATCATTATCACGCGACCGGGTTTTACCTTCCCGGATTAATACGGCCCGATCTTCACTGAATACCTGAATGAGTAATTTGGTCCGGTTTTCAACCTCGTCGCGTGTCTGAGCTTTATCCGTTCGGGTCACAGTCTCCCATATTCCCACCTGACCTTTTTCAACGGCTTTTTTATCAAAATGAACGATCAACCCGATAAGGATGATCCCAAACGCAAAAAGACAAATCAGAAGATATTTAAACCCTTTCCCTGCTCTGGGACCCGAGTTTTTGGGAATCGCTTTTTTGGCAGGTGCCCGTTTTGCAACTGGCTTAGCTGCTTTTTTCGCTGCCGGCTTTTTGGGAGAGTTACCGGCTTTTTTTTTACCGTTTTTAGGACCGGATGACGATTTATTATCAGCCATGTGATCCTATCCTTTTAATTCTGATTCAGATGAACTTCGGGTGTTCAGAATTGATCGAGCGGTATCCAGATAGGGATCGGTATCACCCATCACCGGGAGTACTACGGGGATATCGGGGACCAAACCGGTTTCAACAGGAATCCCATCGGGGGAACAGTACTGACCCGTCACCATGTTCATCATATATTCCGTATCCAGGGGCACCGCTGTGGTGAGTACGGCTTTACCGAATGATCGATCACCGGTAAGTGTGGCCCTACCGGCTGTTTTTAACGCCAGGGCACATGTCTCAGCCGGCCCCGCACTGGTCTCATCCAGAATAACAGCCATTTGAAATCCGGCAAAATTCACGGAATCAGCGGACTGAAACGGGTTCATAACCTTATTGTCAGAATCGCAGAGTGCACTGATATCCCGGCCATCTTCGATGAACAGATCCGCCAGTTGAATCCCAATGAATTCACTCCCACGATTCACATGTCTCAAATCAAGAATAACACCGGTGATATCAGGTGTCTCAGTAACCACTTTCCTGATCTCCGCAACTGTGATTTCATCGATAATCCCACGGACTGAAATGATCAATGTGTGGGTATCCGATTGTATTTCTATTCTTGCTGAGTCAACCGGGATTTCCCGGAGTATGATTTCTATTTCATCCAACGAGAAGGTCAAATGGTTCTGGACCACCAGTTCAACGGTTTCATCCGGGTTTCCGGTGAGCATCCGTTGAGCCCGGTCCACCGTCAGAAACGGCGTCACTTTATCATTGATGCGAATAATACTGTCACCGGGTGTGATTCCGGCTTCATCAGCCGGGGATCCCGGAATGACGTCGATGACGCGAATCATGGGTACTTTGTATCCCAGGACCAGACCGGCAGCCGCCGGCCCCATTGACGGAATTAAACCACTTTTTCCACTCAGGGGTTCGAGACTGGCATAATGGCTGTTGGTGAGTAAAATGCCATCAATGGCGCCTTCTGCAAGAATTAACGGGTCGGTCTCTTCAAGATAACGGCTCTGAATCGTCTCAAAAATCTGTGAATACAACTGTATGTAATCCAGATACCCGGGCTCATCATCATCGGCTATGGTCATGAGGTTCCATCCGATTACCATCAGAAGGAATATAAATACAATGCGATTTCGATTTTTGACTACTTGTTCCAAAATACGTGTCCTTCCCATTTCTGAATGTTTCCCTCCAGATAAGAAATATATAGAAAAGGTGCCGGCAAAAAGCAAATCGGGGAATTCTAAAAGAGTGGAATAGTGGAATGGAGGAAAGCTGGTTGCCTTTCTGTCGCGATCTCCGCATAATGACGTTTTCGGGTGAAAGGTACGGAATTGGACCAGGAAAAAAATCAACATATTGGACCCTATCAGATCCTATCCGAAATCGGGCGTGGCGGCATGGGTGTCGTGTACCGGGCTCAACACGGTGAAACGGGCAACCTTGTCGCACTGAAAACGGTGAATATTCCGTTTGAGGAGCAGATTGCCAATATCCGCCGGGAAATCCGATCTCTGGCCAGGATCAGCGTCCCGGGGATCATTGATGTTATCGATGAAGGTATTCAGGACGGGTTGCCATGGTATGCCATGGAAATTGTCGAAGGTGTGACTCTCAAGGAATATTGTTCGGGAATTTTAGCTGGCGCGGATTCAGATGTACTCAGACTTGAGGATGTGGATTCAACAATTCAGGGGACTTTACCGGAAGCTCTGGGTGAAATCCGGAACAAGCCGCGGGTTGAGAGGCGTCACAGGAAAGAATCTGCATGCGATATCGATCTTCTCCTCACAGTCGTTGCACGGCTCTGTCATTCTCTGGCCGGTCTGCACGGCGAGGGCGTTGTCCACCGCGATCTCAAACCGGAAAATATTCTTGTTCAGGATAATGGCTATCCGGTTTTGTTGGACTTTGGTGTGGCAACCCGGGTCCACGGTGGTGTGAGCCGGGAGGAATTGGAAATCGGCGGATTGGTGGTGGGAACTCTAGTTTATATGTCTCCGGAACAGATCCGGGGTGAGTTTGTTGACGCCCGGGCGGATCTCTACTCACTGGGATGTATCATGTATGAGATGATCACTGACCGGCTGCCCTGTCCCGGAGAGACCACTGTTCAGGTCGTGAGGTCTCATCTTCATCATCGTCCGGTGGCACCGTCGGAGATCATTACCGGTATTCCGGAACTGCTGGATCAGTTGATTCTGAATCTGATTAAGAAAGAACCTCGTGATCGGATTGGTCATGCCCTGGACGTTGTCGAGATCCTGGCGAATCTCGGGGTGGATACCGGATATTCACAGGGGGATATCGCGCCATCCAAACCTTACCTTTACCGTTCCGGTTTTTTCGGTCGGGATAACGTGATTGATACCATTTCCACACATGTTGTGAATCTTCAATTCGGTCACGGCGGCATCTTTTTAATGGGAGGTGAAGCCGGAGTTGGGAAAACCAGGATTGTCAAAGAACTTACCCGGGTGGCCCAAAACAAAAACGTCATTGTTGTCCCCGGAGAATGTCGACAAGTGGTGCGTCGGACGGAAGATGCCGGCGCGTTTAACGAAATTCCACTATATCCCTTCCGGCAGCTTCTGCGGACACTGACAGATCATTGCCGAAGTCATGGCCTGCCGGAAACGGAGAAAATTTTTGGGAAACGCGGTCCCCTCCTCAGCGTCTTTGAACCCGGTATTCAATCTCTGCCGGGCCAGGAGAAGTATCCCAAACCAGCCAGGCTTCCCATGGATATGGCTCGACTCCGCCTGTTCAGTTACCTGAGTCAAACTCTGGAAAACTATGTCTGGAAACAGCCCGTCCTCTTTATTATCGACGATCTTCACTGGGCGGATAATATGACCGTGATCTACCTTCAGTATCTCCATCAGGAAGATATACTGAAAGATATGAACCTGATGATACTGGGTACGTTCCGGACGGAGGAGATGTTTGAGTCCCTCAAGGAATTTTGTCAGGAGACCGACATTACGGTGATGACACTGGACCGCCTGAAGCCCGAGGATGTCCGGAAAATGACAGAAGATATGCTGGCTTCTCCGATGGTGCCCGATGCCCTGATCAATTTTCTTGTGCATCATTCTGAAGGTAATCCCTTCTTTGTCGCGGAGTATCTCAGATCCGCCGTGGCCGGAAACCTTCTCACAAAGGGTCTTGAGGGGAAATGGCGTATTGCCGACCATGTCACTGCCGATTCCCGGGATTCCATCGCGCAGCAGATTACACTGCCGGGGTCCGTAGCGGAACTTATCGGACAACGTCTCTCAACACTGGATGGATATGCCCGAAAAGTGGCGGATGTGGCATCCGTGCTGGGCCGGCAGGTAGACTCAGAACTAATCGCCGGTGTCGGACAGATTCCTGAAATATACGTTTATGAAAGTATCGGCGAGCTAATTGCCCGGCAGGTATTCGAGGAGACGGAAACCAACCGTATCCATTTTATTCATGACCGGATTCGGGAAGTGATGTACCGACAGATCGATGAAAATCTCCGAAAACAATATCACGCAGCCGCCGCCACTTTTCTGGAAACCCGGCAGGGGAGTGGTGAAGAAATTGTCCATGCTCTGCTTGCTGAGCACTGGAAACGGGCGGATCGAAACGATCGTGCCATGGAGTACTATCTCAAGGGAGCCCGGGATTCCATGTCTCATTATGCTTATAACCGGGCGGAAAGACTGTTCCGATCCTATTTCGAACTCAGTGATAAAATGGATTCCATAACCATTGCCAACCGGATCGATTTTGCCAATGAAATCCTCCTTGTTCAGGGCCGTTCCCAGGAAGCGTTGGGTGAATTTGAATCGGCATTGGAAGCCGCCATCGAGATCGAGTGTCTGGATCTACAGGGGAAAAGTCTTCTGGGACTGGCTGACTGTTACAGGGATCTTGGCCGTCTCGATCAGGCGCTGATCAATGTTGAAAATGCTCTCAGAGTCCATCTTGCAATCGGTGATGATATGCTGGAAGGCAGAACGCTGACTCGGATGGCGTTGATTCATTATGAAAAAGGTGATCTGAAACGCTCCAGAGAGATCATGGAGCAGGGTTATGCACTCCATCAGAGTAGTGGCGATCGTGAAGAGGAGGGTATCACCCTGGGCCGCCTTGCCATGATTTACATGGACCAGGGGGAATTTGACAGGGCTGTGGATTATTACGAAAAAGGACTCGAAATCAATCGGGCACTGGGTAATCAGATGGCTGAAGCGGTGGCTCTGGGTAATCTGGGGACAGCATTTCAGGCGGAAGGCGATCTGGAATATGCGTATCACCTGCTGAAACGCGCCCATAAAATTTTTCATGATATTCATGATAAACGGGGTGAAGCCATGATTCTGACGAATATTGTCAGTACCATGATTTTGGACGGAAAAATCGAAGAAGCCAAATCCATCGCGAAAAAAGTACTGAACATCCACCGGGAATTTGGGGAGAAACGGTGGGAGGCGGCGGATATGATGAACCTGGCTATCATCAAACGGATTTGTGAAGATTATACGGGTTCGGAAATCCTTCTTGATGCTGTTTTGACCATGTACCGGGAATTGGGAGATCGGTATCAGGAGGCTCAGGCTCTTTATAACTATGGCAATCTGAAATCCAAGACAGGTGATTTCAGCGCAGCCAAAGAGATGTATCGGGAAGGTATCCGGCTCCTTCGGGAGACGGGTGACCGGATCAAACTGCCGATGTTGCTGCTGAAACTGGCGCAGATCCACCGGGATATTGAAACAGCGGATCATCTGGTGGAGGCCGCATCCATATTCCGGGATCTGGGCAATATGGCCCTGGCGGGTATTTGTCTTTGTGAATCAGGCCACCTGGCACTCATCACCGGAGAGGATGCCGTTAAATATCTCACTGCGGCCTATGAATGCTTGAGATCTGCGTCAAGATCCAGCTTTATTGACCGTTTGAACTTTTATCTGGAACGGCTGAAACGGGCTGTGGATGCTGAAGAGAAGGGAACCGGTCTCATTGCGGGATACATCCCTGAAGATCTGCCACCACAATTCCGGGATGAGTAATGAGGAAACCATGAAGTTTAAAGCAGTAATTTTTGATCTTGACGGCACACTTCTCAACAGTATCGGTGATATTGCCGACGCCATGAATACTGTTCTGAGCGCTCAGGACTTGCCGGAATTGACGGAACAACAGTATATGTCCTGTATCGGTGATGGCATTGAGGAGTTCATTGTTCAGGCGCTTCCGGACGAAAAACGAACTCCTGAGATAATTGAGACTTGCCTCAACGGCATGAAATCCGAGTATCACCGCCGGTGGGACCGGAAGACCCGGCCATTTGACGGAATCGCTGCATTGCTGGACAGGTTGGCAGCAGAAAATATCCGGCTGGCTGTACTGTCCAACAAACCTGATGATTTCACAAAAATTATCGTTGAGAAGATTCTGGCGCGGTGGTTTTTCTATCCTGTTCGAGGAGCACTTCCGGGTGTTCCCCGGAAACCGGATCCCACTGCAGCCCTTGAAATAGCTCAGGAACTCAAATTTTCTCCATCTGAATGCGTCTTTGTGGGGGATTCCGAGGTGGATGTGGAAACCGGATTGTCCGCCGGGATGTTCGCGGTGGCTGCGGCCTGGGGATTCAGAGAACTTAAGGTTCTTGAAGCTGCCAGGCCTGATCTGATCATTCATCACCCCCTGGAACTTCTGAACGGAAACAGAATTAATGGGACAGCGTTTCGATAAATCCGCCGTCTTCCTGCTCGTTTCCAACCTGGTTACTATCTGTGTGGCGGTCTTTCCATTAAGAGTGCTGATACGATGTTTCACATGAAACGGGATCTCAGCGGTGGTGCAGCCGTCCTGGCCGCTATGGCTGTCCTGGGAAAACTGAATCTCAACATCAATGTCGCTGCATTAATCGGTGCTGCTGAAAACCTGGTGGGTACCAGAGCGTATAAACCAGGTGATATTATTCGGTCTATGTCCGGGAAAACCGTGGAGGTACTGGATACGGATGCCGAAGGACGGCTTGTTCTGGCAGATTTGTTCACTTTCATCCAGAAACAGTGGAAACTGGATTGTCTTATCGATATCGCAACACTCACCGGTAATATCAGCAACGCACTCGGCAGTCGATTCTCAGGAATCCTGTGTAACGATGATGATCTTTTCTTCAAGTTGAACCGGGCGGCGGTCGATTCAAATGACAGGATCTGGCGACTGCCCCTGGAAGACAGCTACAGGAAACATGTCAAAAGCCATTTTGCTGATCTGAAAAACGTCAGTTCCAGTGCTCCGGATGCGATTCTGGCGGCCTTGTTCCTGGAAGAGTTTATCGATCCCGATCTGGCATGGGCTCATCTGGATATCGCGAGTACGGACACGCATTTCGGGAAAGCCAGTACTTATAACGTCAGAGGCTCAACTGGAGTGGGCACACGACTGCTCCTGGAATTTATCCTTGCCACCGCAGAATCACCGGATGCGCTCTGCTCCGATTTTTTGTAAACACCGATTGCGAAAATCGGATTAGAGATTGACAGTTGCCTAAAGCATCTTAGTTTCAATGAATCCCAACGAAAAAAAAATAGCGGCTGTAACAGTCCTGAACCGCTTTCTGAGCAGGGGAAAACACAATCCAGCCATCACGAGCCATTGTTTGAAGCCATTTTACGTGATAAAATGTTGGGAGTGATAATCAACGTAATGCATTTGTTATTATGCTTTAGTTTGTTCTGTGATCCGAAGGAGGAAAAATGAATTTGAACGTAACTCGAGGTTTCTTATCCGTAATGATCATCCTGGTCTGCACAGCATCTATCTTTGCGGTCCCGATGACCATCAACTACCAGGGAATAGTTAACACAGGCGGTAACGCCTTTGATGGTACCGGGTTATTTCGGTTTGCCATCATGGATTCGTCCGGTACGGTGCAATACTGGTCAAATGATGGCAATGATCCGCCGGTCAATGTTGTTCCACTGGTTGTCGAAAACGGTTTGTTAGCAGTCATCCTGGGTGATTCGGGATTGATGGATCCACTATTGGCATCGGTGTTCGACAATGATGATATCTATCTGCGGATCTGGTTCGATGATTTGCAGGGTTCCGGATTCCAGATGCTGACACCGGATCAGCAGATCACCAGTGTGGGGTTTGCAATTAGAGCGCAGACAGCCATGACTGCCATGGAAGCGGATACGGTGGATGGGTATGAAGGATCTGATCTGGAAGAATCGGCGGAGATCGATGCAGACATCGTAACACACGCGGCAGCGGCTGATGCACATCATACAAAGACCATCTATTTTACTGAACTTACGGATACAGCTACCGATGCCCAGATTCCCGATGATATCACCGTGAATTACTCGATGGGATCAGGCGATGCGGATACGATTGATGGGATGCATTATAATGATTCCTGGCCGACATCACTGCTCAACATCCAAATTGCTGCGTCCTATGATTTCCATGAAATTGGCGGCACGGATGCTGTGGACGATGAGGATGCGGACGCCACAAACGAGTTGCAGACACTTGTCGATGTCCTTGTTCAGGATAATGATGCTGCAGGAACAGATATGGTCAATCTTGGCAATGTTGGCATCGGAACAACGAATCCAACGTCTCCTCTACAAATAATCGGTCTCCCTGAATATACGGATAATGCTGCTGCATTGTCAGACGGATTGACTATCGGCGGCTGCTATCATACAGCAGGGGTATTGAAAATTGTGCGAGAGCCAACCGGTACTCTTTATTCTACAGATACAATTGTTGGGAACATGCGGCATGTCACAGGTGGCACCTTTACTCAAGGCTCACCTGATGGAACCGGTATGGATCCTGAAGAGGGATGCCGTGAATCAAATGAAACGCAATTCACCCATACCCTTACCCGCGACATCGCAGTGATGGAGACTGAAGTGACACGTCAGATGTGGGTGGATTTGAAGGCGGTTCAATCGAGTTTACCCTCTGATCCTTCCAATCTGACGTATAGCCCGACAATGAGCCATCCCGTGCAGACACTCACGTGGTTTGAGTCAGTGTTGTTTGCGAATCTGTTGTCGCTTCAGAACGGGTTTACGCGATGTTATTACACGGAATCGGGATTTATCACCCCTGTCGATGAAACAAATTACACGGCAGGTCCGTTTTATTGCAATTTTAATGCGGATGGATATCGTCTGGCGACTGAAGGTGAGTGGGAATATTTCTGCCGTGCGGGAACGACAGGAGCCTTTTCATGCAACGAAACGACCTATACTGATTTAACGTGTGAATCACCGTTTTGCGAGATTAGTGAGTTTCCGATTCTGCAGCAGCATTGTGTGTATTGCACAAACGATCCAGGAGGTCCTGATGTAGCCGGAAGCAAATTATCGAATCCGTGGAATTTGCAGGATGTTCATGGGAACGTATTTGAATGGTGTTGGGACTTTTCGGGGACATATCCCAGTGGTTCGGTAATCAACTATGCCGGAGAAAGTACAGGCTCGTACCGTGTAAGGCGTGGTGGTGGTTATAACAACGGTTCGAGCAATTGCCGGTCGGCGTACCGACAATGGAGCACTCCGGGCAATTACGGTCAGTACCTGGGCTTCCGCCTTGTGCGGACAATTCTCTAAAGATACTCCGCGAAGGGGTTGCTTTCATGGGATCACTGTAAAACAGGATCCTGTCACAAAGAATATCACTGTCACCACAAAAACGATTGTCTTTAAAAATGGATTGATAACCTGTGTGGAATGATCTGACCTGCAAGAGAATGAATGATTCCTATTTGTGCAGTAATGATCAGTCGGGCTAACAATCAATATTCTTACTTTCAGTCTCGGATGGCTTGACAATATATGTCGCAAGTTGAAGGGCACTGAGGTTGAAAGTATCAACGGGGAACCGGTAGTTCCGTTCCCTTGATGACCAGCCTCCCGTCCGGTTCCTGTGGATTTAAAACACCCGCCCGTGTTACCCATTCTGCCATGACGGAATACAGCGTGGACATTGTGTTCCGCACATCCGATCCGTAATCTCGGAACCAGAAATAGCCGTCACCGGCATTCTCCACAAGAAAACTATTGACAGCGACACTGTACAGCCGATCCGGATCGACAGCTTCCCAGCCGGATCCACTCTTTATAGCCATGGCAGTAACGCGATCACCGGGTATTTTCACACCGGAGACCTGACTGGAATTATCAAATTCAAGGACCTGGGCCTGTCGGGAGAGATCCATCTCATACTGGATTCCAGACACTTGTAAAAGTGCGCCACTATCGTATCCAGCGGCACTTCTTTCAAGTATCGCTTTAAGGTGATTTCCCTTGAGGTTGACCAGATAAATATAGCTTCGGAACTCGTCAATTTCAGAAAGCATCTCATCGGTGACATCCCCGGGGGGATACATTTTCTTTCCCCTGAGACTCCCGGCATTCTGAAGCACAATATCCACATCAAACTTCCTGCGGATCAGGTCGGTGATCATATCGGCCACGCCGGATTCACCGTTTCGCAGGGCGGATTTTGTCAGATCCCAGGGTTTTTCTGTTTTGCCGATGACCACAGATGCCGGTAATCCGGATTTATATTCAGCAACCCGAGTGGCCACTTCCGCAGATTCAAGCACATGCTCATCAAGCGGGATGACGGTGTACCGGGCATGTTCCGGATCGGCGATTCCCGCAGCGGTGATGGGAAGATCAAGCCGGACCAGCATGGAACCTTTTTCACCGGCATTGATGATCAGTGTATCTCCGACCCGGACCCGGTCCGGCAGCGTATCGTGGGAGTGACCGCCGATGATCACATCGATCCCAGGCACCGATTCCGCCAGGATTTTATCGTGTTTGAATCCGATATGGGTGCAGGCGACCACGACGTCCACATCCCGTGCACGGAGATTTTGAACCATCCGCTGTGCGAATTCAATATTTCCGGATTTAAGCGGTATCTGGACACTTGTGACCAGAGGAAATTCTTCGGTCATCAGAGAGAAAAACCCGATGGTGAACCCATTATGGATGATGATATGTTCACTGTGACATATCGGTTCCAGCAATGTGTTCTCAAGGTCCAAATCACTTGCGAGGACTTTGAATTGAGCGTGTTTCAGAGCATTTGCCAGTGTCTTTATTCCACCATCGAATTCATGGTTGCCCAGGGCCAGGATGGAATATTTCGACAGATTCATCAGATTAATGAGCGCATCCCCATGATAATGATGAAAAACCCTGCCCATAAGATCATCCCCTGTGCTCACAAGAATTACCGGGCCGGCTGATGATGATCGGATGGCCTCCACGGTTCCGGCAATCCTGGCAAAACCGCCACACAACCGTTCCTCCGCTTCTCCATCCCCATCAAAATCCCATTTTGCAGGGGATGGCTCCATAAAACCCTGAAGATCCGCTGTGGACAGGAGTGTCAGTGCAAACGGTTTCTTTTGCTGAATGTTCTCGTCCCCGGACAAGGGTGTTCCTGACGAAGACATGGATAACCCGATACAGCCTGACAGGAACAGTACAAGGAGTAACATAACAGTCGATTTATTCATTGTTGATCCTCACTTCATAACTTAGTTTTGTGTCTGATTTGCCTGATTCCGGCAGCACCTTTTATCCTCTGAAATTTCAGGTGTGACCACGGATTTTTTACTTTACGGTTCTTAGGCAGCAGAAAATATACCGGAATATCCGTATCAAGCCAATGGTGGAGAAGTCCCTCCACGTCTTTCCAGTTTTCCAGTTCCGAGAGATCCGCGTACTGAATCTCACAGCTGTCTTTCATGGCCAGGAACGGATTCAGTCGGTTGGGCCAGGCCATCACGGCAAACTGTTCCGGGAAAATACTCCGGAGTTGCTCCTGTCGTTGAATTGTCTTGAGATTTTTTTTCACTGTCTGATTGAGGTCCACACCGATAGAAACCGCGAATCCCCATCCGATTGCCAGTGTGGTACACCAGACGGAAAACCGGGACCAGAGGTGTTCTGATCTGTGTCGGGCAAGTGAGATGCCGGCTGCGGTGATGCCTGCCAGGATCGGACCGCCGGCGATGAGAATCATCCGGCGTCCCATGGGCAGATCATTTTTCCCGGAAACCAGCCAAAGGGTAAACAGTGCAGTAAAGATAACACCTGAAACAAGGTGGCGAGTGCGCCACTCATGTTCTGAAACAGCGGTCATGGTCAGGACCACCAGGAGAGGCGCTGCCGGCAATAGATACCGGATTTGCATGGCGCTGTGACCGACGATATGAGCCCATGACATATTGGCTCGAAGAATGATCACAGCGATAAGTGCAGCCACCGGGAGCATCACTACTATCCCCTCCCGCCGCCACCGGAGTTGGGTGAAGGGTGCCAGGATCAGTACCGGTGTACATTGCAGCAGCGATTTCAAAAGGAAGGAACCCCGGAAAATCCCCGGTCCTGTTTTCACCGTGGTATACGCCCCATCCATTTCTGCATAACCTAAATTAACAAGAATTCCCCAGAACGCCTGAACATATAGCCATGTGCGTTCTCTGAGGATCGGAATCAAAAGCAGAGCAATAATACTCAAAGAAAATATCCCGACAGGTAGATTCCGTCTTTTCCGCAGGACGAATATCAGTATTCCCGTCACAAAAATCCAGATCAGGACAGGTACTGCGAACTGCAGCAGGTGACTCAGAGTCTGAAGCTGCCGGGGTCCCTGGCAGACTCGCCATACGCAGGGTCCATAGGAGAGTGGATTGGGTGAACCAAATCGCAGCAGATTTAATCCGGACAAACTCAACAGCGGTATAATTATTCCGATCAAAGCCATCAGTCCGCGCCTGAGCTCAATTACCATCAGGGTAAATATCAGTGCTGCAGCCATGGGAAACACCAGAAGGTGAGTGGCAGCGCCCAAACCGCCAAATAGCCCGGCTGAAAACGCCCATCCCTGCTGGTGATCAGCTTTATTGGAAATTGATTTAACGGCACAGTAAACCGCAATGGTCATCAGTGTTGATGCCAGGATATAGGGATCAGTCTTAAACCCTTTAGTGACCATCCCGTTGGCGAAGACCGCCATGCCGGCGGCCAGCACACTCAACAGCGGTTTTCGTGTGAGTTCCAGGGAAAGCAGATACACTGCCATAAGAAGAAGAGTCAGCAGGATTATGGTTACCTGGATCACGGAAGTCAGCCCGCCAAGAATATAGAACGGTGCCATGAGATAGGCATAAAAAGGTGGATATGTCCCCCATAATACGGAACCCTCAGGCAGATTCCATCGCCCGGAAAGTTCAGGGTATCGGTGAACGGGACCATTGCTCATTGTTGGTAGACCATGGTCGGCAATCCCCTGAATCATCTCGAAATGGCTTCTGGAATCCATACTCCCCATCTGATGCCAGGGTTCACTGAAAGCCGTTGCAAGAATCAATGCAATCATCCCCCCGAGCAAAAATCGGGCGATGATTTCGTGCCGCCGATACCTGGGGGTATGCATTACCCGTATTCCCGCCTGACGGAACGTGTCTTCATTCAGAGATAGCTTGATCCCCGTAGATTTAGTAAACGAAATGACCGGACAACTCAATCTCATCAGTACGGCCGGCTCCATTGATGTTCAGAACGGCATACTTCATTCCGGGAACGCCGGATGGATTGAACTGAACCCGGATTTCCTGTTCATTTCCAGGATTCAGGGAGAAATTCGCCGGCACATCCATGGTGAAGTTATCGGCGTTGGTGCCGGAAAGTGTAATGTTTACATTTACCGATAAACCGCCGGTATTGGTGAGTGTTGACGTTCGGTAAAGCGCCGTTGTGAAATGCTGTTCACCAAAACAGTACAGCCGTTCGTCACCACACTCATACCCCAGCGGGGAATCATCGTTTGTGAATTCGATAAGCATTTCTTCCGTGGACGGAGTTGGTGAAGGATCAGGGTCGGGGGTTTCCGTGGCCGGGGGCGGACCGTAACCAAAATCGGATTTACTGTAATCACCGTGCATGTCCTGTGTGTCCGCATCAAGCAGCACAGACCAGAGATGAATACTGTCAAAACGACCTTCGATATCGGGCCACTCAAAATCGAGAACAGTGAATGTCTCATTCGTATCCGGCGGCAGATCTTCAAGAAGTACGAATTCGATCTCGTGGGTCCATCGGGTCCAGAACCAGAAAACATTGTTGATTTCCAGAGCAACATATAGGTGAAAATCATTTGAAGGAGCTGCTTTTCCGAATTTTTCCGGGAAATGAAATGCGTCGACGGTATAAAGGAATCGCTCACCGGGATAGATGTAATCCGTGCCAAGTGCGCTGAAGGTTCCACCGGTCACACGGGGTGTGGGTGTGGGACGGGGCGTGAAGGTGGGTGTGAATGTCGGGCCCTGGGTGTTTGTGGGTGTGTTGGTAGGCGTGTAAGTGGGGGTTTGCGTATGCGTGGGTGTGTTGGTGGCTGTGTTCGTGGGGGTTCGGGTCGCGGTGTTCGTGGGGGTTCTAGTCGCGGTGTTTGTCGGTGTGTTAGTTGGGGTGGGTGTGGGTGTCGGTGGTACGTTTACAACGATATGCGGCAATGACCTGTTGAAATGCACTGATCGGTCAGTCCGGCTGTTTTTCCGATTTCGGGGCTCATTCATTCGCATGACAAATCCCGTGGTTTCATCGCCACTACCGGCTCCAAACAGATCGTGTCGGAGTAGTTCCGTGACGTCGATATTGTCATAAACAGTACCGGGTGGGGGTATGATGTTAAAGAGAGTATGAAACGAAGGATCAATATATCCCATATATTCAGTTGTTGTCAGAACAGCGTCCTCGAATGGATCATCCAGATTGTGAAGAAACAGCGAATAATTGTATCCAGAGTATGCAACAGCCGTGATGGCAAGACCGTTAAGTTGTGCCGTCCAGTTGTATGTGGTCATCCACTGCGTGGGGAATACGCCGCCGTCCTGCGTCTGATCAGCATCCAGTTCTATAATTCCCTTCAACTGAGTATTTGTCCATGTAGCACTGAAGAAATAGTCGGCCGATCCTACTCTGAGGGTATTGGAATCGACTACAGTGCTTGAAAAAGGACCGCTTCCCGGTTCATAGCCAGTCCGAAAAGCGACTGTCCCGGAAACCTGAGGTGGTGCCAGCACAAGTTGAGCTCCGGCGCTCCACACACAAAACATTAATACAAAAATAAAAACCGTCATCACTCGATTCATGCTGACCTCCCGTTCTGGCTAACTTCAATTTACCTGGTACGAGTTTATTGATTTAAACTCTTTTTGTCCATGAAAACTGGAATGTGATGTGAGAATACCTTCAATTCAGTTGAAATTCAGTACCTTTGAAAATAATTTAGACCCAATCAGACTCTCAGGCGTTTATACTCATAAGAGCATGGTAAAACCCGGAATTGAAAGAGGAGACGTATGAAAAAGCAAATATTGATTCTGATGATCCTGACGATGGTGCTGTCGCCTTCGGTTATAGGAAGCAGGGATGTGTCACCAAAAATTCAGATTGCGCTGCTTCTGGACACAAGCAACAGTATGGATGGTCTTATCGATCAGGCTAAAACTCAACTCTGGAAGATTGTCAACGAGTTTATACCCATGTCCAGGGACGGGCGAAAACCGGAACTCCAGGTGGCTCTGTTTGAGTATGGCAATGATTCCTTGTCGGCGACGGAAGGTCATATCCGTTTGGTGCTGCCGTTCACTTCGGATCTCGATCGTGTGAGTCAGGAACTGTTTGCACTCACGACGAACGGTGGTGAGGAGTATTGCGGACAGGTGATCCGATCCTCACTGGACCGACTGGCATGGACATCCCATCCCTGGGATCTGAAAGCAGTATTTATCGCCGGGAATGAACCGTTCACCCAGGGCAGAGTGGATTACCGGGAGTCATGCCGACAAACCGCGAAAAAAGGCATTCCCGTGAACACGATCTTCTGCGGTCCTTTTGGCGAAGGCGTGGAAACAAAATGGAAAGCCGGAGCCACCCTGTCCGGCGGTTCCTATATGAATATCGATCAGAACGTGAGACATATCCATATCATTGCTCCCCAGGATGACATCATCATCCGGCTGGGGGTTGAACTCAATGCCACGTATATCCCTTACGGCGTCAAGGGCAAGGTCGGTGCAAAGAACCAGGAAGCACAGGACAAGAACGCCATGACTGCATCGGAAGGCGGGATGGTGCAGCGATCCATCTCAAAATCATCGTCCTATTACGGTAATCTCTCATGGGATCTTGTAGACGCTGTCCGGAACAATGAAGTGGCGTTGGAAGATGTAAAGAATGCGGAATTCCCGGAAGAGATGCAGAAGATGTCCCCTGAAGAAAAAGCCACATACGTGGCTCAGAAACAAAAAGAACGGGCACGGATTCAGAGTGAGATTCAAAAGCAGAACGATGCGCGTAAAAAGTACGTGACGGAAAAGCAGCGGGAACTGGCTGAAACAGGTGAGGATACCCTGGACTCTGCGTTGATCAGGACACTTCAATCTCAGGCAGTGGAAAAGGGGTTCTCATTAAAATAACAGGTTTTAAATTATCTTTTCCCGTATGAAACCATACAAATATTGTGCAAACTTTAAGTTCGCTTCTTTGTTGGGATGGTAATCTGTGGGAAATATCCAGAATTTTCTGTCATTCTCTCCCTGGAAAGCCTGGCTGACATCAGCATATTGCAATCCACACTGTGTTACAATTTCTTCCAACCCGCTGGAATAACTTCGACGGAATTCACTGTTCCGGGTAGATAAAAAAACAATAATAACAGGGATGTTATTGGTTTTGCTGAAACTTCCCATCTGTGAAAATACGCTTTTCAAGTAGGTTGTTTGGCGATCAGAAAATTCCTTTTGTGTCTGATGAGCTTTTTGATTCCGCATGAGTGCTGGTTTTAACAGATTCAGGATAAATGAGTCATAAAAAGGATACGTCTGCTCTTTTTCAATGTACGGCACATTTTCCAGATAACGTGGAACCCGTTCATCATTTTCCGGACAGAATCCCACCAGGATCATATCAGGATCATAGGCAGCAGCACGAAATTGGATAAGCCCGAGATACTGGTTAAGAGAGTATCCTCCTACTGAGAAATTAATTACTTCGAATTCCCTGTCCTGATCCTCAGTATTCAAAAGCCGCTCAATCACCTGATGATAGGAATCATCTATATCCACACCGGAAGGCAGGGAGAATGAATCTCCAACTACAGCGATCCGGTATGTGTTGTCCGGTTTTTTAAACGAATGTTCGGTATCACGCAGACCTCGGGAATTTGTCTGAAAATGAGTCAGTTTGAAGTACGTGTCGAGATTGGGTTTCAGCTCCCATCCAAGTTCAGGATGCGCAGATTTCTGAAGAAGACCGGATATCCCAAGGGAGTTAATGCTGTTGGTCCGCTCAATGGAAAAACAACTCCAGCCAAACAGATAGAAACGATATGAAAATTCCAGCATGACCAGAGAAAAACAGATGGATACTATCAGAACAGATATCCTTGCAATCCACAGGACACTTTTCGATCGTCCACTTTGTTTTTCACGCTTGGTGCTGATGTTTTGCTACCTTTCTACACTTGCCGGGGGAATTGCGCTCATCACGGGTTCAGGATCAGAATCTGACGAACATTATCAGACAATTAAAAAAATGCAAAAGAGCTGCCAATCAGGGAGTGTGCCTTATCCGGGAATTTGGGCTGATGAGGTGCGTGTGATGGATTTTACCGATTGGTTCGGATAATTTCCAGGATATCATCCCCGTGCCGCCTGAGCAGAGCCGGACCGATTCCATGAACCGCCAGGAGTTCATCTTCGGTTTCCGGTAACGCTGTGGCCATGGCGTTGAGTGCTTTATTGGAGAAAATCCGGAATGCCGGCAGATTGCAGCGTCGGGCTTCCCCTGTACGCCACTGTTTCAGCGCTGCTGCAACACCGGGATGAATCTCATGCCAGGCTGTTGGTGGCGGGGCCGACGATTTTCCGGTTCTGGAAGCCGCTGCTCTCGATGGTGATTTTTTCACCTTTTTTCGTTTCCGCCGTATCCCGGCCAGTTTCTGTGTGATCCGGATCTTTTCCAACTCATCCCGGTCAGACGTCATGCCCTGTGATGTCAGTACCGCCCGGCGGTAATGAATGGTCTGCCCGTTTTTCATGAAAGAATCTTCCACCATGCGAATCACGCCGGCTCTGACCATGGCCCGGAGGACATGTTCATAATCATCCCGTTTCAGATCAAGACTTTCACTGATGCTCTTGAACAGTCGTCCGGTGGCCTGCCCGTTCTGATCACCCAATGATGACATGATTGCTTCCACCGCTTGAACCTCGGTTTCCGTAGGTGCCCGGTATGAACTGGCGGAAGTGGTGTCCGGGGCACAGATATCGCATATGCCGCATGGACCACCGGTATCTTCGAAATCACCGAAATGCCGGATAAACTGCTGCATCCGGCAGGTGGATGCCCCGGCAAACCGGGTCATTTCCTCCAGTTGAGTCAGTCCGTGATTTTTCTGCTCCCGATATGGTGTAATCCAGCGCCGATCCCCCTGCATGATATTGTCGTCGGGATCCACCAGAGCGCCACCATGAACCCACAGTTTTTCGATGGCATTGTCAAAAACCTCTTCCGTCAATCGGGATTTTTTCCAAACCTTATCGCGGGTCTGGTTTACCGGTTTCAGGGTCTGATACAACGATTGCATCACGGATTCATCCGGATAGTTTTTCTCGTGGAGGAACAGGTGGATGTGACGATCGGCATACGAATAAAACAGAATGGCTTTTGACATCTCACCGTCACGGCCGGCCCGCCCGATTTCCTGGTAATATCCTTCCAGACTTGACGGTAATGCCGTGTGTATGACCGTGCGGATATCGGGTTTATCAATACCCATCCCAAACGCGATGGTCGCAACTATCACGTCGATTTCACTGTTAATGAATGCGGTCTGCACCCGATCACGTTTCTGTGGTGTCAGACCGGCATGGTACGCCGCTGCCGGAAAATGGGCGTTGATTTCCTCCGCAACAGCTTCCGTATTTTTTCGTGTTGAACAATACACAATAGCCGGTCTCATGGTGTCCTTGCCCAGGAGTGAAACCGTGGTTTCCGACCGCCGGGATGGCGCCATCTCCACCACTTCGATGGCAATGTTGGTCCGGCGGAAACCATGGATAAAACTCTTGGGACGGACCATATCCAGCAGTTCCGTAATATCATTTTGGACTCGGGGAGTGGCGGTGGCCGTCAATCCCATGATCGGGGCAGGTCTCAAAATGGGAAGCCGATCACCCAGTAATCGGTAATCGGGCCGGAAATCATGACCCCAGTGGGAGATGCAATGTGCTTCATCAATGGCGATGAGAACCGGTTTCCGCTTCGCCAGCATCTCGGGAAATCCCGGTACCGCCAGACGTTCCGGTGCGATGAACAGGAAATCCAGGTGCCCATTGAGATAATCTGAACAAACCTGCCGGGAGGCTGTCCGGTCACGGCCGGAATGAATGCGCTGAGCGCGAAATCCCATCTCCTGAAGTTTCAACACCTGATCTTCCATCAGTGCGATCAACGGGCTGATCACCAGCGTGGTCCCACCCCGGGCAATTCCCGGCAGCTGGTAACAGAGTGATTTACCCGATCCTGTGGGCATCACCAGGAGCACATCTTCTCCCTGTGTGACAGCGTTACAAACGGCTTCCTGGTAGGGTCTGAACGCTGTGAATCTGAACCGATGCCGTAAAATATTCCCAATTTCAGATGGTTCAACCGATGGTTTTTCCACGCTCTGAATTGCCGGCAACGACGGATCGGCATCTGTGATCGCAGGGGGGCCGCTCTCCGGCGATGGGGCGGTCCATTCATCATACACCCGGTCAGACTCCTCCTCGGAAAAGAAAACCGGTTCCTCCTCAGAGAAATAAACCGGTTCGGATTCCGTGAAATAGAGGTGTGTCTCATCGGGAATCGGTGCGGTTTGCTCCGGAATGGGTTCCGGTTCAGGCACAGCCACCGTCACTCCTACTTTTGATGCCTGTGCCTTTTGAGCTGGGAGTGGCGTGTCCCCGGCACCCACTACTTCCACGATAAACTTCTCGATATCAGTCATAAACGCCGGCAGAGTTTCATCACCGTTCTCCATCCGCTTCAGACGAAACTCCCAGTTACCGGTCAGTTCAGGACTTTTAACGGTGGGATGAACGGTATCGATGAGCGCCATGCCCAGAGCGGTCACGTGAATACTTTTCCCTTTTCGCTGGACATATTTCCGTTTGACAAGTGTTTCCAGTATTGCAGCCCGGGTCGCCGGCGTTCCCAAACCTCGCTCACGCATGGCATCGGACAACTCCCGATCATCCAGCGCTTTTCCGGCGGTTTCCATGGCTGTGAGAAGGGTCGCGTCTGTGAATCGAGGCGGCGGGCGGGTTTCTTTCCGTTCCTTTTTCACTTTTTCTACCGTTTGTGACTGGCCGTGGCTCAATCCCGGGGGAAGTATGGTTTCTTCATTGCCGCGCTTCTTTTTCCGGGACGGCAGGGGAATATCAAGGATTTTCCAACCCACCTGTTCAACAGAAACCCCCGTGGATTCGAACCGGTCCTTCACCGGATCGGGATTCGTCCCCCGGGGAGTCACCACTGTAATCACCGTCGTGTTTCGGGTGATATGATCGTCCAGCCACATGCTCAGAAACCGTCGGCAGACCAGATCATATATCTTCTGCTCATCCGTCGTCAGACTGACGCCGGCAGGATCCACGGATGTGGGGATTATGGCATGATGATCCGTGACTTTTTTGTCGTTTACAAACCGGGACCCGGGTTCAGCCCAATGGCAGGAATCCGGAAAATTTTCACGATACTGTGCACTGACCGTATTGGCGATATCAGGAAGCGTTTTAGCCATATCCCCGGAAAGATACCGGCTGTCTGTCCGAGGATAAGTGATCAGCTTTTTCTTCTCGTAAATTGCCTGAGCAATCGTCAGCGTTTTTCCGGCAGTGAATCCATACAACCGGTTGGCATGTCGCTGAAGTTCCGTCAGATCATACAGCAGGGGAGAAGCCATACGACGCGTCCGGGTATCAAGATTTTCAATCCGGGCATTGCCGGCACGAACCCGTTTCACAATCTCCCCGGCTTCAACACCGTCCGCCGGAAGTCTCCGATTCGTTTTCCGGACGGAAGATGATGGGATTCCACCGGTCCGGGGATCATTTCGGAACCACGTTCCGGTATACGGGATGCTGTTATCCGTCTTGTCGGAACCGTCCCCTGGAGCGAAAACCGCACTCACTTCAAAATAAGGTTCAGGAACAAAATCACGGATAGCTGTTTCTCGTTCCGTGAGAATGGCAAGTGTCGGCGTCTGAACACGCCCCACAGAACGTACACCGTCATGCCCCAGGGAATACAGACGGGTAAGATTCATACCCACCAGCCAGTCCGCTCGGCTCCGGCACCGGGCTGCATCAGCAAGACCGTTATATCGACTGCCGTCCTTCAAATTGTCCAGACCGGCACGGATCGCTGATGGCGTTAATGATGAAATCCAGAGCCGTTTCCATGGTTTCCGGCACCGGGCTGCCTCATAGATATAACGGAAGATCAATTCACCTTCCCGACCCGCATCCGTGGCACAGACCAACTCCGTGATCTCGCGGCTGTTGATGATCTTTTTCACCGCGTTGAACTGACTCTGAGTGCCTTTCAAAATCTTCAGCGGCCACTCCCCCGGTAACATGGGCAGCCGCTCTCGACGCCACACTTTCCACTCGGAACGAATCTCCTGGGGCTCGGCAAGGGTGACGAGATGACCGATCGCCCATGTCACCACATAACCATTCCCACGGATGCAGGTTCGTTCAGATTTGCCTGCACCAAGCACTCGGGCAATATCCCGGGCAACTGAAGGTTTTTCCGCCAAGATTGCTACAGCCATTTCGGTCTTCTCCAATAATGATCCCCAATAAATTATCGAATCACAACAACATGCCCATAAGTATAGAACGCTCCCGCCCTTCTTACCACTCCAATTTTTTAAAAAAATCCGGAAACAATTTGACATACCTGAGGTTAATCCTGATAATATTTATCAGGAATAGAGGGAAACAGCATCATGAATCGGTTTCATCCACTCATATCAATACTTGTCACACTGATTTTGTGTCTTCCCGGTGTGCTCGCTCAGGATACTGGAAAATACTACGTTTATTATGACGCTGGTTATACCTGCAACCACTTTTTGACCCAGAAAATTGAAGGTAATTCAGCTGACCTCGATATTACGGAAGATTGGACGGATAACCCGTGTGCCGGATTGTTTTCCATCCGTGTGGAATATAAGCCGGAGAGCATGTTGGATTCGGCTGCGTATATTCGACGGCATCAGGCTGTGAATACGGGGATTTCGGTGGGAGTTGATCTTCGGGGCGCTGTCACTCTGCGTGTCGGTGCCCGGGGAGAAAGTGGTTCCGAGCAGGTTGAGTTGTTCATGCGAGATGGATCAGGCACTGAGTTCAGCAGTGGAAACCTGGTGCTGACGCGGTTCTGGACATTTTATGAAATCGCGCTGACAGGTGTATCCCTGGATACGGTACAGGAGGGTCTGGGGATTCGGTTCCGGAATTCCAACAACCCCTCAGGTGCAGTGATCTATCTTGACGATATTACCTATGAGTTTGAGGAGATCCGGTTTATGCTTCACTCAAACGCCACAGAATATGGACCTGGTGATTGGTTTGAGCTGGAGTACGATATCGTGGGACCGGATTCTGAGACCGGTGTTGACAGGGATCTCTATGTTCTACTGGAAGTAGGCGGAATGTACTGGTTTTGGCCTGGGTGGACGGACGAACTCGATTTCACACATATAAACACAAAAGAGAAGTATGGATGTCATGCAATCATGGAATTTCATTGGCCGGAATTGTTTGAGTCCATTGATGGGATCTGTTTCTGGGGTGCGCTCCTGGATCCAGTCGATTCCAAATTGACAGGTGAGGTACAGAAAGTGTGTATTGCGTACCGTGGTACACAGGGAAAATATGGAGAAAAATAATGAAAAACCGTGAAATAATAAATTTAATAATCATAGCGGGTGTAATTCTGTCCGGGATATCCACTTTTGCAGCCCGTGAGGATGTGCTGGTAACCGCTGAGTGGTTGGAGATGAATCTGGCGTTGGATCGTCATGATTTGACGGTAATCGATGTTTCCTTGCAGCCTGACGGACGGTACATCTCTTCTGTTGATCATACGGCGACGAGTCTGGATCTGACATCATTCCGGGATGAATTGGGACGCATGTGGCCCATCGAAGAGATTGTTCCCATCCTGGAAACGGCTGGTATCAGCAATCGTCGAACAGTGATCATTTATGATAATTTCGGTGGTCTGGCATCTTCCTATTTTTTCTGGCTTCTGGATTATCTCGGTCATCCCCATCATTACATTCTCGACGGGGGTCTGGATGCATGGGAGGCAGCCGGCGGTACCATGTCAGATATGCCGGGTGCATCAACTGACAGACTATTTGATTATGCCGTCCAGGATTCGCTGCGGGTTCTTCGAACGGCCGTTGACAGCATGGTGGGAATGGCGGATTATCAGCTTCTGGATGGCCGGCCTGCCGGTTCCTACTGTACCGTACATATTCCCTCCGGTACCTCCTATCCCTGGACCGAAAGTCTGACGGATGTGCCGGGATCAATGCCACCGGCTCTCTGGCTGGATGATATGGCGCTGGCAGATCGATTCACCAGTGTGGATTCGGCAGAAACCGTCGTGGCCTATTGCCAGACCGGTCTGGCGGCCGCCCATAATTATGTTTCTCTGAAACTCCTGGGTTATCCGGATGTCAGGCTTTATGAGGGGTCATTCAATGACTGGAGTGATCGCGCTGATTATCCGGTGGAGATATGCGGCGATCCGGGATACACCATGCTGGATCTGAATCAAACCGTATTCACGGGAGGCGACCGATTTAACCTCAAAGTCAGACTGACCAACCCGGATGTTGCCCGGAACCTCGATCTCTATGTCATTCTGGATGCGTATGGATTCCTGTATTTTTCTCCGTCATGGACCATGGAACTTGACTGGGATCAGATTCAAATGCCCGAAGGACATAACGGATACTGGACTTTATTCGACTTCACCATGCCGGATTTCTCAGGGACTGCCGGGCCGTTCTATTTCTACTCCGGTGCATTTCTGCCGGATACTTTCACTCTTGTCGGTGAAATCGATATCACATCTTTCACTCTGGAATAAGGAGTATTTTATTATGATACGGAATCAAAAATCATACCTCATTCTTACCGGATTTATAATAATGACAATGTTCACCGTATCTCCGGTAAATGCCGGGGCGCTGTGGAACCGTTATTCCGGGAATCCGGTTTTGCATACCGGCGTGGCCGGCACCCACGATGCCGGTGGCGCCGGTGAGCCCAGTGTGCTGTATCATAACAACAATTACATGATGTGGTATACGGGAGCGGATTCCATCGGATGGCAGCAGATCGCGCTGGCGGTATCGGAAGATGGCTTAAACTGGGAAAAACAGGGCATTGTTTTCGGTCCATCCATGACCGATCGATTCGACAGGGTGGCAGTCAAGGATGCCGATGTTCACAGGATTAACGGGAAATTCTTGATGTGGTATTCCGGATTTGATGGTGAAACCTGGCGGATTGGACAGGCGGAATCATCGGATGGCATCCAGTGGGAGCGGGTGGTTGGCTCCGAACCTGACGAATCCATTTTTCCTTTGGGTGAGAGTGAAGACCGGTTTGATTATCTGGAAGCTAAAGGTCCATCAATGGTCATGCAGGACGGGATATACTACCTGTACTACCACGGCACAAATAACCCGCTTTACCGGTATATCGGACTGGTGACTTCCGCTGACGGTGTGACCTGGAATAAAGTCGATGGTGATGCGCCTTACGACAGTGTGTTTTCTTTGGGTGCTGACGGTTTTGATGATGGCCAGGTCTGGTCCCCATCTGTTATTTATGACGAGGAAAATCACACATACCGGATGTGGTACACCGGGACCCATTACTGCGTCACCTGTATCATTTATTCCGTGGGATATGCGACTTCACCGGATGGTCTGAATTGGGAAAGACATGGCCGTGTGGTTAAACGCGCCAATAATCTGGACTGGGATGGCGTCAACGTTTTCGATCCTGCCATCATCCGTAAGGATTCCGATTATGTTCTGTATTATGGAGGTACCAACGGATTTTCAACACATATCGGGAGTGCGTTCGCCAAAACCTTTGCTCTGGGATTTGAACCGGAAATTCTTGAATTTGGTGATGTGCTCCTGGATGAAAAGGAAATCGTCAGTTTTATTATCATCAACGAGGGTGTGCATGATCTCAATCTGGAAAATGTCACAGTCGATGATCCAACGATTTCATTGATAAAAACTCCGGATATGTCTGCAGCACTGCGGCCCGCTCAGGAACAACTGGTTACCATCGCATTTCAGCCGGTATCATATGAATCGTTGGAAACGGTGGTGGCATTCCACGCTGCGGAAACCAGCGAAACCCACGATCTTGCCGTTTCCGGTAAGGGTAATATTCAGGCACTCCAACTGACGGATCGGGCACTCCTCACCGGTGAGGAACACGATCTGTCCCTCTCACTGAAAAATCCGACATCCCATGATCTTCAGGCAGACCTGTACATCGCTCTGGAGATGTTCGGGCAGTTCCATTTTTTCCCGTCATGGACCTCCACGCCTGAAACCATCCCCCTCGCTCTTGATCCGGATCAGGTTATCCAATCGGTTCCCATTGCAGAGTTTACTGTAGAACCCGAGTTTCCTGATGCAACATTTACATGGTGGTCCGTGCTGATTAACCCGGAAACATCCACGCTTGTCGGGGAAATTTCCCGGGTGGAATTTTCAATGGAGGTATTTTACCGGACACTGTCTGTGTGGGACCTTCAGGACTGGGTGGAAACCGGCACTGATGCCGTTATCATCGATGTCAGGACTGAGTCCGAATATTGCGAGGGTCATATTCCGGGCGCTCTGAATATTCCGCATTATGAAATGGTAAACCGGTACACCGAACTGGATAAGGTCGATGATATTGTTGTGATCTGCGAGACCGGGCGGCGAAGTGAGTATTCAGCGAATGTGCTGCTGGAATTGGGATTCCGCCGGGTCTGGAACACCCTGAATGGTATGAATCTCTACGGCGGTGACCGGGTGGACTGTCCCTGATTGTTGCCTGATCATGCTTTCGGCCGAAAGCACCTACGGGTTTTGTGCATTGATGATACGGCGGTAAACTATTGTGTTGGTCCGTCAAAAGGATGTCATCCGGCTTGCCTGCCTGAACGTAGCCTTGGCGGAGTCTGGTCCGGGGGATCTCGCTATGGTTGCTACTGATTCCACATTTTTTTGAGACCACTTGAAATTGTCTTACAGGAGTTAATTCATAATTATCAATTGGTGACCTGGACTATTGGGAGATTAGTTGGGGGGAGTGACTTCCCCGGGACCGGTAAACAGGCGCCATCAGCAAAATTCCTGTGATCAGCAGAAGAAATCCTATTCCCCCTGCCCCGGTTGCAGGAATCGGATGCGGGGTCGGCGTCACGGTTGGTGTCGGTGTAACCGTGGGCGTATTCGTCGGGGTCGGCGTCAGAAACCATTGATCACTGAATTGCGCTTTGATGGTGTCCAGAAGATGAAGGATTCCGTCGTATCCCGGTCCGGATTCCACGTTATAATCGTTTCGGGCATGCCGTTCGATCTCAAAGTGAAAGAAACTGGTACCCAACCCCAGTCCCTGTAGTACATTGCTCTGGATATTTCCGATCCCATTGAGGTAATAATTGCCGTTTTCCGTATCGCCGGGACCTTCCCACCATCCCCATACGCCCATGTTCAGAAATCCCGCACTGTCCACGGCATCGTCAATAAGGACAAAGGGAGAATTGGACATCATCACGGGTTGAACAGTGCAGTCCGATCCCACAATGGAGGGTTCTGTCTCACGGTCGATGGCGCCGTGAATCTGGCAGAACCAGTAGGGTTGATCCGTTACCTGTCCCCGGTTGGCCAGATACACGGTCAACACGTGAAACAGACAATCTCCGTCATGGGCGGCATCGGAATCGGGACGGCCGTCACCATCATTGTCGGCATTGGCATATCTGTGAGCACCGGCCAGGATAATCGCCGCTCCCATCTGATTCTCATAAAACGCCTGCAAAGTAATATCCTCGGAATACAGGTCTGCAAACACATGGGGCGCCTGGTAGATCACATATCCTGTAAAATCATGCACCAGGACCGCGCCCCACCCCTTATACCCCAATTCACCGGGCAGACGGTCCTCCATAAATCCGATAGCAGGTTCATTACTGTTGCTGATTTGAACCAATTTATAGTAAATCCCGAACCCGGTCAGAATATTAATCTCGTCCATTGCCGCAGAGAGATTCCATGTCAGCACCGCTTCCATGAGAACCTCGAAATGGACGGAAATCAGCGGATCTTCCAGACGAACAAATGCACCGCTCCCGTTTCCGGCGACGGTGTCTTCAAACGCAAACCGGAACGCGTTTTTAGTCATGATGTGCACAACCGGTGTAGACGTGGGGGTCGGCGACATGCCGGATGTGGGAGAAACTGTGGGCGTTGGCTCCGGTGTCGCTGTCTGGGCGAAAACCGGAACTGTTATCATCAACAGTAATAATAGTGAACACAATGATTTGATCACGGCACCTCACAAGTCGTTCTACTTCCGACCCCTCATCTTATTTATAAAAATTTCGGAGCAATAATTCAAGGGTGTATCAGGTTTTGGGGATCTGTTTTTTCTTTTTCTTCTGTTTTGGCTTTGATTTAATTTTCGAGAGTTCTTCAACTGTCACTCGTATCAAGCTGCTGATCCACTCTCTGTCGTCAAACTGATCCTCTATCAGAAAATAAGGCTTTGCTCCCGGGTAGGGAGGCGCTTCAACACCTTCCTTGATAAATGCTTTGCCGGCTTCAGTTGGTTTTACAAATAACTGGTCATCACAAATAAGAGCCATTATTATTCCATCGCTGTAGAGTCCATACTCTCCAAACATTTTCTTGTACGTGATTTCACCAGCATCCTCTATCTGCTCAACAATGAATTCAACAAAACCTGCATCTGAAGCCATTCTGTTTCCTCTTTTACTTTCTGCACTCCCCACAATAAGTATGCCTGCAAAATTGAGATCAGGCAATGAAACCCGCGATTATAAATCTCAGACACAACAAAAATATGATCATGTAATAATCTGGATTGTTTGATCAAACTATCGTAATATATTCATGCATATCGGGTATTAATTGGGAGGTCATCATGATGGCATATTTTAAGATCGCAGCGCTCTTTGTTCTGACAGGGCTCTTAATAACGATTCAGACCGTGAGTGCCGTTGATTCTCACGAGAGAGTCATCATCGTTCTGGATGCATCCGGCAGTATGTGGGGACAGATCGATGGTACACCAAAAATCCAGATTGCCAGAGAAGTCATTGCGGATCTCATGGCGGATTGGGATCCCGGCATCGAATTGGGTCTCATGGCGTATGGTCATCGCCGGAAAGGTGATTGCAGTGATATAGAGATGCTTATTCCTGTGGGGATCGGTAACGGTGACAGGATCACAAAGGCTGTAAACGCCATCAATCCAAAAGGAAAGACACCGCTGAGCGAGGCGGTCAAACGGGCTGCTCAGGAACTCAGGTTTTCAGAAGAACGTGCCACGGTTGTGCTGGTGAGTGACGGTGTGGAGACGTGTGATGCCGATCCCTGTGCAATCGGTGCGGAACTGGCCATGACCGGGGCGGATTTCACGGCCCATGTCGTCGGATTCGATGTGACGGGGGTCGATCAGGAGGGCTTGCGTTGCCTGGCAGAAAATACCGGTGGCGAATTCTTGGCTGCGGCCAACGCGGCAGAACTGAAAACCGCTCTGCAATCCGCAGTGAAAAAAGTCCAGGAGACGCCGCGTCAGGTGGTGGAGGATCCCGGTGAAGCCACCGTGCAGGCGCCCAGCGAAGTACCGGCAGGACAGGTTTTTGATGTGACCTGGACCGGTCCGGACAGCCACAAGGATTATATTACCATCGTCCGTGTCAATGCTCCGGCAGGAACCTATATGGATTATTCATACTCAAAAGACGGCAGTCCGGCGACTCTCACGGCACCAGGGAAAATCGGAGATTATGAAGTCCGATACGTCCACGGCGTTTCCAATAAAACACTCGCTGCCGTACCGCTGAAGGTTACACCGGTTACAGCAACGGTCACTTGCATGGCGGAAATCACTGTTGGCGGTTTTATCTCTGTGGAATGGACCGGTCCCGGTTATCAAGGGGATTACATTACCATTGTTGCGCCTGACGCACCGCCAAGCGCTTATTTGGGATACGCAAATGCTACTTCCGGAAACCCCGTATCGTTCCAGGTGCCGGGTGAAATCGGACAGTATGAGATTCGGTATGTCATGAACCTCTCCCGCACCGTCCTGGCAACCGCTCCGATTACCGTTACCGCGGTGACGGCTACGGTTAATGTCGAGGATCCGGTGGCCGCCGGTGCATTTTTTCAGGTGACCTGGACCGGTCCGGACAACAAAGGAGATTACCTCACAATCGTGTCACCGGATGCATCAGACGGCGAGTATGGGAGCTATGTGTCCACCTCAAGCGGCAGTCCCGGCAAACTCAGAGCTACGGATACACCCGGCGAATACGAGGTTCGGTATATCCTGAATCAAACCCGGACGGTCCTGGCCAGAACCCGGATTACAACCACACCGGTGACCGCTCAAGTCCAGGTCGAAGGACCCATTGAAACCGGAAAAGATTTCATGGTCGTCTGGAACGGACCCACCTACCCATCGGACTATATTACTATCGTTCCCAAAGGCGCCAAAGACGGTGATTACTTGAGCTATGCCTATTTGGGAAATGGTTCACCTTCAAAACTCCGGGCACCGGATAAACCCGGGGATTACGAGATCAGATACATTCTGAATCAGTCCAAGACGGTCCTGGCACGAGTTGCGGTGACGGTGCAGTAGAGTTTTCTCTTCTTCTGAAAAGGATGACGGATTACCTGCACAGAAACATGAGGTATTTTATCAAGTTTTGTGATAGGGTACCTGGTGAGGAATGGCAGTAACGGGTGGTGATGACCTGATTCAGCCCTTTGGCAGGGAACAGCAAACGATATGGATTCGGATCTGGAGAAAATCAAACGTCAGGAATATCTCTATGATGAAGTGGAGATGGCGTATCAAAACCGAAAATTTATTATCTTCCGCTGGCTTGCAATCGTGTTTTTTCTCATGCTGTCTATTTTTTCGGCCAAGGTTTTTCATTTTGTAGTTGAAGAAAATCTTCCGTATCTGCTTGGAACTATTGCTGTTTTGGGTGTTATCAATCTCCTTCTGAGTATGTCTCTCAGAAAATTTCCACAAAACGCTTATGCTGTTCTTCGATTCCAGATATACAGCGATCTAGTATTTTTAACTGTATTCATGCATTTTTCGGGTGGTATCGAGAATCCCATGATTTTGTTGACTTCATTGTTTGTGATGATCAGCGGGATGCTCCTGAGTCGGCGTGATTGTTATACGGTGGCCGCATCAGCACTGGCTTTGATGATTCTTCTTGGCTGTGCTGAATGGTCGGAGTTTCTGCCACATCATTCACTCCTGTTGGTACCCCATGGCGCCAAGCACGATAAAGTTTTGTGGAAACCGTTATTTATGGTGACACAGTTGGGTCTTCATGGCCTCTTTTTATTTCTGACGGCATTTCTCAGCACGACCCTCGCAGAACGGGCACGCATGCATAAATCCAGTTTGAAATCCATGGCTGAAGTTGCCATGGAAGAGCGGATGCTCCTGGTGCAATCGCTGGTGACCACCCGGACCGGACTCCGAGTGATGGACCGTAATCTGACCTTACTGTGGCAGAACGCATTATGGGATCAATGGTTTACTCGTAGCGATGCACACCGGGTTCCCGGCAGTTCGTCAAAACCAATGGAAGATATGTGGCGGGATCTTGAACTGGCTGCCGAAGATACTTTTAAAGATGGGAAAACCCGGTCCCAGGAGTTTGAATTTCAGAAAATTTCAGGTGGATCCGGTAAACCGGTACCGCCGGTTTCAGGGATTCAGAATCAGACAATTCGTGTTACAATCGCTTCTTTGAAAGATAGTGATGAGGAAATCCATCAGGTGGTATTTCTTGCTCAGGATGTATCTGAGCAGAAAAAGAATCAGCGTCGAATCCTGGCATCCGGGAAACTGGCTGCCATTGGTGAAATGGCCGGGAAAATTGCTCATGAAGTGAATAATCCGGTATCCATTATCAGCGGGAAAGCACGTATTCTTCTGTCTGACCGATCAGATGAGATGTCTGAAAAAGTTGTTAGTGAACTATCAAAAATTACTCAACTGGCAGATCGAATTACACGAATTACACGGAATCTGCTTTCATATTCGAGACCCAAACGGACATCCCGGCACCCGGTAAATGTGCGGATTCCACTCTTGGTTTCTCTCGAAAGTATTAAACAGCCTGCTGCTGCCCGGGATATTGAGATCGTAAAAACGCTTGAGGGTGATTTTCCCCCGGTGCTGGCGGACTCCAATGAATTGGAACAGGTGTTTTTGAATATTTTTCTCAATGCAATGGATGCCGTGGATGATGGTGGAAAACTCATGGTTTCGGTGAAGAAAACTCCCGATAATCCCATACCCGGGAAACCGGTGCTTGAAGTGCGAATATCAGATAATGGAAAGGGCATTCCAGAAGAAATTCTGGAATCGATATTTGATCCTTTTTTCACGACAAAGGATACAGGTGGCAATACAGGTCTCGGTCTGTCCATCTGCCGGGAAATCGTTTACAATACCGGGGGTACGATCAGCGTGAAAAGCAAGGTGGGCTCAGGGACAATGTTTAAGATTCAGTTACCGGTCACCGGTTAGAACAGGAGATTACCTATGGCGCGACGGCGTGTGCTTGTTGTGGATGATGAAGAGGGCATTCTGGAAATATGCGCAGATGTTCTGAAGAAATTTCCGGAAACAGAGATCATCACCGAGCAGAATAGTGTAAAGGCAGCTGAATTACTGAAAACGGAGTCATTTGATCTGCTGATTACAGATATCAAAATGCCGAATCTTGACGGTATTGAACTCCTTGAAATCGGGCGCCAGTTTGATCCGGATCTCACCGCTCTGATCCTGACGGCTTATCCGACGTTTGAGACGGCAGTTGACTGCATGAAACTGGGTGCTGCTGATTTTCTGGTGAAACCGTTCATCCCTGAAAATCTGTTGTGTATGGCTCGAAGTCTGCTGAATGTACGAATGCTTCACGATGAAAACCGGCTGCTGGAGAAGCAGCGGGGTCGTGGGTATGTGTTTGATGAGATCGTTGCAAAAAGCGAGAAAATGCAGGTGATCTTCGAAACCATCGAACAGGTCGCAAAAACAGATGTCGATGTGCTGATTTCCGGAGAGACCGGGGTTGGGAAGGAACTCGTGGCTCGGAGTATTCACAAGCGAAGCAGCCGCTCCGGGGGACGATTCGTGCCGGTTGATTGCGGTGCAATTCCGGAAAACCTGCTGGAAAGCGAGTTGTTCGGGCATGAGCGGGGCGCTTTTACGGATGCGCATACCCGCGGGCTTGGGCTACTTGAATTTGCCCACAAAGGGACATTTTTTCTTGACGAAGTTGGTGAATTACCCTTGCGTCTGCAAACAAAACTGCTCAGGGCACTCCAGGAAAGAAAAATTCGGCGTGTGGGGGGTAAACAGGAGATAGACGTTGATGTCCGGGTTGTTGCTGCCACCAACAGAGATCTTGCTAAAGAAATTCAGGAACGGCGTTTTCGCGAAGAATTCTATTACAGAATCAATGTTGTCCGGATAGATCTGCCCCCATTGCGCGATCGCCCTGAAGATATCCGGATTCTCATTGAACATTTCATGAGACGATACTCCAGAGAGTTCCGCAGACCCAAAATGAAAATGGATCCGGATGTCATGGAAATTCTGGGACAGTATCGGTGGCCGGGAAATGTCCGGGAGTTGCAGAACATCGTAAAACGGTGCATTACCATGAGTCGTGAAGATATGATTACTCCCGATGATCTGCCCCAGGAAATAACAACAGGACTTGAAAGTTTCGCCGGACAGGGTAAGGGAACTTTTTTCCAGCAGCGTTCCCAGCATATTTCCAAATTCGAAATGGTTTATCTGGCGGATCTCCTGGAAGAATTTGAGGGCGATGTTACCCGGGCAGCCCAAAAAGCAGAAATTCCCCGGGGAACATTCTACCGGCTTCTGAAAAAGTACGATCTTTACGCTGAAAATTTCAGATCTCCTGGTAAACAGTAATAATTCACAAAAATGTGAATACAACCTGGGTGACGTCACGTTTCTGTGACAGATATCGGTGCCCTCTTTTTACCTCCATTATCAAAATAGTGAACTAAGATTATTAACAAACACAGGTATTTCAGGCTGTGACCGCGATTTTCGGGTTGACGATTGGTCTTTCGATACGCTTGGAAGAGGGTTGGTACACTCCTTGCTACTACCCTGTAGCAGGGAGTTTTTTTTTATGATGGAAGCAGTGGAAAGTGAACGGATACATATTTTGATTTGCAGTCCTGAATACACGATAGCTGAGTATCTGACGGCAACATTGCCGGGATCACAGTTCAGGGTGATCGGTGCGCTGCCCGGTCAGACCTTCGTGAATGCGGCACGTCGAACCCGTCCCGAAATTGCCATTCTCGACAGGGTGGATGATCGATTTATGATTGCTCAAATG
>SWBY01005449.1_pt2 | contig 34449 bp, 21 predicted proteins | sample 4693071 | NCBI WGS metagenome assembly SWBY01 (sample SAMN10267273, study PRJNA491770) | bioreactor metagenome | isolation source: DHS bioreactor inoculated with marine methane seep sediment | place: Japan: Omine Ridge, Nankai Trough | collected 2006-05-06 | reverse complement strand
TGCAGGGGGCGCCGGGCAACCGGCGTTCCTACTGCGATCGAGCACGAAACAGGAGATGTCACACATTTGAAACCGTCGAGTATCTTTTTACTTGTAAGCATCGTCCCTGCTTACAGTATTGATCACAAGCACTACAGATGTTTTTCCGGACATCGTGAAGATTACTCGCATTTCACCCACCCGAAGTCTCAAAACATCGTTCCTAAGCCTGTCCGTCAAAGCTGGAACAGCGCGGTGGATAATCGTAATCGATTGAAACCATGGAAGAAAGTCATGGCGACGGTTTGAACACATAACCCCCATCTCCCGTTCTTGACAATCTCTCCGGGACCGTGTAAATTCATCCCGGTTTGCGCGCCCGTAGCTCAGCTGGATAGAGCGCTTGCCTCCGGAGCAAGAGGCCGCAGGTTCGAATCCTGCCGGGCGTATCAATTAAACCGGGACTTTATGAAGGTTCCGGTTTTTTTATTGGTTGGTTGGGCAAACTTTGGGCAAACTATTTATTGTTAAAATCTCATTCATAATAACATCAACGAGGATATCCAATCTCAACCGTGGCATCTCGGATCAAATGAGTTCTGACTGCCTCTTGTTTCAGTAGACGCTGTCAGACGAAAAACTAATCACTTTGTTTTTGGTGACTGTACTTCAACCAGGAATGTGGAACTCTTGGATGGAGGGTGATTGAATAAAAGTTGCGAGTTCAATTTGTGACATGTGATCACTTGATTTTACCTTTTGGAACTCGGTACACATCCCAATAAAAAATTATTAAGGATAGTTAATTTATATTCTCGTATTCACATGTTAGAATTATGTGTCCTCGAAAGGAATTTAATATGGCTTATGGACATTGTAAGGTGAATATCCACAACCAATACGGGCAGAGATATCTCGATGCATTTAGTTTTTATAAATATTATTTCGAGCTACGTATACCAAGCTTGGTGGTTCATTTTGCACATCAACGAACTGCTTTAAAAGAGCTGGAGTTTTGGGAAAAGACAGGAGCATTGTTCCCTGCGTGCCGTATTCTTACCCCCAGGAGGATGGAAAGATTTTATCTGATTCAAAGGCTTGCGAGAAATCATACATTTACTTTGCCGGAAGGGTGGTCGAAAGAATGGCTACAGCTTCATGATCTCCAGGAAAAAGCCTATGAATGGCTTGCAAGTTCAATTTTTCTAGTGGCAGTTTCCAAGACCTTGAATTATAAAATCCACCCTTTTGATGAAGATCATGGTTTAACAAAATTTCTCACAAAACCTTCCAGAAGAAAATTTGTATCTTGGGCTAACTTTGATGTTCAAACATCTTATAAAGGACTTATTTCAAAGAGTTCGTGTGCTCAACCTTTGTATCATTACTGGCAGATTCACTATATTGATGCAGCTAGAAGAGAAAATACTGTTAAATATTTTTGTAGGGATGGAACTAGTGCTACCGGTAAGCAGGTGTGTGAATACGCACCTTCTCAAGAATTGCTTTTTAGAGTTGGTTCTCGAAACCTGCAAAAAGTTGAAAGGATGTTTAACGTCCTGTCAATGTATATAAATGCTAGGCGCAGAGAAATTAAATACTCATTTGAAACGAGCGGTAAAAGACAAACGACAGGAACTGTTTTGGAGGGGGAACCCCTTGAAGCTTGCATGGTAAGATGTAAAGATTATGCCCAGAAACTGAAAACAAACTATAAATTGTATAAGCCAGAAGCATTTGATCTCCTGGAAGTTCTGGCTTATCTATCACTCGATTACAAACACCATGAGCAGATAGGATTGTCGAATGTTGCCAGGAAAGATGCTCGTCACTTAAATGAATATATGAGGTATGCCTTTGGGGTTGATAAAGATGAAGCGTGGAAAAGGATTCCTGATCTAGCTCATGTTTTTCCAGATGTTGAAAAAGAGTTGAGGAATGATGCGATTAGAATGTTGGGTAATGCTATCAAGGATTTTCATCTGCTTGGCTCAAAATACCAACCCAATCTAAGGGATTTAGAAGAAATAGTGGATTTTTGTCAAGCTCATGGATATAGAGTTTTCCTTGATACGGTAAAAAGCATTTATGAAGATTGGAATTTTATCTCTGAAAAAAGCAATGAAAAGCTTCTGAATTATCTACGAAATATTGCTGTCCTCGTTGAAGACTTCATCCGGTATCTTGGGATGCATGCCAGTATTGATGAAGTTAAAAACAAATTCAGAGATAACCCACGATGTCGATTAACAAATTCATTGACATATCTATTCAGCAAGCATGGTGAATTTCCATGGTGGAGTGCATTTAGGACTGAGCAGACGAAAATAAATAATATCAATCTTGATGATACTGAAATTTATATGAACGGTATTTTATATAAAAAATCCTTTGGTCAGCAGAAGCAAGCTTGGAAAAACTATTTAATAAGATTCTTGTTAATTTCCTGTTTAACTCGAAATTTCAGTGCTCATCGAGCAAGGGTTGCTGAAAATATGCTCAAGTTTCACTACTTTGAAATTTTCAATTCATTATTAAGAACGATGGTGTTTGTTTGGATGCATTTAAAAATTATTGGAAGCTAGATTTCCCCATCCAAATGACCAAATTTCCATCTCACCCCAAAACGCATATTATGAACTTTAATCTTGGACCAGTTTCTGGGAGAGCAGATCAGAGCCAATTTCACCTCCATTCGCACCTCATTTATAGGTTTAACGTTAAATCTCCCCTTTCACCTGAATTCATTGTAGATAATTCCACACTATGGTAAATTTCAGAGGGAATCAGTCGAGACATCGAAACTCCTGATTAAAGGGGAAAAGGTTCAGAAAAATGGCAGACCGATTAAATAAAAAATCCCTCAGTGAACGCGACATCTGCACCAAGTTCATCACACCAGCGCTCAAATCCGCAGGTTGGAACCAGTCATTCCATTTCCGGGAAGAGGTCTCCATCACCAATGGCCGAATTTATGTCCGGGGGAAACTGGCGCACCGGGGCGAGAAAAAACGGGCGGATTATGTCCTGTATCACAAGCCGAACCAACCCATCGCTGTTATCGAAGCAAAGGGCAATAAGCACACAATTGGTGACGGCATGCAGCAGGCACTGCATTATGCCGAAATGCTGGATGTGCCGTTTGTGTACAGTTCAAATGGGGATGGCTTCCTGGAACATGACAGATTGGCGGTATCGGGTCCGATTGAGAAGGAAATTTCCCTTAATAACTTTCCGTCACCGGATGAACTCTGGTCCCGGTTCCGGCAGAGCAAAGGACTGGACGACGAACAGGAAAAAGTTGTCACTCAGGATTACTATTTTGATACCAGTGGGAAGACACCCCGGTATTACCAACTCAATGCAATCAACCGGACCATTCATGCCATTGCCGAAGGGCAGAACCGCATTCTCCTGGTTATGGCAACTGGCACCGGGAAGACATATACTGCATTTCAGATTATATGGCGGCTCTGGAAGTCCCGGACAAAAAGACGAATCCTGTATCTGGCGGACCGGAATATTCTGATTGATCAGACCATCACAAATGATTTCAAGCCGTTTGGCGGCGCAATGACCAAGATCAAGCACCGACATGTGGACAAGTCATACGAAATATATATGACCCTTTATCAGGCAGTGACCGGTACAGAAGAAGAAAAGAATATTTATAAGCAGTTTTCCCCGGACTTTTTTGATCTGATCGTGGTTGATGAGTGTCATCGGGGCAGCGCTGCCGAAGATTCCGCCTGGCGGGAGATTCTGGAATATTATTCCGGTGCGACTCAGATAGGGATGACAGCCACACCCAAAGAAACAAAGTATGTTTCCAATATTCACTATTTCGGCGAACCGGTATACACATATTCACTGAAGCAGGGCATTGAGGACGGCTTTTTAGCGCCATATAAGGTGGTGGTATTCGACCTGGACAAAGACTTGACTGGGTGGCGTCCTCCGAAGAATAAGAAGGATAAACACGGGAATCTCATCGAGGACAGAATTTACAACCAGAAAGATTTTGACCGGAACCTTGTTCTGGAACAACGGACGGAACTGGTTGCCTCAAAATTGTCACAGTTTCTCAGTCTGACCAACCGGTATGACAAGACTATTATTTTCTGTGAGGATATTAATCATGCCGAACGGATGCGCCAGCACCTCGTCAACCAGAACCAGGATATTGCCGCACAAAACCGCAGGTATGTGATGCGGATCACCGGTGACAACGACGAGGGAAAAGCCGAACTGGATAATTTCATTCTGCCGGAAAGCACCTTCCCGGTGATTGCCACAACCTCCCGGTTGATGAGTACCGGGGTGGATGCTCAGACATGTAAAGTTATCGTCCTGGACCGTCGGATTCAATCCATGACGGAATTTAAGCAGATCATCGGACGGGGTACACGGATTAATGAGGATTACGATAAGTTTTTCTTCACGATTCTGGATTTTAAAAAAGCAACGGAATTGTTTGCCGATCCGGATTTTGATGGTGATCCCGTTGAGATATACGAACCCGGTCCGGACGATCCGCCTGTTCCGCCGGATGATGAAGGGGATGACACAGAAACCGGCGAGGGAGGCGAAGAAAATCCCATCATCGCAGATCCGCCGTTTGAACCGCCGACACCCCGTGTGAAATATTATGTTGATGATGTCGCCGTCACAGTCATTGCTGAACGGGTACAGTATTACGATAATTCCGGGAAACTGATCACCGAATCCTTAAAAGATTACACGCGAAAAATGGTCAAGGCTGAGTTTCGGTCATTGGAGGATTTCTTGAACCTATGGAATGAATCCGAGCGGAAAGCCGCCATTATTTCAGAATTGCGGGATCACGGTGTCTTTTTTGAAGCCCTGAATAAAGAAGTCGGCAAAGAATTTGATGCGTTTGATCTGATATGTCATGTGGCATTTGATCAGCCGCCCCTGACCCGGAAGGAACGAGCGGAAAATGTTAAAAAACGGAACTATTTTGCAAAATACGGTGAACAGGCTCGGGAGGTTTTAACAGCGCTTCTGAACAAATATGCAGATGAGGGCATTGCGAATATCGAGGACCTGAATGTTTTGAAACTGCCCCCCATCAATCAACTCGGGACACCTTTTGAGATCATACAGAAATACTTCGGTGGAAAAGAGAAATATATGAAAGCCCTCCATGAAATGGAAAAACAATTATACGCCGTTGCCTAACACACACAAGGAGTCACTCAATGTCTATCAGTACGACCATTAAAGCCATCCAGGACATCATGCGGAAAGATGTCGGCGTGGATGGCGATGCCCAGCGAATAAGTCAGGTCGTCTGGATGCTCTTTCTGAAAATATTTGATGACCGGGAAAAAGAATGGGAACTCATGGAGAAGGATTACACCTCCCCGATTCCGGAAAAGCTGAGATGGCGGAACTGGGCGGATGATCCTGAAGGTATGACCGGAGATGAACTGCTTGATTTTACCAATAATCAGCTTTTCAGGGAATTAAAAAACCTGCAACTGGGACCGGATTCTGATCCCCGTGGGTTTATCATCCGGGATGTGTTCACCGATGCGTACAATTACATGAAATCCGGGACTTTGATACGCCAGGTTCTCAATCAGATAAACAAAAATATTGATTTTAATGTGCAGGAAGACCGGCATTTGTTCAACGATATTTACGAGAAAATTCTCAAGGACCTGCAAAGTGCCGGGAACGCCGGTGAATATTATACGCCCCGTGCTGTGACGCAGTTCATGGTGGATATGGTTGATCCGAAATTGGGGGAAAAGGTTCTTGATCCGGCGTGTGGAACCGGGGGTTTTTTAACCTGCACTATCGAGCATAAGCGATCTAAATACGTGAATAGTGTGGAGGACCGGGAATTATTACAGAAATCCATCTCAGGGGTCGAGAAAAAGCCGCTGCCGCATTTGCTGTGCGTGACCAACATGATGCTTCATGGTGTTGATGTGCCGTCTCAGATTAAGCGTGACAATACCCTTTCCAGACCACTACGGGATTATAGACCGCGTGATCGGGTGGATGTGGTGGTTACCAATCCACCGTTTGGTGGGATTGAAGAAGACGGCATTGAATCAAATTTCCCTGCTGCATTCCGGACAAAGGAAACAGCAGATTTGTTTCTGGTGCTATTGATGCATATTTTAAAACCGGGTGGACGCGCCGCAGTTGTTTTGCCGGACGGGACGCTTTTCGGCGAAGGCGTGAAAACGCGGATCAAGGAAAAACTGTTGGAAGAATGTAACCTGCATACAATTATCCGCTTGCCCAACGGTGTTTTCAGCCCGTACACCGGGATTAAAACGAACCTGTTGTTCTTCACAAAGGGTGAAAAAACCAAAGATGTTTGGTTTTATGAGCATCCGTACCCCAAGGGGTATAAATCCTATTCCAAGACCAAACCTATTCGTATTGAGGAATTTGAACCGGAAAAAGCATGGTGGGAAAAGCGTGTTGAGAACGAGTTTGCCTGGAAAGTTTCAGTGAAGGAAATCAAAGAAAAGGGATACAACCTGGACATTAAAAATCCGAATATTGAAGGCGAAAATCACGGAGATCCCGTCAAACTCCTGGAGAAATATCAGAAACTTATGCTGGAGATCGAGAAAACCCGGGATGCATTGAAAGCTGAGTTGAGGGAAGCCCTGGACAGGCATACATTATGAAATCGGAAATTTTACTGGACCAATTCAATACTCTGGTAAATGCGCCCAATGGAATCACAAAAATGCGGGACTTAATCGTGCAGTTGGCAGTTCAGGGGAAACTGGTACCGCAGGATCCTAACGATGGGAATGCTACATTTTTTATTAAGGAGATTCTGGAAGAAAAAAGAAATTTAATTAGAGAAGGGAAAATAAAACAATCAAAAACAAATCGGTCAATTGGTGATGAAGAAAAATATCTAAAGATCCCATCTACATGGGCCTGGACAAGACTTAGCGAAATAGGAGTCATAAATCCAAGAAACGATATTGATGATATTTTAGAGGTTTCTTTCATTCCGATGAGATTGATCTCATCTGATTATGGACGTCCAGCTGAGAGCGAGCATCGAAGCTGGAAGGAAATCAAGAATGGATTTACTCACTTTGGTGATGGGGATGTTGTGATTGCAAAAATCACCCCCTGTTTCCAGAATAGAAAATCAACAGTTATGAGAAACTTAAAAAATGGAATAGGTGCTGGAACTACAGAATTACATGTTTTTAGGCCAATCAAGAAAACTGTTCCCGAATACATTTTATTGTTTCTGAGATCTCCTCGATTTATACAACAGGGGATAGAAAAAATGACTGGTACAGCAGGTCAACAGAGGGTACCAAAAGAGTACTTTGCTAATACTGCGATTCCATTACCACCACTAGCAGAACAACACCGCATCGTCGCCAAAGTGGATCAACTCATGGCCTTATGCGATGAATTAGAGAAACTCAAGGAAAAACGAACTGATACCAAATTGAAGTTGAATGATGTGGCGTTACACCGGTTGATGGAATCCCAAAACCCGGAGGAATTTTCCAGGAACTGGTCCCTGATTTGCGACAATTTTGATCTACTCTATGACACCCCGGAAACCGTGACAAAACTCCGCCAGGCGATTTTGCAGTTGGCGGTGCAGGGGAAACTGGTGGAACAGGATTCGGGGGATGAACCCGCTTCAGTGCTACTAAAAAAAGTCAGGAATGATAAAAAGAGATATTCCGAAGAGTTTAAATTAAGAAAAGAAAAGCCATTAAAAAAGATCAACGCCGAAGAAAATCCATTTGAGCTTCCCAAAAGTTGGAATTTGGTTAGAATTGGGGAAATCCTTCTTTTTATTACAAGTGGATCTCGTGGATGGGCAAAATATTATTCAGATATCGGTGCAATATTTTTAAGGATTGGAAATCTTGATTATCAGACTGTAAGTCTAGATTTATCCAAAATTAAGAGAATTACACCTCCCAAAGGGGCAGAAGGTTTAAGAACTAGGGTACAAAAAGGGGATATCCTAATATCAATCACAGGTGATACCGGCATGGTTGGACTAATTCCAGAAGATTTTGAAGAGGCCTATATCAATCAACATATTGCACTAACAAGACCATCCGAGTTGATTAACTGTCAATATTTGGCATGGTTTTTATCCTCTAATGCTGCTCTTAACCAATTGTTTTCGTTTCAGAGAGGTATCAAAAACAGTCTAGGACTCGAAGATATACGAAATGTTGTTTTTCCTTTGCCTCCAGTTCAGGAGCAGGCCCGGATCGTTGATAGGATTATTTACTTCATGTCAAAGTGCGAAGAACTTGAAACCCGGCTAATAAAATCCAAAGAAACCAGTGAAAATTTAATGTCTTCAGTGGTGAATCAGTTGGTGAGAAACTAATTTTATGAATTAAAAAATTTACTTTGGGAGGCGGTAACATGAACTTAAATGGTTTGAAAAACATGAGTACTGAGAAGTTGATAGCACTTGCTTCAATTCTGAATCTTCATGATCCTGAAGATCCTGAAACACCGACGATGACACATATAACGGCGTCTGATACAGGAAATAGCGACAAACCCTTTAAGGTTCTTTCAAAGGATTCAATGATAAAAGAAATTGAATGGGAGCTTTCTACCGCTGGTGGTCATACTGTTGCAAACATTTTCAGGGGATTCAAGGGGGTCAAGTATCGTGAAATCGTTTGGGATGTCGCAGAATATGTTAATTTGAAGCCCTCAGAAACAGCCACAATTGCCGAAGTTGAGGGTCTGATTGCGCAGAAAGTTTTAAAAAAAATGTTGGAAAAACTGACGGATGACCAGAAGAATGAACTTGCAGAAAATCTGGAACGGATTGCAGCACAGCATGGGAAAAGTTTCCTGGCGGAGGGTGGTGTCTTGACAGCCTTGACAGCAGCACAGCTTTCAGGGTTTGGAATTTTTTTAGCTGCGAGCACAAGCGTGGGTGCACTGACCGGTTTATTGGGTATTACTTTACCGTTTGCATTTTATACCGGTATGAGTTCAGTCATTGCTACTGTGATCGGACCAGTAGGATGGGCTTTCTTGGGCATCACAGCAGTTTACAAAATTGGAGCTCCAAATTATAAAAAATTATTACCTGCTGTTCTGTTTATTGCAGCAGAAAGAAATGAACAGGTTCTGAAAAATAAGAAAATTTAAATCAAGGGGAAGGTTATGGCGTTAGGTTAACTGAAAAAAGTTGATTTAAGAAGTGAATGGAAGAATGAAGCAAGAGATTTTACTAAATGGCTTTCAAACCAGGACAACTTGAGTCTCTTGGGCGACGAAATAGGTATTGATATTCAGTTTATTGATTCCGAAGAACCCATCGGAAGATAAAATGTCGATATCGTTGCCAGAGAAGAAAATTCAGATCGGAAAATCATCATTGATATCCGGAAGAATGATCTTGTGCTTCCTGAATTTCAAAGGGAATATGTCAGGAAGCGGAATATGGCAACGCAGTCTGGCTGCCGAATAGAGGAAAATGAAAATGACAGATGAACACAAACAAATGCGGACCGCGTTTTCAGAGAAACTGAAAGCGGAGGTTATCAGTAAATATTTCAGTAACCTTGGCGACAGCTACAATCAGACACGGTTGTACCAATTCTTCAATGAACGATATGGTTTCTTCACAATGGAATTGAATGTGAATCCAAAGAGTCTTGTTATCAATGTTGCATTCAGCGGACGGCATGACGACGTTTTTCAAACCATTGAATCCTCTTGTGATGATTTGTTCCGTCAGGTTGATGCTGAAGTGAAGTTTTCTCAAACCGGTCAAGATCACAGAAGAGTAAAAGTAATTCGTAAATGGGAATTGTATGATCGAAAGTGCTGGCAGGATGGCGTTGAATGGGTGGGTAAAACCGGTGACCAAGTCATCGAAATCCTTTATCCCATTGTTGCTGAATACGCGGCCAGAAATGGAATTCCGATGTCCACGCTGTATCCGGCGCCGACAAACGATAACGTTGATGATCCGTTCGCCGATGTTGAAGCAGCCATGACTGACCTGGAATCCCTGGAGGAAACTGAAAGGGAATCCATAGTTCAAAGCCGTATCGGCCAGGGGAAATTCCGTGAATTACTGATAAACCTCTGGCACCAATGCCCAATCACTGGAATAAAAAGCCCGGAACTGCTTCGGGCTTCCCACATCAAACCCTGGCGTGATGCCACGAATGAAGAGCGTCTCGATCCTTATAACGGTCTTTTATTGACCCCTCTATATGATCATCTCTTTGATAAGGGTTTCATTACATTTTCCGATGATGGAAAGTTGATCCTATCGGAACGTTTAAGTCAGAATGATGGAAAAAATCTGGGCATCAATACGCAGGCACGAATCATAGGTCTTTCGGAAGAAACAATTTCCTTTCTGTCATATCACCGTGAGAATGTGTTCAAAAAGGATTGAATGGCAGGTATTGGCATCACAATAGAAGAGTTTACTTTGAAATTTCAGGATGAAGGCGAGGGAAACAATGAGATTGGGAAAACTGAAAAAAGTTGATTTAAGAAGCGAATGGAAAAATGAAGCCACTGGTTTTACAAAATGGCTTTCAAAACAGGAAAACCTGAATATGCTGGGTGAGGAAATCGGTATTGATATTCAATATCTAAATTCTGAAGAGTCTGTTGGGAGGTATAGTGTTGATATCGTTGCCGAGGAAGAAAACTCTGGTAGAAAAATCATCATTGAAAACCAACTTGAGTACACCGATCACGATCATCTTGGGAAAATAATAACCTATGCCTCCGGGTACGATGCTGAAATTGTCATTTGGGTGGTTAAAGATGTCCGGGATGAACATAAACAGGCAGTGGACTGGTTGAATGAACATACTGATGAACAAATCAATATTTTTATCCTCAAAATTGAATTATGGCAGATTGGGGAGTCCCAGATCGCCCCCAAATTTCAGATAGTTTCACAGCCAAATGACTGGGCGAAAGCTCTGAAAAGTGGTTACACAAAGGGATTAACTGAGACAAAGATGATGCAACTTGATTTCTGGAACAAATTCAAGGAATTTGCATCAAAAAGTAACACGAAATTACGATTACGAAAGACATACCCACAACACTGGTATGATATCAGTATCGGAATGACAGGCTTTCATATTGCCCTGATAGTTGATACCCGTAACAAGGTAATTCGTTGCGAAATTTACATTTCTGATTCCAAAGAAATTTTCCATCAATTTCACTCGAACAAGGAAAAAATTGAAGAAATGCTTGGGGAAAAATTGGATTGGATGGAATTGCCGGACAGCAAAGCAAGTCGCATTGTTTTGATTAAAGATGCGGATTTCACTAAAGTATCTGAATGGGAGACTTATTTTTCCTGGTTGCTTGAAAAGGCGGAGAGTTTCAACAAAGTTTTTCGGAAGTACATATGATCATCAGTACACATGTGCACCTTAAAAAACCTGAGATCAATACAATTGGTTGTGTGAAAGGATTAGAATAAAGGGTAGACAACACTGATGGAAAATTCAAGTGAGAATAAAAAGGATTTCACATGCCTCATTCCTATTTATGGTCTGAATATTCCTAAAAAACCATTCAACGGGGAGTTCAAGATCGGAGGGGTCCTGTTCATCGACACCAAAAAAATACCACGGGTCAGAAAAAGGCTTGGAATCATGAAGGCTATCAGTAAATACAAATCCCGAAGTGGCTGGGAAGACCTATTGAATGCCTCTGAGACATATGCAGTTGTAAGAAACAGAAGAAAACATAATGATGACAATGTATCCTGTGAATATAAATTGATTCGTGATGCATTATTAATCCTTGCTTCGTCACTAATCGGGAACCATTGGGGACGTTTCAAACCATCCATGAAACCACCAAACAAAAATATGATTGAAGATTTCGTGCTATTTGAGAACGATAGTGAGTATGTGTTTCAAATGAAAAAAAGGTTCTATGCCCTTGAAAATGTTATACTGAACCAACAATGGCAGAATTTATCTGACGATAATGGATTTTTCCACCTCGTAAAGGCTTTAAATAATAAAATTTCAGTGACCCCAGAGTGGCGAAAATCTTTAAAAAGAACCGCGATACTCACAGGCAGAGCATATCTTAGTGACAACTTATACGACTCCTTTCTTTTCAATTTTTTTGCTATCGAAAACTTGCTCTCTCAAAAATCCGGAAAAAAAATCGATGCTGACTTAATTGAGAAAATTTTTGCTTTCTTCGGATGGTTTACAAAAGAGAGTATTGAACCTTGGCAGACAGTCATAAAACGACTCTGGGAATTAAGATGCAAGTATGTGCATAATGGTGAAATCTCCGGGATAAATGGCATTGATCTCTATAATTCAGAGCTTCTGTTGAGAAATCTTCAGGGAAATATTTATACAAATCTTCACAAATTGAAATCAAAATCAGATATCAGCAAATTTTCTGAAAAGGTTAAGGCACGGCAGGTGTTGGGATTACCCCAAGACAGGAAAGAACTGAAATTGCATTTTATTTCAAAACCTAAAACAAAAGAAGAATTTGATGCCTTGGCAATATATAAAGACATTTTTTGGTAAAGATGGATAATTCCCTCACTATTGACCAACTTTCAGAAAAAACACACGTCTCAACAATTGGGATATTTTCCGAATGCTGCATATTCCGGCGGAGTTGGGCCACTGAATCCGGAGGAACGCGAGCAGTCATTCCGAAGGAACGCGAGCATCTATTCCGACGGTGCGAGCAGATGAAATCCGAAGGAGTATTTGGGGTTTAATCTGAAAGAAATCCTGAAAAGTTTTGATCAACTTTTTCAAAAGTTGATCTGGGGGTGCAGGGGGATGAAATGCCCCCTGCATGCTGTCCAATTAGCATGAGAGTTCCGCTTTAGAATTATTCCGAATCAAGGAGATTATAGTGTGGAATAAAGCGGGATCTGGGTTAGCTGATCCCGCATGAGGAAGGATTTAATGTATCACTCAGTACAGAGTTTCTTTCTGTTCTTTCTGAGGGAATCTCCTTTGAGGACAATTTTATGGGAATGATGGACCAATCGATCAAGAATGGCATCACCCAGTGTGGGATCACCGATGACGGTATGCCATTGTCACCGGCCAATAAAAATCCCCAGAAATTGGCCAATAAAATTCCCCAGTTTTGAGCAGTGGAAACGGGGAAAATCGAGATTCCGATCAGAGCCGAAAATACAGTCAAGGCGCTATAAAAGCTTGTGTTACCCATTTTCCTCAAATAGAATTACTCAAGAACAGGTAGTTAGCAGCCCAGATTAATTTTTTCGAGAATGAGTATTAAACGAAAACCCACAAGAGGAAAAGATGAAAAGAAAAATCCTATATATCGACATGGACAACGTTCTGGTGGATTTCCGGTCGGGGATAGAGCGGTTGGACGGGAAAACACGGAAGCGTTTTGAAGGAGATCTTGACGACGCTCCGGACATATTCGGGCTAATGGACCCCATGCCCGGCGCAGTGGAAGCGTTTCATACACTCGCAGAACATTTCGATGTCTATATCCTTTCCACAGCACCGTGGAACAACTCGACAGCCTGGTCCGATAAGCTGAAATGGGTGAAACGGTATCTGGGTGATTCGGCGAGAAAGAGGCTGATCCTGACTCATCACAAGAACCTGAACAAAGGGGACTATCTCATTGATGACCGCATTCATAAACGGGGTGTTCAGTATTTCGAGGGTGAGGTGCTGCATTTTGGTCCAGATGGGAAGTTTCCGGACTGGGATGCGGTGCTGGATTATCTTCTGCCGTCAGTTTGATCTTTTTTGCACCGAGGGGGAGATCTTAGGATGAAATTATCAAAAATGTTCCAGGTAATTACTGTCATAGCGCTAATCTGCATACCCTTGACTCCGGCATGCGGATACATTCTAGGTGACTTGTATGTAGAAGGAAAATGTGCAGACTTCCGTCAATGGGAATGTGGATTTTCTCTAAGTTCTCACGGCGCATCGGAATATGTACAGGTCTGGTTTTACCTTGAGATCGGGGACGATTTTTATTTCATCACCGACAACGGGTTCGGTGTGTCTCAGGAAAACACACCCTTTGGAACGATTTTTATCGAGGAAGGATCGCTTGTAACGGTTAAAGTCTTCGATTTTTATTGGCCCCCAGGATCTTTGCCGGAATTTTCGCATTTCTGGATTTGGTTCAATGCACGGTCTAACTCCGGTGATTATATCGGTCCTAAAACCATCGGAGAAACATACTGGGGTAATTACGTCCCGCCTACGCAGCAACCGACTATTACTCCCACACCGACTTATACTCCTAGACCCCAGCCAACGATGACACCCAGTCCAAGCTTTACACCTTATCCCACACCTACCCAAATGCCGACATACACACCCACACGTACGCCAACCATACCTCCAATGACACCAACACCTTCAGCAATTCCATTCAGTGACCGGACAAGAGGCTAGATTAACCTTCTTTCCGTAATTAAAATTCCCCGGGCATTCCTCACCGTAGGCATCGTCTTCTAACCCATCCGGGAAAGGTTTTAGCAGGTCCAAAAGAGGCCGATGTTGCCGGTTCCGTATTTTTGAGCGACTCATGCGCTCTCATGCGTAACACGCCTTCCCGCTGTCATGGATAAAACTACTTCAGCTTGTGTTATCCTTTTTCCTCAACTAGAATTACTCAAGAACTGGTGGTTAGCACAAGGAGGATCTTCATGAAAAAGACAAATCATATTATAGGCTTATTATTCATAATCGCTTATGCAATTGTATGTTTTCCTGCCCATGCATCATTACCAAAGTACGTTCCAGGTGAATTAATAGTCGGGTTTGGAGTTGACGTAAAATTTCATGATTCAGGCAAAGGCAAGATCGAGAGTGATCTTCAAGATATAAATGAAATTAGCCAAAACTGTGGCATTTCTGACGTTCGTCCTTTGTTTAAGGCATATAAGCCATCCCGGGCTTTTGTTCTCTCATTTCCAGTTGATTCTGATATGGAGTCTATCGCCCGTCAGTATATTGGGCTATCAACTGTTGAGTATGCAACGCCTAATTATTATGCGGGTATAGGATCCGGATCTGGTGCTCGCGCTACGATACCGAACGATCTATATTTTTCAGATCAATGGGCCCTCGATAATACAGGTCAGACAGGCGGAACAGTCGACGCCGATATCGATGCTCCGGAAGCCTGGGACACTGAAACCGGTGACGCTGGAGTCATTATTGCTATTCTTGATACAGGGATTGATCTCGATCATCCAGAACTGTTGGGTAAACTTGTCGCCGGGTACGATTTTATCAACTCCGACAGCAATCCCCAGGACGATAATGGTCATGGAACGCATGTTGCGGGAATTGCTGGCGCAGGATCCAACAATTCTGTTGGCATAGCAGGTGTCTGCTGGGGATGTTCTCTTATGCCGGTTAAAGTCCTGGGTGCTGACGGATATGGACCGTTTTCACAGATCGTTGCTGGGATTGAATTTGCCGCCGACAATGGCGCAAATGTAATCAATCTGAGTCTAGGCAGTGAGACATATTCACAATCACTTCAGGATGCGGTGGACTATGCCTATACTCTCGGCTGTGTTGTCATCGGAGCATCTGGTAATTTTAATCATGATGATCCATTTTATCCCGCTGCTTGTAATAATGTGATTGGGGTAACCGCCCTTGATCATGATGATATAAAATATCAATTGGCAGGGTTTGGGGGCTGGGTTGATCTGGCCGCACCCGGCGTCGGAATCATCAGCACTGTGTTTAACGACACTTACAGTACCTGGTCGGGCACGAGTATGGCGGCACCATTCGTGTCTGGCGTCGCAGGGTTGTTGTTTTCTGCAAATCCCACATGGACCAACAACCTGGTAAATGCACAGCTTCTACGGCTAACTGATAGTGTTGCTGGGGCTAATCCGGATTATACTGGTAATTTGGGCACTGGTCGTGTCAACGCAGCGTCGGTCCTGAGTACACTACCGTCACCGGATATCTCGGTCGAATCGGTTTCAGTCATCGATCCCGCACCGGGTGATGATGACGGCATAATTGATCCCGATGAGACGGTGGATGTTGTCATCACGTTGATCAATGCATGGGGACCCGTTACTGGACTAACCGGCACATTGAGCACCGTCGATGCGTTTGTAACCATGAATGATACTGCAGGCAGTTTTGGTAATCTCGGTTCACAGGAAACCATCGACAATTCATCGGATCCATTTAATCTGACACTGTTGAATACCTGTCCAGCGGGCCATGTCATAACGTTTGATCTCCTAATTCAGGATGACGGCAGTCAGTCATGGAATCTTCCCGTTCAATTGGTCACCGGATCTCTGGAATATACGGTCCCCTCTCTAATTCTCGTGGACACCACCTGGAGTACAAATGAGACATATCTGATCACCAGTGATGTATTGGTGCGTGCTTTGCTGACAGTAGAGCCGGGCGTAACTGTGAAAATTGCCCCGGATGCCAGGATTATTTTCAATAATGGTGGCAGGATCAGTGCGTCAGGTTCTTCAGACAATCTAATAAATTTTATACCACTAACTCCTGGCAATGACTGGTGCTGTATGGAATTCAGAGCAGATATAACGGAGCCGTTGCAGACATTGAGTTATTGCACTTTTCAAGGTGCGAGTCAGATATTCAACAATACAGCAGGTGAGAGTTACGCCAACCTGAGTATCAGCGATTGTATTTTCCAGGATTGCAGTTCATCTTTCACATCACAGATCTCATGCTGCGGCTTTGAGAACAACACCTTTGAAAATACCCATCCTGTTCCACGGATTATTATGTTCTGTTCCACTGGGATTGATTTTTACGTTCAAGGTAATGAAGTATCTGATGACGATTTGGAGGTTTATGCTAATGATTATACTATGGAGTGGCAAACAATACATTTCAACAACAATATTCTGAACAATGGAATGATCCGTATATTTGACGGTCCCTATCACCATGATTCTACCTGGGGTTTCATCATCGACGGCAACCGATTGACTGCTGGCGGTATCAACTTCCAGGGAGAATTGGGTGTAGGTTGGAGTATTCAGGTAACGAATAATATTCTTATGAATGTGAATGGTATAGGCATCGCGAATGTGGGCCTTGTCGCAAATAACATTATCCAGGTTGACACTGGAATTGGAGTACAGGATTGTCTGCATGTTTTTAATAATACAATCACTGGAGGGAACCAGGGGCTCTTGTTGGAGAATATTGAATTCACGTATATAGGGTCTGAGACACCGACACCAATTAGTACACCAGACCCCGGAAACTATAATTGGGAATCCAATAACTTAATCGATAATGAAATTGGTATAGAAGTGTCGAGTGGAGCATCTGCTGCATCGGTATCATCAGTTAAATTCCAGAATAATAATTTTCATGATTCCAGTATCTACACATTCAAAAATGCGCAACTACTAGATCTTGATGCAACATATAACTATTGGGGTGAGATCAGTACCTCTGAAATGGATGCTGAAAATACATATCCTGTCGCAGGTTCTGAGATTCAGTCCATCTACGATCTCTGGGATGATTTTGACAGCGGAATTGTGGATTTCAGCTACTGGCGATCTGTTCCTAACTCCGATGCACCTGGATTTCTTTGGTCACTGGATGTTTCTCCACCCAGTCCCGTTGGGGCAGAGATGGTCACATTTACACTCACTTTCAGCCGGGAAATGGATACAGGCATTATTCCAGTAGTCACCTTTGGAATTGATGAACCTTTCGACACTCATACGATCCTTTGTACCTGGGAGCCTGACAACAAAACGCTGATTGGATCTTTTCCTGTTGATTATTATATAGGTGATGGTGTTAATACGATTTCCGTTGCTGGTGCGATAGATCCAAATGGAATGGGAATGCTGACTGATACTTCACACTCCTTTACGATCGATACCGGTATTGGAACGGTACAAGGGTTGGCAGCCATTGCCCGGAATGCAGGTATTGATATCAGTTGGCAGACCAACTACGAACCTGATCTTTTGGGATATCGAGTTTATTATGGGAGTTCTTCCGGCGTCTATGACGGAACTGATGCCAATGAAGGGGTTTCACCCATTGATGTATCGAATGTCAATACATTTTCCTTGAGTGGGTTAACAAATGAGCAATGGTATTACATGGCAATACAGGCTTATGATTCGGGATATTCCGATGGTCCTCTGAGTGCTGAAGTGTCAGCGATGCCAAGTGGGCTTCTACCAACTTCAACACCCGCACCGACATCTGCTCCAACTTCACCGGCAACATCCACCCCTACCGTTGGTCCAACATCGACTCCTACTGTTGCTCCAACATCTACTCCAACTTCACCAGCAACATCCACTCCTACCGTTGGTCCAACATCTACTCCTACAACCGTTGGTCCAACATCCACTCCTACAACCGTTGGTCCAACATCCACTCCTACAACCGTTACTACGCAAACACCTACACCTCCTGCTATTCCGACCACAACACCTCTCGGCTGGATTCTGTTTAGTGTAATTTTCAGCCTGATTGTCGGTACTGCTACCAAGGGGAAAAAACGAATGGAAAAGTAAATTTTGAACGTTCAAACAGGTTTTATCGTTTAAGTATCCTGTGATGGTAAGATTCTCTGAACTGCCCCGAATGCTTTCCATTCTCATTTACAGGTTACCGATTTTGAGTAAATAACAGGGTGTCACGCTGTCAGCAACGCCTGAATCTCCCGCACCATCATTTCCGGAAAAGTTCGAAAATCGTCCGTCCCGGGGTGGAGAAATGAATGTCAAAACAACAAGATGAATTCCTTATTCTTTTCGAATAGATTTCTTTCTCAGTAGACCACCCAGCAACAGGAATATTATTATCAACCCGATCACACCTGTGGCAGGAACGGGTATCAGTTCAATAAATATTGCCCAGACTTCCAAGCTGTAAGATCCGAGATTTGCTGAGTCGTTATAAGCTCGAATTGAAATATAATATGTTTGCTCTCCGGTCAGGTCGGTGAGAGAAAAGGCATTCACATTACCCACGTCAATGGGGGAATTCCCTTCTGCTGCACCGGTTCCGCTGTAAGGTAGTCCAGGATCCGTATCGTAATAGACATAATATCCGGCCAGATCCGTTTCATAGTTCGGCTGCCAGCTTATGTCAATAGAGCCTTCCCGCGCCACGGCGACCAGGCCTTGCACACCGCCGATACCGGTTTCGATGATGAAGGTATGGATGGTATCCTCGGGGATCTCCATGCCGTAAATATCTTTAGCTCCTGATACTGAGATTGTGTTATCACCATCGCCGGTAAAGTAATCGATATCGAATGTACCAACCCATGTGCTATCACCTGGCTGCCAGGCACCGGTGATTTCATGGGTTTCATAGGGAACTTCCATACCAAACGTGACGATTGGCTCAATACTGGAATCCATTGTTTTGAAATGCAGCGTGAATGTCACTGTTTCGGCGCTTACCGGGCTGGGTGGATCTAAAGTAATATTCAGAAGCACCGGAGGAGCTTCTTCGATAAATGACGTTGCGATTGGTGAATAATCGACGACACCCAGAAGAAAGTCATCATTAAAATCCCAGATCATTTCATCAATTTCACTCGTGAGAGTGGTCCCCCACCAAAAGTTTGGCATTGTGAAGTTTACGGTGGTCCAATTATCAATCTCTGTCTCTGGACTTGCAGGAGGATTGTTGAGTATATAATTCTCGAAAACATTAGAGTTATTCACAACCGATGAGTTGAACGCACCTCTTAATGTAAGTCCTGCCCCCCGTGCTGTTATTCCGGAACCATCAACTTCGAGGTAATTTCTATAAATTGTATTTTCCGTAAAAGTACCGTTATGAATTTCCTCTATTGCAACACCAGCACCGGAAATCTCGCCGTTTACAAAAATGTGATTATCGCTAATTAAGTTTCGTTGGAAGGTAAACACTCCTTCGCCCCAAAGATTGGCACCACCGCCGATGCTGGATTCATTGTCCATGATCCTGTTGTATTCAACTATTGGGGACTCTGAACTCGCAAAGTAAATAGAAATACCACCACCAGGCATATGTCTACTGTTTCCTACGATTTCATTTCTTCGAACTACCGCGCTTGTTTGTTCCAATCTGATGCCACCGCCATATTGACCAGTATTCTCAGTTATAAAATTTGAATCGATTACAGGGCTACCGCCGGAGATAGAAATTCCACTTCCGCCATCTATAAAGGGTGATATGCCTGTTTCCCCACTACTGTAAATTATGGTACTGTTGGCCACAAAAATACTGCAGCCAACTAGAATTAGAGCATGGTCTGCATATTCGACCCTTGTATGCTGCATGGATGGTCCACTCAAGTAATTCCAATCGATATCATAAACTGCATCATTGCCAATTCCTTCGATCCGGATATATCCCCAATCACCGGGTTGAGGTGTTTCATTGTTCGACGTGAATAAAATAGTATTATCTGCTGTGCCAACGGCATCAATATTCCCGCCATCATTAAACCATATGAATGTGTCCGGATCGAACTTCACGGTGACACCAGGTTCTATGGTCAGCTTGGCATTACTGTTCACAAGGATATTGCCGGTGACAATATAAGTCTCGTTTGCATACCAGGTGGTGTCGGTGCTGATAACTCCACTGAAAGTGTATTCCCGGGATCCAGTGATGACATCAAACTGAAGATTCCATGTATTCAATGAAGTATCCTGAACGGTTATATTAAACGTAATGACATGACCGGAAGGACAGGCATTATCCAAAGTAACATTGAATGGATCCAAAGTGTTGTCGCTGGATTGTTGTGCAGCGATATCCCCGAAACTCCCGGCACCATCGTTTATAGTTACATAAATGTCGCTGGTGACAAGGGTGGCAGTGACCCCTGTGGTATCACCCCATGAATTGAACAGGGCAACAACTATATCAGCAGTTTCGTTGGGATCCAGAACGCCGTCCGCATCCCCCGGTGCCGGATCATTGATGTTGCTGGATAGAAATGTGATATCCGGCGACGGTGTCGTTGACAGGCAGTCGAAGGCATTAATTCTGCCGTTCCCGAGTTGATTTTCGAATCCCGGGTTGAATACATTGATATCATCGGTCATCCGAACCATCTGAGCTTCAACAAGATTGTTATCCCATCCCGGGTTTGCAGAAAACAGTAACCCGGCAGTACCCGCAACAAAGGGTGCAGCCATACTGGTTCCCGACCAGGAACTGTAGGTGTCGTTATAAACAGTACTCCAGATATCGACCCCCGGTGCGGAAAGATCTACCCAATCACCAAATCCTGAGAGTTGGTATTTTACATCGTCGTGATCTAATGCAGCAACACCAAGGACATTCTCACAGGCTGCCGGATAAAAAGGATCATTACTGTTAAAATTTCCAGAGGCACCGATAACAACACTGCCGAGGTTGTGGGCGTAATTCACCGCATCCTGAAGCAACTGCGAGAACGTCTCACTTCCCAAACTCAGGTTGATGACATGCGCCGAATTGTCAGCCGCATATTCTATTCCAGCCGCGATATTTGAAAAGGTTCCGATTCCATCAGCACCCAATACTTTCACCGGCATCAATGAACATTCCCAGCATACGCCTGCAATACCCTGGCTGTTGTTTGTATCAGCCGCTGCAATTCCGGCGACATGGGTGCCATGACCATTATCATCCTGTGGAACATTGTCTGAATTAACAAAATCATATCCTGCGACGATTTTTCCGGAGAGGTCCGGATGATCCAGGTCCAGTCCGGTATCCAGGATGGCTATCACAACAGCACTGTCTCCTGTTTCCAGGTCCCATGCTTCCACAGCATCAATATCTGCATCCGTTGTTCCACCTGTCTGACCCGTGTTATCCAACCCCCATTGATTTGTGAATTCAGTATCATCCGGAATTGTAGCCCGATCACGAGATCCAATTCTCGCGTAATAATTGGGACTTGCATACCAAACCGATGAATCATTAGTGTATTCATAGGCCATATCGCTCATGTCCCGATCTGACCTTGTGGTAAATAAATAAATAGATTGTAATGAGGAACTCTTGAATATCCTTCGACTGCTTGTAACTTCAAACTTCCGGTTAAGTTCATCCACTGATGATATCCCTGTTTGAATGGTTCCGCTATTTGAAGAACTTACATCGATGTTTTCTGTAAATCGAACGATGAGTTCCCCGGGTACATAACTTGACGCCAGAGAAACGCTTACTGCTCCGATTAGAGAGACAATGAGCACCGATAGTAATTTATATATTCTCATAACTTTTCTCCTATTGCATTTTGAAACAAATCCTGCCCTTTTTGATTATCACTGGAAGAAAACCCGGTGTCAAACTGTCCCTGAAGATTGTATCAGCAAAAAAAATAGCCGAGGATTTCACTCTATTATTATGCCTAAATTATGCCTAAATTTTGTGATCACCTGTGACGGTCTGTGATGAAAAACGGACAACCCGGTCGAAAGGGATGCCGAAAAAGGTTAATGTTTACATCACGTTATGTCACTCATAATCACAGATCATCATTTTTTGAAAACGGTTTTCAACGTCTTCGAATCCTGCCGGGCGTATTTAGAAATATCTTTTGTTTTCAAGGTGTTACAAACAGTTCTCATTTCGATTACGTCAATGCGTCAATTTAAGTTTTGAACTTCAGATCCCGTTCGATCTTGCTTCAAGTTGTCTCCGCGCTAGCGTGATTGCATCCTGGAGTTTCTTTCTCAGAACATCTTTGGGTGGCAGTTGTGTGAGATATCGAGCAACCCGGATACCGCTTTCATCCAATCTTAGAAGTTGGATATGCTCTTCAGATTTATCAGCACACAGGATCAAGCCGAGAGGTACTTCCTCGCCCTTCTGCATCTCATATTTTTCCAACCAGCGTAAATACAGTTCCATCTGTCCTTTAAATTCGGCTTTGAACTTCCCCAATTTCAGATCGATAGCTACCAGGCGCTTGAGTTTACGGTGGTAAAACAGAAGATCAATGTAATAATCATCGTTATCGATAGTTATCCGTTTCTGCCGGGCAATGAAGGCGAAATCTGTCCCGAGTTCCAGAAGAAAAGCTTCCAGTTCTCGGAGAATCGCCGTTTCCAGATCACATTCACTAAATGTGTCGGATAACCCAAGGAAGTCGAGGAAATACGGATCTCGGAATACAAGATCAGGTGTCAGTTGGTCTCGGTCTCTCAGTTCTGATACCTCCTGTTTAATTAATGCGTCCGGTTTTTTACTGATTGCCGTTCGTTCAAATAGCATTCCGCTGATTTTCTTCTTTAACAATCGGGTACTCCATCTCTCAACTCTACACAATTCTGCATAAAACTCGCGTTTAAGGGGATCATCGATATAAATTATCTCCCGAAAATGTGTCCATGACAATTGTGCACTCAGTGCGTGCACAATCTCTATTTCAGGAAAAGTGTCAGCAAACCGGGTCATGTCCGGCGTGTGAGAGGGCGTTAAAGAGGAGCACCGACTGTCTGATTGTCATTCATTCACTCGAACCGCGAAAGGTGAATACGATGAAATCAGGCAAACGAGAAAAAATAGCATCTGTTCATGGAATCTGATTCACATCGGGAATTGCTGAGTCAATATCCTGGAGCTCCGGATACTCCTGCATAAACCTTATCCACTCTTCCTCACCAACGTTGTCCGGTGGAATTTTCCCGTTGACTGCATCAATAAATTGCACCTGGTCCGGAAAAACAGGGTCAATTTCACCCGTCACCAGTGCCATGATATATTTCCCGAAGGCGTGAATAGCATAGACCATCATCGGATTGTAATCATCGCTTAATTCCACATCATAACCGCCTTTGAAAAAGATCTGAAGATGATCCTCCGGCAAAATGTTCGGTACAGTCTCGATCTGCTGAATCACATAATCGATCAGCGCATCATCCCCAAGAATTCCGGAATGACTGCTGTTGAATCCGAACTGCGTGTCGGACTGCTGTTGCGCCTGAGGATACAGCTGGCTGGAAAGGGGAACGACACCGTCACTATTCTCGCCGATCTTGAGTGAATCAGGATTCCCATACGCATATAACAGCTGATAGTTGATGGATTCCGGCAGGGGTTTTCGATACAGTTCGCGTATAAACCGACTCTCCGGATTGAGATCCCGCCAGGCCGGCAGAACGATCATGCCATGTTCTTCACCGGAAGCTGCCGCCGGATGGCCTCCCAGTGGACTGGCAATGGTAATGAACAGCTCCACCCGGTTTTCCGATTTCGAGCTGCCCATCCGGTTCAACGCTTCCCGCACCACCAGCCCGCCCATGCTGTGCGCCACCAGAATCATGGGCATTACCGAATGGTCACTGACCTTCCCGGAAAGAAATACTTTGTAAAATATGTCCGCCAGCTGATCCAGATCTCCGCCGGACGGATAATAGAAAAACCAGGGTTTATACCGGTTCCGGTCCAGTTTCGCTATGATGGGTTTGAACGAACGGGATGATCCGCCGATACCATGAACAAAAACTACGGGAATTTTATACGGCAGATCCTCCTCAAGGGTATAGAACATGGTAGGTGCTTTTCCCAGAAATGCTGCCGGATCATACATTCCCAATACCGCATTGTGCTCATCAAAAAGCGGGTCATCCAGGCTCCTTATGGCACCGGCCGGATAAAACAGCGATTTTTGTAATTCCGGCATCTCCGGAATGGCAATCGGTCCCACCTGAGTTACGGTTCGAATCTCCTTCAGTGATATATCCGTCTGACTGAGGACTTTCCCCGGAGCGGTGGTTTCATTGAGCACGATTGTTCTGCGACCCACCACTTCATTGTTTTCAAGAGATCTGTCTGCGTTCAAATCCGCAAACACCAACACCTCATATACACCTGCCGGCAGATTGAGACCATAATGAGTTCCCGCTCCGGCAACATACATGGTATCCACTCGCTCATGCGCCTCAAACTGATTTGAGTATGCGGTTACTGCGAGTGAATACTCCTGATATCGTCCCGGTTCGTCCACAATCCGACCCAATACAAAATAAGAGTCCAGCTCGATCATATGTTTCATATGAATCAATTTGGGATCGGCGTTATGAATCCGCTCATACTCCGCCTGTATGGAAACATATTTCAGATAAGTGCACGCGCTCATCAAACAGGCAAGCACCAGACCAATCATGCGTATTTTCATCATCTGCTAACCTCAGGGAACAAGCTGAAACTCCACAGATTTTAGGCAAAATTTACACACTACTCAAGGGTATCCTCAAAAAAAATACACTGAAATGTATTCCCTGGAATCATAAGATCCGAGGACAGCGCTCCAGCCGGCACACATACTGAGCAGCACGCTGATCAATCCGAACTTATGCATGGGTCGATTATAAGGGATGTCAGCCCGGTTTTACAGAGGATCCACACAGGAATCCATCCCCAGGGCGGCGCCGAAAATAGTCTGGGCATCCCCGGCGGTCACAGCCCCGTCCCCGTCACAGTCGGCGGCACATTCCTCAACGGGTGTCGGCGTGTACGAACCCATGGTTATGGAGAACGCCAGTTGCGCGTCACCCGCTGTGATCTCCCCGTCCAGGGTGACGTCCCCGTGGTGCACGCAGGGATCGAAGAGATCGTCCATGGCCAACCCCGTAGGATAGCTGCATCCGGTGATCCAGGTCTCGTTTGGATCGGTCCCATCCAGGTTCGCCCGGCCGATGGCGTCCCCGGAAAAATTCGACCAGTAGATATAGGTATCGTCCTTCAGGAGATCTCCGGCAAAATTTGTCAAGTTCAACCAGTAGTGATCCGGTTCGGACCCGTTACCGTTGGCCCTGCAGATATATCTTTGAGTGGTGGTATTCGACCAGTAAAACCAATTGATGCTTCGGACAACACCAGCGGGCATATAACATCCGGTAATCCAGTTTTGATCCACATTGGTGCCATCATGGTATGCTCTGCCGATGGTGTCGGTAATGGCATTGGACCAGTATAGGAATATCTGTCCGGACGTGACCTGGGAGGGATGCCCGCACTCTGCTATGTATGTCTCATTGACGTTCGATCCATCAATATTCGCCCGGCCAATGGCATTGTCTGTAGAATTGGCCCAGAAGAGATAATCTGCATTGATTTCCAGCCCCGTCGCATAGGAGTTCAGCACGATCCAGTCATAATCGGGATCTGATCCATCAAGGTTCGCCCGGCCGATGGAACCGGCGCTGATATCCGACCAGTAAATGTAAGTGGCATCCACATCGACGTCTACCGGAGTGATAAATCCGGTCATCCATGTCTGGTTCGCCCCCGTCCCATTGTTACTGGCCCGGCCGATGGAATCGCTGTCCTGGTTGATCCAGTAGAGATATCCATGCACCGGTGCTGTCCCTGACAGTATAATTGCAGCCGTGCTGATCAGGATAAACATTCCACGCAGTTTCATATCAAATCCTCCTGTTGACTCTGTATAATACTATTGTGCAGGAAATCACCGGAAATGACAATTTAAAGATCCGATGCTGTGACTAATACGGCCGCCGCCGCATCAGGAAACCGCTCAGGCACAACAGAAGCACACTCACTCCGGCTGTGCCGGTGGCGGGAACAGGTATCGGCGTACTGGTGGGAAACGGTGTGCCGGGAGTGACCGTTGGTGTGCTCGTCGGTGTATGGGACGGCGTGTCTGTCGGGGTCTGCGGCGGCGTGAATGTCGGCTCGTAATGACAACCGAAAACTGACCCCCTTTGATCACGGAAAACAACGGGGAGGATGCCGAGGTGTGTTCGAAAGCCCAGCGTTTTGGCGGGTTACATAAACTAACTATGGCCAGCAATGTGATTAATACCACGTATAGAGGGACGCTAACTGTGCAAGACCATACTCATGGTGGTGCGACCAGCAGCACAGGCATCAGCCAATTCTTCGATAATCGCCCTGCATACTATCGGCTGGCGTTTATCATGAAACTGTAAAAGGAGAAATTACCCGGATCTGATCCCGCCAGGCTTGTCAGGTGTTTGTTCCTTTCTCTTCTATTCAGATTGGTTCAATCGATCCAGTGTTTCTGTCCCTCTTTATAGACTAAATGAGCAATAGAAAATGAGGAAATGATTGAGGAGATTAAGAAATCCGCGGGATGAAATCGAGAGCAAAATAAACAGGTCAAAAAAAAAAGGACAAACGTTATCGTGGTTTGTTAAGATTCACTTGTGTCGTTCAAGGAACGTGATTTAAAATAGGAGGTGGCTCATGAAAAGAAGTATTAAAATAGCAATGACCCTATCGATGATTCTCAGTCTGGCAACAGTTGTCCTGGCCGTGGGGGGGGAGACGTGTGAAACAGCTGTAGTGATTACCGGATTACCGTTTACAGACACAGGGGATACCACGGCATTCGTGGATGATTACGATGAGGAGTGTCCGTATCCCGGATCAACCGCCAGTGATGTCGTTTATTCGTACTCTCCAGCTGTTACAATGAATGTTGAGATCACGCTTTGTACGGGTATCTCGGATTACGATACGAAGTTGTATATCTACGAGGATGTCTGTCCGGATAACCTCTTTGCTTGCAATGATGATGATTGCGCGGGACCCGCATATCCCGATGCATTTCAGTCCCGTCTTTACGATATCGTACTGGATGCAGGATCGACCTACTATATTGTCGTGGATGGATATAGCGGGGGAAATGGCAATTATGAAATATTGATCACTGCCCTGGGTATCCCGACGCCGACACCGACACCACCCTGTGCGCATACAGGAGATGTTACCATGGATTCGATCCATACGGCGGAAGACGCGCAAATTGCGTTCAATATTGTTATGTCTCTTTATACGCCGATCTGGGATGAATGGTGTGCGGCGGACTGCAACGGTGATAGTGATGTTACTGCAGCGGATGCGCAGAGTATTTTTGGGGCAGTCTTAGCGTTGGATTTCTGTGTGGATCCCATCCCTACAGTAACGCCGACTCCAACGCTGACACCAACGAATACGCCGGTAGCTGTGCTTGATCAGGTCAATGAAGATTTCAATACGACGATCGGTTCGAGCGCTGTGGGATGCTATCAATCATTCAGAACAGGATATGCTGGACAGTTGGCCCGGATAGATGTGTGGATAGACTGGCTGGCCACGGAAAATGGTACATTCAGGCTGTATCAGGGTGAAGGAACCACCGGAATAGTACTGTCTGAAGTTCCCAACATTTATACCGGCACGAGTATGTGGTTTACAATTTGGCTTCCCACTCCTGTATCGGTTTCAGCAGATCAGTTGCTGTCTTTGAATCTCGAGGGTAATTTTTTCTACACGCGAATGTCAAATGTCAATCCTTACCCAGATGGTCGGTGTTGTATAAGTGGCAATGACATCTTATTCAGAACCTGGATGTTGCCCTGATTACATTGTTAACTCTCCAAGGGTATTTCATCCCCCTGTAATTTCGCACGAACATAGTGGTATCAGTATGGCCTGTTTGAGTAGCCAACCACTGGAGATTCTCGCCTGATTTTATAGCGTGGATCTGTGCATGACACCAGATACTTCCCATCCAGCTTCTCTTCCTTCCGGATCATGCTTTTGTCAATCTTCAAACGACGGCTGTCAAAATTGGGAATTCAATAACATTTGCGTATTCCGATTAAATCGTCCACCAGTTCCGGTGAATTCGTCCAGTTGGCAAATCAGTCAAAACCAACCTGTTTCCAATAATACAGAGTGGACGAATTAGAGTAAAAAAAAGATAGAGCACATAATAGTCAATTCTCCTTTCTTAAGTTTTGTTCTACTTTTCTATAGTCAAACCCGGAAATAATTAAAATAAATCAGAAGTGGTTTTGGACGAGAGATCTCAAGGCAGCCGGACCATAGAAGCGCACTGAAAAACATTAAACGCCTCAGCCGGCAATGAATATCTGCAAACCATTGAGAATTAAGCAAAACTGAAATCATTCTGTACAGAGCAGAAACAACCCTCGTCTGCGTTCTAATCGCACCAGTAGGTAAATTTGGCCTGTCCAATGTCAAAGTCGACAATATCATCCGTCAGGTTCGAGATAGTCAGCCAACTGTCCCAGCCATTCGAGCATCCGATGCATGATACATCAAACCTCAAGGTCATCAGACTGCCGGTACTGCCCGCAGGGACATTGCCACCGAAGTCAAAACAGGCAACAGTCACTGTCCCCGGTGATGTTTCATCACAATTGATCATGAGCCATCCCTGAGTCAGTGGGCCTGGAGCATACGATACATAGGTAAGCATGAAAGTGCTAAAGGTAAAGTCCAGGGTAAATGCATCGATCGGAACAGTCTCATTGCTGACCATGATTTCCACAAATAAGGTATCACCGGTACAACCCATCTCATCCTCAACCCAGACTATGTTGTTACCTGGGGTCGGTGTGTTTGTCGGGGTCGGAGTAAATGTAGAAGTAGGGGTCATTGTCGGAGTAACTGTGGAAGTGGGGGTCATTGTCGGGGTTGGCGTGGGCATCAGATCAACACACGATCCGATTCCCAGGGCAGCAGAAAAAATGAGCTGTGCATCACCGGCTGTAACGCTTCCATTTCCATTACAATCAGCAGCACATTCTTCCTCGTATGAAGGTGTATATACGCCCAAAGTAATCGAAAATGCCAATTGTGCATCTTCAGCTGTCAGAGTGCCATCGTTGTTGACATCACCGTTCTGGATGCACACCGGTGTGTCGAAACAGACCGTGGTGTTCACAGGCATAAACAGGTTGATACTGTATTCAAATGCGTCATAGGGGATGGCTGGACTGCTCGCAGTCAGTGGAAGTTCACTATCGGTGAGTGTCAGTACATTCACTGTGGCTGCGAAATCTGAAACATCGTCACAGTCCAGAATCGTCCCATCTGCTGCTGTTTTCACTGCCATAGTTGTACCATAAATCGGGTTATAGCTCCGGGTTGTTCCTCCTGCAATCAACCCACCATCGGATGTGGGATTCACAGAGTATAAATGGTCAGACCCCGGACCACCGTATCTTCTGGCCCAGACAAGTGCGCCGGTGTTGTCCAGCTTGACAAGAATCCCATCGATCAGACTTGAACCATCATATGTTGAACCGGCAATAATAAATCCGTCATCGGATGTCTGGGAAATACTGTTGCCATACTCCCAGTCCGCGGACCCGACATTCCGCGCCCAGGTGAGATTTCCAGCAGCGTCGTATTTCAAAACAGCGATATCCCTGTTTCCGGCAGTATCCAGTTCGGAAACTCCGGTTAAAATAGTACCCCCATCGGATGTTGGCGCCAGGGCACTTGAGTAAACATTTGCAGTTTGGCCTGAAGCCAACCGTGACCAAAGTAGTGTTCCGCTGCTGTCATATTTCATGAGTAGGGAATCACGAAAACCAGTGCTGCTGTTGTTCCGATGACCCGCTACAGCGAGACCACCATCGGATGTTATGGTGAGATCTCTTGGATCCAGAGTTTCTGAATCGGCTGCAACCCTGGACCAGAGCAGATTGCCCACATCATCAAATTTTACCAGCATGACCTTATTGAGACTGTCTTCATATAGGAATCCTGTGGCAACTAATCCACCATCCGCTGTCTGGACCAGTGCCATCAGTTCATCACAATCACTGATGCCGCCGATTTGACGGGCCCAGATAGGCGCACCTGTATCGGCGTATCGCATGATCAGACCCTCACATTCAGTTCCTGTGTCGTTCTCCATCCAACCAGAAGATGCATATCCACCATCCGCTGTCTGGATAACATCAAATCCAACATCGTCACCCTCAAAACCCGAATCAGATGCCCAGGCCAGGGACCCATCGCTGTTGTATTTCACCAGCAACATCCCGTCAGAACTTCCATCGTACCATTCGCCACAACTCAGAACCCCACCGTCTGAAGTCTCTATGATCGCCACCGCTGAAGAACTATCTCCAAAATCTGTGGACACCAGAAAGTGAGAGGGCGCGCGGTCCTCTGCAATAACCATCGGAATAAAAACAAAAACACATAAGATAACAACAGATTTCATTACATCCCCCCCTTGAGAATAATTCCCTGAAAACCTCTAAATCTCTATCAAAACCGTTGATAAGATCATATCCGGTAATTATAACCGAATCAACTCATTGGAGCAGAAAAGAGTAATCCTTCCACAACCAGCCGGATGGTTTTCCAACTGGATGAGAATTTGCTACACTTGCATGAGGAATTGTTCCCAAAAGGGTATTGTCCAGCGTTTGCTCACACGTGGTATTGGAGGTGTTGAATGGGTCCGGTTAAAAAGAACATGTTTGGGTTTCTGATCATTTTGACAATCTGCTCATTACCGGGATTGTATTTCGCTACTCATGCTCGGGCAGATGTGAGAACCGACGATTCTTTCGGGGATGGTGGTGAGAATAAGTGGGATCGGCCACCTGTAACCCCGACACCTGAAGCCACTTTCACTCCAATCAACACCGCCACACCCCTCTGCATTCATCATGGTGATGTCAATTTTGACGGAGCCTGGACAAGCGGTGATGCCCAGATTGCTTTTTCCATCGCGGTGGTAATCTACATCCCAACCATGGAAGAAGCATGTGCCGCCGACTGCAATAATAACGGAGACGTGACTGCCGGTGATGCTCAGGTTATATTTGGAGCCAGCCTCGAGCAGGGGGAATGTCATGATCCATTGAATCCCTCAACGCCATCACCGACTCCTGCACCTACGGCCACACCGGCGCCAACGGGTACCCTGGAGGTTCGCGTGTTTTTCGACTATAATTTCAATGGCACGTATGAGGACGGTGAGGGCATTGCTGATATTTCCGTAACTGCCAGAGACGGATTGTCTCAGGTCACCGACCTCACAACGGATGCAGATGGTTTTGCTGTCACCACCATCCTTGCTGGTGATGTACTGGTTGATGTTGACGAGAACGATCCGGACATGCCACCGAATGTCGAACTCACTACCGGCAGCGATCCATCGACAGTGACTGTACCCGTCGGCGGGACAGCGACTGATACGACCGGTTACTACGCGACATAAGGTTTCGAAACGGTCCTGCACCGAGATACAAGGTGAGCTGTATATGGCTCAGGATCAAAATTGTGTAACCCAGGTTGAATTCCAGTATCAGTCATCGGTCCGGTGAAATCACGGAAGTATCCCGGGTCATGTCCGGCGTATGAGAGGGCGGTAAAGAAGTGCGCCGGGTGTCTGATTTACATATTCACACCCGGGCGGTCGAAGGGGTCAGCAGCGTGATCAGGCAAACGAAAAATGAAACCGGTAATCCAATTTGGATACAGATGCGGAAAAAAAGATTTAAATCACGCCGTCAACAGCTTCCGAATCTTCCGCACCCGCCTCTTCGGAAAAGTTCGAAATTCATTTAACCTTGGGCGAGACACTTAAAATTGGTGATATCATGGACTTGGTGATAAATTGACGGATTGGCTGATGGCTGTACACGGCCATATTTCGGTTTGAACGGAGATGATTTATTATGAGTTTACGGATCCCGGTCCACATAAAGGTTATCATAAGTGTGATGAGTGCTGTGTTATGGTTCGGATGCAACAGTGACAGTCCAACTGCGCCGGATGAACCGTCAACAGGAAATTATTCCATCGCCGGGACTGTATTTCTGGATACCAACGTGGATGGAACACGTCAGGGTGCTGAAACATGGGGGATTTCCGGAGTGGTCATCCGGTTGACGGATATTGATGGGTATGCTCGAACCTCAACCACTACAGGCAACGGTCTGGGCCGGTTTCAGTTTGCCGGTTTAACACCCGGATCCTACAGTTTGGAAATCGATCAATCGACGATTCCTCCGATTTTATCGCTGACCACCGAGCCGTTGGTTACAGTGGATACCGGAACCTCTTCGTATACGAATCCAATCATGGCTCATGGTAATCTCCGACCTGACCGTGAACCAGCGGCACGCCTTCCGATAACGAAATTTCAACCCCATAAGTATACGCTCCCCGGGGCCGCCCGAATTCAGTTGGAACAGTCTCCGACCGGCAAAACCGGGATGTCCTCTGCCGGAGAGGAGTACACCCATGATTTCGGTATCGGGTTTGCCCCTGAAGATAAAGTTCCTTTCAGGTTTCTAACCTTTGGAGACAGTATCACCCGGGGGCAAGGATCCTTTGACGAGAATGGATACCCCACGATTTTAATTCCCAAGATCCAGGGCTTTTTTGGTCAGGGGGAGATTATTAACGGTGGTGTCGATGGATCCATGGCCAGTGAGGGGATCGAATGGCTGGAAGAATATCTTGTAAACCATCAACCGTCCTATCTTCTGATCATGTATGGAATTCTCGATTGCGTCAACCCCGCCACGTGGGACGAGTTTGAAGCGAATCATGTGGAGCAGACACTGTTTAACATCGTGGATATTACACGAAGTTACGGCACACTTCCGGTGTTGAGCACCATCACACCGGTGAATCCACGTGGCCGGCTTGCCTCTGTGAAAAACCGGATCGATTATATTAATAACCTCCTCCGGGCAATGGCCCCCCAGAGGAATGTGCTCCTTGCAGACGTGAATGCTGCCATGGAAGCGACCGGCAACTTAGCGGTCCTTATCGATGACTGGGGGCATCCCAATGATGCGGGTTATCAGATCATCGCTCAGGAATGGTTTGAAACGGTGTCGGAAGGATCTCAGTATTCCAGTACATCACATCCTTACCCGTATGGTCCTCAATTGCCGGAGATGAAGACGTCTTTGGATAAGGCTGGAAAGCGGATGATTGTGAAGAGTGGTGCTCGCTGAGGTTGGCTCTTGTTTGATCCGGTGTTTCGAAGAAACAGCCTTCTTTTTCTGCAGGGTTTAATCACGATCCCCACAGGATCAATAACCTAACTTTAGAAGTGTCCGACATTAAGATACGTGCATTTATTCCCGGCAGTAAAAGGCGTTCACGGTGAGCCGGAAACCGGTGTCAGTGTTACGTTTTACGGTTTTTGTGGGCACACTGGGGATCAGTCCCCGTTTTTTGAACGCATCATCCAGTTGCACGGCGTCCACCAATATCATGGGCTGTCCGCTGAATCGTGTGTATGCATCCGGTGATCCGGGTACCGGTTCCAGGGGTTCCCCGTCTGGCCGGGAACCCGGACTGAAACAGGCAACCAAGAGTCTGCCTCCGGTTTTCAAAACGCGGATCGATTCGTCCAGGGCGGTTTCCCATTGCGCTCGATTTTCGGCGTTATGGTAGATCCCAAGGGCGATGATCAGGTGAAATTCTTCATTGGGAAACAGGGACAAATCTTCCATGAATCCCCGGGATACAGTGCGTTCCGCTTCTGTTTCACCTCGAATAGCGGCGACCCGTTCCCTGGTTTTCGCCACCATGGCTTCAGCGGCATCCACCGCATGGAAATCGAACCCCAGCCGGGCGAGTTTTTCGGTGTTCCGGCCGCCGGCACACGCCAGGTCCAGTACCCGGCAGGCGG
>SWBY01010168.1_pt1 | contig 34653 bp, 25 predicted proteins | sample 4693071 | NCBI WGS metagenome assembly SWBY01 (sample SAMN10267273, study PRJNA491770) | bioreactor metagenome | isolation source: DHS bioreactor inoculated with marine methane seep sediment | place: Japan: Omine Ridge, Nankai Trough | collected 2006-05-06 | reverse complement strand
AGAGGACACAAAGAAGAAATCCTCTGTGATCTCTGTGATCTCTGTGGCTATTATTTTTTCCCTCTGATTTGAAGTGGATACGCAAGTTCTGATAAATGGTGGAGCTACAATCTAAATGAAACTAAAAACTGGGCTGGAATAGGGCAAACTGTATGTCTTGACCATTTCATTCATCAAGAAGATCACATTCAGGCAATTCAGAATTATTTTTTAGAATTGTTTGATGAATTAGTTGAAATCAAAAGAAAATATCATCATTTGAAATGGATTGTGACTGAAGAATAAAGCAATCAAATCTCCTAAGCAAGGGTTGAACATTTCAGAAAATCTTAAAAAGTTAAATAAATCATCATCATCCATAGTTAATGGGTCTAATGATTCCACGGTGTTATCTGGTTTACCCCAACTAATCCAACAGCCATTTCCACAAAGCCACAAACCTGATACTCTTATCACCATAGTTTTCAATAGTCTCCACATCATCGGTGATTATGGTGCATTTGTTCATCTTGAAAAAAAGTCTATCGGTCATTATTAGCAAAAAGTGACCGATATAATCTGACAAAACGTAATCACAGCCCAACAGTTCTTGATCTAAAGCCACGATTTATGGAGCACTACCTAAAATTAGTCAAGTACTGAATATGGATCATCCACATTCATGAAGCAGTAAAAACTGAAGATACCTCTGGAAGTCTTTCCCTGTTTCCCATAAGAACAACAATATCATCTTCCAGGAGTTTATCCTCCCCATCGGGATTGTTCAGCACATCATTTCTCCTCTGGATTGCCAGCACTGTGAATCCCCATTGCTTCCTCAGGTTCAGTTCAGCCAGGGTTTTTCCGTCAGCAATTGATCCCCCCATCACCCTGAAAGTCTCCAACTCAATGTTTGTCAGGTGATGCCCCAGATCATCAATAGACCTGGATTTATGGTATATATCCCTGATCATTTCATATCCATCCTTTCGTACCCTTTCAATATTCTTCTGGATCTCTTCCTTCGGGATAAGATACCTTGACAGCACCCTGGAAAATATCTCGATGGAGGTTTCGAATTCTGCCGGTATCACTTCATCGGCACCCAGTTCGTATAGTTCTTCCATTTCGCTGACAAAACGTATACGGGTAATTATATAGATTCCGGGATTCAGTTTTCGTGCATTCTTGACCATCATGCGGGTATGTGCAGGATCACATATGGCAACAACTAGTATCTTCGCTTTTGAGATATTAGTAAGTTTAAGGATATCCTCTTTTGAGGCATCGCCATAGAATATGGGCAGACCTTTCCTTTTTTCAGAAATCACGATTTCAGGGTTCATTTCCACCACTACAAAGGGGATTTTCACGGCAGACAACACATTTGAAAGATTTCTTCCGTTTATGCCGTAGCCAGCAATAACCACATGTTTTTCAATTTTTGACCCTATTGTTTCTTTCCGGATGTGATCAGATTCCTTTCCATTACGGGTGATAAAGTCCTCGATCCTTGGCCCCATCTGGATCATGAATGGCGTAGCTATCATGGTCAGTATAGCAGAGGCCAGGAATACCTGGTAAATATCATTATTCAACAGGCCATGCTGGATACCTATCAACGAGAGTACGAAAGAGAATTCGCCGATCTGGGCAAGGGACAGTCCTACAAGGAAGGCGGTATGTATTGGATATCTCAATACAAGGGTAGAGACCATGCTCAGCATGAACTTGACCAGGATAACCAGGATCACTACATACAGTATAATTGAAAAATTATCCAATACAAATCCCAGGTCAAGGAGCATGCCTATTGATATGAAGAACAGGCTATTGAACACGTCCCTGAGAGGCAGTATCTCGCTCAGCGCCTGATGGGAGAACTCTGATTCCGAGATGATCAAACCAATTATGAATGCCCCTATGGCAAGGGACAATCCTGCCATGGAAGTTAATGTAGCTGTACCCAGACAGATCACGATCATACCCAGGAGGAACAGTTCCCTGTTCCGGGTCTTGACAATGTGGTACAATATGGTGGGTACAATGAACCTTCCTGCTACTATTAATAATAAAACGATTGCAATAGCTTTCAGTATCGAGAATATCATGGCAGAGGATGATGTGCCGGCAGTACCGGCAAGTAATGGTACAAGCAGGACCATCAAGATGATGCCCAGGTCCTGGAATATCAGAATACTGATAGTAACTTTTCCGTTCGGACTCTCCATTTCAGCCCTCTCTGACAGTATCCTAAGTACAATGGCCGTACTGCTCATAGATACTAAAAAACCTAAGAATATGGCAATTCCCATAGGTTGTCCTGCCGCAATTGCAATCAAAGTCACAACTACAATGGTCAGGAGCACCTGCATCCCCCCTCCCAGCACGATAGTTCTCTTAGATCTGATCAATTCTTTTAGTGAAAACTCAATACCTATTGTGAACAGTAACAGTATGACCCCTATCTCAGCAAATAGTTCGATCATTGTCTGGTCTTTTACCAGACCAATTACGGAAGGACCGATTATCACACCTGTGACAAGATATCCTACAATAGGGACGATACGCAGTTTATGAAATAAGAAAACAATGCCTATTGACAGGCTGAAGATCAATACAAAATCGGTTAATATTGCAACAGTTTCTAAAGTCACAGCGTACTATTTTGTAATATCTTATATATTTAAATAACCCATATCACTTCAGCTAATAAATTAAAAAGTAGTATTGACGATGCTATTTTTTCCGGCAGAGTCCTTAGCAGTGTACAAAGCTGGAGATCATTAAATAAATAGCGTTTTATTGTGTTAATGACTACAATATCCCAGATGGAAACCCTCCTACCCAAACAGGATACTGATAAGCAGACAACTGATTTTATCACCCATCCGCTTATTAAACCGAATGCTATCGAGCAGAGGCTGTACCAGCTCAGCCTGGCCGCAGCCGCACTTAAGCAGTCCACACTTGTGGTGCTGCCTACGGGCCTTGGTAAGACCATAGTGGCCCTGTTCGTCATAGCCAACCGGCTCCAGGCAATGAGCGGTAAAGTCATAATTCTATCTCCCACCAAACCCCTGGTGGAGCAGCATGCCTCATTTTTGAAAAAGTTCATGACCCTGCCGCCTGATGAGATCATAGTGTTAACAGGCAGTATACCACCCGCAAAGCGCATAGCGCTTTGGAAGGATGCCCGCGTGGTGGTTTCCACACCACAGGTAATTGAGAACGACCTGCTATCACACAGGATAGACCTGTCTGATGTGATCCATATCACCTTTGACGAAGCACACAGGTCAGTTGGTAACTATGCTTATGTTTATATAGCCGAAAAATACCAGTCCCAGGCAAAGGACCCGCTGGTACTGGGCATAACAGCCAGTCCGGGTGCCAGCAGCGAGAAAATCGAGGAGGTCTGCCGCAACCTATCCACATCAAATGTACAGGTAAGAACCGATGACGACCCTGATGTAAAGCCCTATGTCCACTACCGTGACCTTGAATGGCGGCACATCAATGTTCCAGTGGAAATCAAGGGGTTAAAGGATTCTATGCAGCGGGTTTTAGATAACAGGGTTGAACAACTGGCAAAACTGGATTTTATAGAACAGAACAGGAAATATCTAAATAAACGGGAACTTCTTGACCTCCAATCCAGGCTTCAGTCCGGATTGAGAAGTGGGCCTGACCAGCGGGTGTTCAAGGCCATATCCCTGGTGGCAGAGATACTTAAAGTAAGCCATGCTATCGAGATAACTGAGACCCAGGGACCTGAGGCACTTGCTAAATATTTCGAACGGCTGGAGCATGAGGCGGGTTCAAAATCCGGCAGTAAAGCCTCCCGCAGACTGGTGGAGGATGTGCATATGCGCCAGGCCATGTATGCATTGAAGGAATTGGATGTCACGCATCCAAAGCTTGAGATTGTTAAGGACATTGTGTCCGGGCAGCTGCGTAACAATCCCGATTCCAGGGTGATCATATTTACCAATTACAGGGATATGTCAGAACTGGTGACCAAAAACCTGGAGGGTGTTGACAACGTGCGCCCGGTCAGGTTCGTGGGGCAGGCGAGCAAGTACAAGGATACGGGCCTGACCCAGAAGCAGCAGGTAGAGATACTGGATAAGTTCAGGTCTGGAGAATATAATGCCCTGGTGGCCACTTCAGTAGCAGAGGAAGGGCTGGATATCCCTGCCACCGATCTGGTATTGTTCTACGAACCCGTACCCTCGGAGATTCGCAGTATCCAGCGTAAGGGCAGAACAGGACGCAGTCATGCCGGGAAAGTGGTGGTGCTGGTGGCCAAGGGTACCAAGGATGAGGCATATTACTGGAGCAGCCGCCGTAAAGAGAAGACAATGAACAGCAAGATACGCCAGTTGGGCGATACCAGAAACGTCCAGCCGTTGGGTGAAACACCAGGTATTCCGGGTACTGGAATGCCGGGGACTCCAGGGACGTTGGGGACGTTGGGGACGCTGGGGGTACCGGGGACGCCGGAAGAGCCTGCAGAAAAGGCAGGACAAAAACAACTGCTCGATTATTCAGGTGAAAAACTGCAGATATATGTAGACCGGCGCGAGATACGCTCTGGCGTGGCCCGGGCTCTTGAGAGTGCCGGGAGTGATGTCATACTGACCACACTGGAAGTGGGGGATTATATCGTAAGTGACAGGGTGGCTATCGAGCGTAAGACCGATACGGACTTTCTGGATTCCATTATTGATAAGGACAGGAACATCTTCGGGCAGCTCTCTGACCTGGCCAGGACCTATGACAGGCCCGTACTTATTATCGAAGGTGACAATCTGTATACGGCCAGGCAGATACATCCCAACGCTATAAGGGGAGTGCTGGCATCCATTGCAACTGGTTTCGGTATCCCGATAATAAGTACCAGGGATGCCGAGGATACGGCGGCCCTGATACAGGTAATTGCAAAACGTGAGCAGGTGGATGAGAAACGCACTCCCAGTCTCCACGGCAGGAAAACGGCTATGACGTTGAGTGAGCAGCAGGAATATATTATATCTTCCATATCCAATATAGGCCCCGTCGCCGCACGCAAGCTGTTGCAGCATTTCGGGGGTGTGGAAAGTGTTATGAGGGCTGGGCCGGATGAACTGATGGAAGTGGAATCTATCGGCCCGAAAACAGCACAGCGTATCAGGGAAGTGGTTGGAAGCGTGTACAAAGGATAGAGTATTGCAGGATTGTTATTACAATAGCAACATGTGGTAAGGATTCAACAATAATGTGTCTGAAAAAAATGATAAAGAACCTTAGGCCTATTGTTCAAGGTCTTCATGTGTGACGATATAATATGCATCATAAAGTACATCGAAGTCCATGATCTTCTGGTTCATTACACCCCGGCTGTAAGCGTAAGCAGCCTCGGTGTTTTTCTGCTGGAATAGATATTCTTTAGTATTAATCTTGACTACTTTGAAAACGTCTCCATTTTCCTCAGACCCTACCTGGAGAATATCTCCAGGTACTAAGTCCTTCACAAGATTTGGTCTTGTTTTTGTCTTAATGCCGTATTCTATACTCATTTGATTACCTTCACGAATTACTTGGTATGGTTACGCCCGGGCTGAAAAGATTACCACAAGCTTCAATGCATCAGCTGATTGAGATATATCTACAAACGGCAATCTATAATTTATATGTATCGTCCACACGCCAGTAACCCGGTGCCTGCCAAATCAGGCACACCATGAAGAAAAGCCCGAAGCCCAGGGTAGCAAACACCAAAAAACTATAATACTAACAAGTTCAAAAATGAGATTAGATGTCAGGTGCAATGAAAAGCATATATGCAACAATAACCAATCACGTCCAGATGGTAGGATATAGGGAAATTGTAGAAGCTCACGGCAGAGCCAGAGGTTTGGCAGGATTTGTTTTTAATGATGTGGATGGATCAGTTAAAGTTATGGCCAGTGGTCTGGAATCTGTTTTAAACGAATTTATTCATGATTTGAAATCAGACCGCCCAGACACTACAATAGATACCATTGAGATTATTGAAGATATCGCCCTGCCGTCACCATTTGGCAGGATTGCCGTGGATGATGTTTTGGAGTACATGGCACGGTTTGATAAAGGCATTGGAATATTAACCGAACATACCGCTTTACTAAAAGACCAAAGTTCAACATTAACCGAGCACACCGCATTACTAAAAGAAAATACGCAGGTATTACATAGTATGAATGAAAAACTCGACACCCTGCCCGAAAGAATCGCCGAAGCTTTGAAAAAATAATTTTATCTCCGCTCACGTAGGGCGGGGAAGCCATTTACATTTTCCCAGTCGTATGTTTTACCTTCCTGCAGGTTGAACAAGCGCACTATTTCAGGGCTTACAGATATTTTGTAATATCCGTTTGAATCTTTTGATAATTTAGGCATAATATCACTATACTAATATTAGGTTAATATTATACTAATTTTAATTTAAATAAAGATATCGGTATAATTAGAAAAAAGAGTAAATCGTTAATAAGAAATGGTTTTTACTGATATAATGGTAAGTACATTACAAAAATAACATAATCATTTATATGTATCGTCCACACGCCAGTACCCCGGTGGGACTTTGCTTTATTATAGCCTTCAACTTGACATAGGGTCATATGAACCTATGTCAAGTCCAAAGCTGCAATGCCTCAAGGTCTGTGCTGCAGGTCCGGCTTCGATTGACCAGGGGGCTACCGGCAGGGGGTGCTGGAAGAACTGGGGAAGGAGTATAGGATGCTGGTCCTGTGCGTCGAGAAGAGCTATAGGTAGTGTTACAGGAACTATTTTATTGGCAGGGTGTTAGGGGAGGACGGGGGCGGGGTCAGGCATTTGTGAGATGTATGGTCGTCACGGACCCGCCAGACCGGAGGTCCGAGGCATCCGGTGCAGGTGTTTACTTACCGATGAACCTGAACTGCATCTTCATCCTTACGCAACAAAATGTTAAAGGGATATATTATTTGAAAGGAAATCTGAAGTTCAAATTATTTGTGTAACTCATTCACCAATTTTCTTTAATTCATATTTTGCTGACACAATCATTTTAAACCGTGAAAACTTATTTACCATCTGGTGGGTTTTTAGGATCGTGTTACTGAAAATGACGGGTGTTTCATGTTCCCAGCTTTTGTGGAGAATTTGTGAATCTTTCCATATCCTCTATTCTCATTTTTCTTAACCAGCAACGAATTAATTCCTTTACATTGAAATGGGAAAACCTCAAAATAATTTTTACATTAGATGATTTCCCAATCACCTTTATAATTTACAATTATCGCGGGAAAATTTCCTGCTGGAAGAGTTGTAGTTGTAACGCCATATAAACTATACTTACATCTATTATTTATTTCATGTTCTTGATTAAAATTTACTACAATTTTATCATTATAAATATTTGTAATATTATTGTTTTTAAAATTCTTAGTAAATGCCCCACGAACCCATCCGCCAAATTTTTTATCGACTACATATCCTTCTTCCTTAAACGTATACTCTAATTGTTTAGATTTAGTTAAATTGTTGTTAATCTCATCAATAAATTCTGGAACGGAACCTATTTTTTCAAAGAAATTATAATATTTTTTGTGATACGGAATATTATGAAAGACAAAGCCTATATTAACATAATCTAAGGTTACTTGTTCACTTTGTATGTCCTTTCTATTCGGCTGCAAATGAATATAGAAGATTGTATCGCTCAATTCGTCGATAAAACAAGCTGCTTCACGATGATGAATGTAATCTTTATTTTTAAATAATTCTGCATATCTAATGTCCTGCATTTCTAATGCTTTAATAAAATTTAAAGGACCATAACCAAACCAACTATATGTTTCCTGATTTATGCCAAAAGCTGAAATATTATGATTCTCTTGGAAAATAGAATAATAATTATTAATTATTTCTTTTAATTTATCCATTGTAATATGATTTAAATGTGTCTCCAAATAGTAAGCTTTATCCAGAAACTGATTAAAAATATTAGCATAGATTGTACATTCAGCAGGACGTCTTGTTGATTTCGATTCTAAATAAATTAACTCTTTACCGTCTTGAGTTAAAATGTAGTGTTCATTTTCCTTCTCTATTACTTTATTTACTTCCATTTTCTCACCAATACAAAGGATGAAACGTCATTCAGGTTTAAATTTTTCTCAATTTTTCTAGTTTGATTTAAGTATTTATATCCCATTTTTTATTTAGAAAATCACTAATTTCTGGAGGAAACTGATCTGTATGATCATATTCCACTACTTTGGGATCGTATATAACAATAGGTATATGATTATGCACCAATACATTCACTACTGGCTGATTCTTCCTTTCGAATTGAGCTATAAACTCTTCATATATGAAGGTTTTATATTTCCTATAATCGATAGGGTGTAGCATAATTGTCAATGTTACAACATTGCTGTTAATGATAACCCTTGTCTTATTATGCAGCCACCAAAAAAAGCTATTGGGAGGTTCAAACGAAAAGTTTTTAACTGTTTCGATAGATACACGATGCCAATCAACATCCAATTCATCTGAGAATCGCAATAGTGCAGCTACTAATCGCTTACGTCCAGTAGGATCGAGTGTAAATTCAATAGGACAATTAGTAATTAATAATCTTGTGTGATACATACAAATATCCATCAAGTCTTCAACTAGGTCATCTGGAATTGTCCTAGCGGCATTACCCAATACTGATTCACAGGTACTATAGGCATAATTAATCCAAGCAGCAGCCAGATAATTGTGGTTTTCGCGGATTGCTTTCTGCTCATCGATAGTGTAGCTAGTGGCACTCTTCGCATGAAATTCCACTTCAAACTTTGCGCCCAACCTTTTAGCATGCTCTTTGATATCAGGATATTTCATAACATCACACTGCATGCCAATATCATGCAGATATATACCTGCAAAAAGTAGATACATTTCTTTTTCTGAAATAGGACCTCTATCACTAGCATTTAGCAATTTTACTGCATTTTCAAATAGTCTCTCGCTATGCTTGATACCATGATCGGTATAATTTTGTACTATGCGTGGAGCATCTGAAGCCCAAATATCTTCCATAGCTTCTCGAATCTTTTCAAGACTACTTCGTAAGCGATTATCTTTAAAATCATCAAGAAGTTTTTTCTCGATATCGGTAAAATCTGCCATGATTTAGATTCCTGCTTATTTCCTCACAATGTTTCTAATTTATGTATATCTCTAGATATAAAGACGACTAATAAAGTAAAATCATGTCGTTAAAATATAATCCTTTTCATAAAGATATTATGCGCGCCCTATTTTCAAGATTAAAGAAGATTTTTATGGATTTCTATCGCCCAAACGAGCATAGCTTAGCTACCCCACAGTCACGGTATATCCCATACAAATGTACCGGGCCTGTATATGCCGATTTTGGGGGATTATCCCCTGTTATCCTTCCATGATTATTAGATATACTCAGAAGCTAACATATATTTGTGATGAAGTATGAGCCCGGATACATCATTAGCCCTAAATCTCTCAGGTTGGGACCATTAGAGAATAAAGGCCATATTATCTAATGATATGTTGTGTGACTTAAACACTTCGGCATTTACCCCCTCTTTACATCAATGACACAGTGTCACATAAGCCGTCGGTGGGAATTGAACCCACGACCTACTGATTACGAATCAGTCGCTCTGCCAAGCTAAGCCACGACGGCAAAAAGTTACTGGATGATTCACGCTAATATCTATTGTATCCATTATTTACTTATCGTTTTTTCGGATGCGCTTTACTTCCACCTCACCTATTGAGGGCACATAACAGGCTTTTAGTCCCAGACGAGAAAAATCCTCATCCGTGAACATTTCCTTCAACTGCATTGAATCCAGCCGATCCTCCTTTTTAAGTTGATTATTAATAGTGCCGAGATAGAATCTCTCCTTTGACCTGGCAATCTTTCCAAGGATATTTAAAAACCTGGTATTTTCAATTTTGCCAATCTGTAAAACGGGTTCTTGTACCTCATTGTTGTCAGTTTCCACATTCAAGAACCCCTTTGTTTCCAGTGGAACATCCGCACGCTTATAGTCCTTTACCCATTCCGTGATCAGTTGTGCACTTTCCTTGCCAGAACATACCTTCAATTCCCTGTCCATCCATTCCGGCAGATACTCCCGCACCCCCATCCCTCCCTTGCTCGAAAACCTAAAATCACAAAGCACCAGCACTCCATCCTCATCTGCTGCGCGGTGTACCCTTCCCAGTGCCTGCAGTGCCCTGTTCATAGCAGGCAGGGTATAAGCTATGAACATCCCCTGTTTTTTCCCGTACTTGCCTTTGTAATACTCATTCACAGTCTTTTGTATCTCGGTATATGCAGTCAGCGGCAGTCCCACCACCATGGCACCTTTTAAAGCCTCGCCCCGGTAGTCGATCCCTTCACTCATCTTGCCACCAGTCACCGCAAGCAGTACTCCTGGTTTTGTGGCACTCTTAAGCCCGGCCTGGAAAAATCTGGCCAGCACTGATGATACTTCCTTCGAGTCCCTGGGTTCAAGATAGATCTGTTTGCCTGCTGCATTTGCAACCATGGTGCAAACATCCATGTACTGGTTCAGTAGATTATATGAAGTGAAGTAGACCACAACATTGCCTGCTACACCTGTAATGAACGCTTCCAGATGCTGCTGTATCTCAGTCACATTATCCCGGTCATCCCTTAGCGAACTCTGTGTAGTGGCCCTGCTTGCTGCCAGTACCAGCCTGTTCTCAGGAGGGAATTGGTTTGGGAGTGTCATTATGGTTGCCCTGCCGTTGTTAGCAAAATAATAAAGCTCATATGCTTCAGGCGGCGAGAATGTACCAGATATCATTACAGTAGCATGGTGCTGCCCCATCACGCTCTCTATCTGCAGGCTGGGGTCAAGGTTTCGTATTTCCAGCGTGGTGGATGTGTAGGTATTACCCCTCACCTGGCGTTTATCAGTATATTTCAGGGGCACGTAAGCCTCATCGTTCTTTGCAAAGTTCAGCATGAACAGGAAGTCACCTACCTTTTGGAGGTGTATCTCTGAAGATTCGGATTCCTTCTCCTTCTGCCTGGCTATCACATCGCCCAGGTTCATCAGTTCAGCCACCATCCTCTCATCCTCACGTACCAGGCTTTCACCAAACACAAAATCCGCGAACATGTGCGGATCGAACCATTCCTCTGATGATGTGCCTTTTTCGTTCATCTTTTCCATGAACTTCATTATCCGGGGCAGTATCTGCTCTGCCACGGCCAGGCTCTGGTTCAGGCCCGCCTTCCTTGCCTTCATCCTGGAGGATTCCACTTCTTTTATGGCTTTTTTAACAGAGAACTGGGGCAGGACATCGCTGTTCACGGCCCGTACAGTATCCCCCAGGTTATGGGCCTCATCTATAAGCAGGATGGTCTTTTCAGGATCCAGTCCCAGCCAGTTGTACATGGCATCCCTGTAGGTATCATCAAACACATGGTTATAGTTCAGGATAACCACATCAGCATCTTCTGCCGATATTGCCATAGCTTCATAGGGACACATGTCACCGCAATGTTCGTCCAGTTCGTCCAGGTAAATAATATTGTCGCCGATGGCCCTGCCAACTTCCTGGGCTTTCCTGGAACTGCGAAACTTAATTTCCCCATCAAAGAAATAAGCTTCTTTGGACAGCAAATAATATGGACAGCAGGAACGCTCCCCCTCCCTCTCATCCATTATCAATTCAAGCAGCGAATCATCCTTTGAAGGGTCATAGACCGTATCCTGCGACCTTCCAGCCAGATGCATATATTCCTGCATCCTTGATTCCAGCAGTTGCCTGGTCATGATCTTTAGTAGATCACATCCCATGTAGACGCTGTCCATCTCATCCCTCAACTGGCAGGTTTTTGCCTTGCCGACCAGGTATGCGACCCTTGGACGCTTGTTGGTGTTCTGCCTTATCTTTTTAATCTCGTCAAGATAGATGGAAACCTGGCTTACAGTGCGCAGTACAACCACAATTTGTTGATCATTCCTGGCAGCGAGCAGGGCCGACAAAATACTGGTCTTCCCGCTGCCAGTGGGTGCATCCACCATAAATACGCTGTGCCCGCCTGTGCGAACTATTCCTGCCGCTGCCTCCAGCATCTCACGCTGATGAGGTCTGTATTCGGGATAGGGGAACCAGCGATCGATATCCTGGTCCAAAACTTAACACATCCCCACAAAATTCTCAAGCATCTTTAACCCTAAGTCTCCGCTCTTCTCAGGGTGGAACTGGGTCCCCATCACGTTACCTTCATTATTGACGACAGCAGCGGCAAACTCTATACCGTATTCGGATGATGCCAGTACGTATTCCGGGGCACAGTCTGCATAGTAGGAGTGAACAAAATATGCATAAGTATTGGGTGGTATGTTCCTGAACAACTGGTGGTCACTTTTAATAGTAAGGGAGTTCCAGCCCATGTGTGGTATCTTGCCTGCCGATTTTGGAAAGCGAACGACTTCGCCTGGCACAAGGTCAAGGCCGTCGGTCAGGCCTCCCTCTTCAGACCGGGTGAGCAGCATCTGCATGCCTAAGCATATCCCAAGCAATGGTTTTCCAGTTCCTGCTACCTCTATCAGGTCGTCCTTGAGCGGGGCCAGATTGTGCATGGCGTCCTGGAATGCACCTACCCCGGGCAGCACCACGCCGTCTGGCCTGTACATTGCGGCCTGGTCTGAAGATATGCTGACGCTTGCCCCGGCATGTTCAAGACCGCGGGTAACGCTGCGAAGGTTGCCCAAGCCGTAATCGATGATCACGATGTCTGTCATGTGATACCAGTAAGGTTTGAGGATAAATAAATGTGAGGATTAGGCAGCCACGACAGCTTATACCTGTAGAAAATAATCGTGTCGTGGGTGCTCAACTGCTGTTGTGCGACCTGGCAACAATAAAGATCCAACACATGGGTATGGCAGCTACCATATATCACAATTAAAGCATTCAATGTATCCACTTCAAAAAGTATGGTCAAATGCAAGATTAATGTAGACACTGATTTCACAGATTACACTGATTTTCACAACCACAATCAATCTGTGTAATCTGTGTCCCAAAATTCAGAGCACTACGATCAATTACCATTTAATTTGAAGGGGATACCATTCAATGATCGATACCGCCTGGTCAGGGTATATTGTATATCCAGCCGTGAGTATCAGAAATCTCACCGTACTGGATGCCGGAGATCTCGTCGAACAGTCTCCTTGCTATTGGTCCGATCTGGCCGTGATTGATATTGATGTTGGTATCCCTGTACTGGATTTCATCAACCGGTGAGATAACGGCTGCGGTACCGGTACCGAATACTTCCTGCAACCGTCCCTCTTTCGAGGACTGGATGAGTTCATCGATCGAGATGCGCCGCTCATTGACTTTCATACCCCAGGATTTTGTCAGGTCCAGTACAGTATCCCGGGTGACACCGGGCAGGATTGAACCTTCCAGTGGTGGTGTTATTACTTCATCATCTATAACAAAGAAAATGTTCATGGTACCCACTTCGTCGATATATTTATGGTGCTCACCATCGAGCCACAGGACCTGGGTAAAACCTTTTTTCTGTGCGATTTCGGCAGGGAGGAGGCTGGCTGCATAGTTACCTGCGGTCTTTGCTTCACCAACTCCGCCTTTGACCGCTCTTACATATTCCTCTGGCACAAGCAGGCTGACCGGATTAAAGCCTTCTTTGTAGTATGCACCTACGGGGGAGAGGATTATCATGAACCGGTATGTTGAGGAGGGGTGGACGCCGAGGAAATTTTCTGTGCCGAAGATAAAGGGGCGTATGTATAATGAATGTCCCGTGTCTTTTGGTATCCAGTCCCTTTCCAGTTTTATCAGTTCTGTCATGGCATCGAAGAACATGTCCTCATCGATTGTCGGCATGCACATCCTTTCATTGGACCTGTTCATCCTCTCCAGATTCTTTTCGGGCCTGAAGATGTTGATACTGCCATCTCTAACGTGAAAGGCTTTAAGCCCTTCAAATACAGCCTGGGCGTAATGCAGAGTGCACATAGCGGGTTCGAACTCTATCTTGCCGTAGGGTTCGATCCGTTGGTTGATCCATTCCCCGTTTTCATAATCCATACTGAACATATGGTCTGAAAAGACTTCACCGAAACCAAGATTTTCAAAATCAACTGAGTCGATCTTACTGGTTTTGGCCTTTGTTATTTTAATATCAGACATGGTTGATGCCCCTAATTATTTTAAATAAGTGGTGGATTACCTATTACTGATTAACCTAAATAAAGATAATGGAATGATGAGTTGGAATGTGGGTTGTGATTGACAGGGGTTGAGAGTTAGTATTCCAAGATACGGATTTACACGGATTGATCAATGGAATCCCAACACCAAAATAGATTTGTCCAAATATCTTACAATCCTTGCAATCCAAACATTAAAATACAAAGTCGAACATCAGAAAACATCCTGTAAGCACCATGCAGCACCTAATTTTATTGAGGGCCCATAGCATAGCCAGGTGGTGCGCACGGCTGATAACCGTGAGGTCCGGCGTTCGAATCGCCGTGGGCCCATTCCCCTTCATCTACTCAGGCACAGCTACTCAGGCACAGCTACTCAGGCCAGTAGCAGGCTGCACACGTATGAAGCCCTACTCTAGCCAGTAGCGGGCTGCACACGTATGAAGCCCTACGGGCTCCATACGTGGACTTGATGTTTTTAGAATCAATAACAAAGATTTATAGTCAATTCGCCGTATTAATTGAGCTATATGAATGAAGAAAAGATCAATATACTCACAATGCCGGGCCTGAGCGTGGACATGGAGACTGTCGGTGGTATGCGGCTAAAGGCATCCGGGGCATTGGGTGCCGCCTGCGGGCCAGCCCTGAAACGCATCAATGAGCGGCTGCGGGATGAAAAGCCGGTCCGGGTGGATGGAAATACGGTGATTGCCTCCACATGGCTGCCGCCTATACCGGGTAAGGTGTTCAACAGGCTTATGCGGGCAGAAGTGAACTGTGCCCTGGGTAAGTACGTACCAGAGACCGTGTCTATTGAAATAACCAGGGAGTGCAAATGCAACTGTGAGCACTGCACGGTCAGCGAGGGCGAAGGGGAGATGACAACCGGGCAGATCAAGGCAATGATTGACCAGGCCCTGGACATGGGCGCATTTATCATCACATTTACAGAGGGCGATCCCCTGCTGCGGGACGATATCATCGAACTGGTGGAATATGTTGACAAGGATCGGGCCATCGTCAACCTGTTCACTCCTGGTACAGAGATGACACCTGAAACAGCCGCCCGGCTCAAGGATGCTGGCCTTCATAACCTGCTCATAAGTATTTACAGCACAGACCCGGCCAAACACAACCAGACCCGGCGGCTGGAAGGCGCTTATAATTGGGCAGTGGATGCCATCAGGATGGGGCTGGATGCAGGACTTATGGTCACCATGACCACTCACGTCTCGCCCGAGCGCATGCATGAACTGCCTGGTCTCTATGAACTGGCAGGTGAACTGGGTGTGCACGAGTTCAGCATCTGGGAGAGCGTGGCCAAACGTCCTGGCGACCCTGTAATCTCAGATACGGACAGGCAGGTGTTACTGGATATGCACCACACCCTCAACCAGCCGGGCCCGGGCCCTAAGGTATTCACCAGTTCCTTTTTTGAAGGCGAGATGCTGGGCTGCATGGCTGGCAGGCGCTGGGCTCATATATGCGTGGACGGAGGAGTAAAAGCATGTCCATATATGCCTTTTGAGTTCGGGAATGCGCTGGAAGAGAACGGACTGCGGGCTGCATGGAAAATAATCAGGTCGCTGGAGGATTTCAAGGAGCGCAGGAACCTGTGCATGATGCAGGACCCCAAATTCCTTATCAACCTGGATGCCATCCCTGAAGATTCGAAGTCAAAATACAGCTACAGGGGTATATTGAAATAATGCGGGTGTGATGCCAGCACCATATTCCTATTTAGGAGGAGTAGGTGCCACCTTGCGTTTGTGTATATTCTTTTCTATACGCACCATCAGGCCATTGATTGCCGATTCTTCAATCCCGTAGCGGTTGATTAAATATTCTATCGGTTCATTCATATCCAGTAAGTTCAGGAACACGGTATCGATCTCTTCATATGACATACCCAGTTCTCCTTCATCAGTCTGGCCCGGCCACAGTCCGGCAGTTGGCGTTTTATCGATAATATGGTGCGGCACTTCCAGATATTTTGCCAGTGCCCTAACCTGTGTTTTATATAGGTTGCCCAAAGGTTCAATATCAACGCCGCCGTCACCGTATTTAGTAAAATAACCCAGCAGGAGTTCGGTCCTGTTACCCGTACCCATCACTATCCTGTCCATAATATTAGCATAATAATACAGGGCACACATCCGTATCCTTGCCTTCAGGTTCCCTGTAGCTGCCAGGTCAGACTCTACCGGTTCTGGTATGGAGATGAAGAACGCATTCAATATATCTGCAATCTCTACAACCGAAAATTCAATGTTCAATGTACTTGCAATCTCTGTGGCATCAAGTACATCCTCAGCAGGTGTCAGGTTCCTCTCAGGTATGATCAGGCCCAGTACATTTTCCCTGCCCAGTGCTTTCACTGCAAGGTATGCAGTAACAGTAGAATCAATACCTGAGCTTAATCCCACTATGCATCCTTTGGTACCTGACTTTTTCACATATGACCTGATAAAATTAGTAATTCTCTTTGTGGTCTCTTCAGGATCAATATCTAACCGGGATGCCATGAAATTAAAATAAATAGCAATCAACATAATACTTACTGTTATTTTGTCCTAAGGCCATCAAAAGATGAAAAGTTAAACTATGTTTTCATGCATAAGAGTTATTAAAATCGGAAAGGCTCTTCGCTGTTTCATGTGGGTAAAATAAATCAAACATTATATCTTACAATTCACACCAAAATCACCAATTATAACCGCTAACTTAAAGTATATTCAGCGATTATAATCTGCAACATGGACGAAAACACAAAAATAGCCCTTGAACGACAGAACCCCTGGTGGTTCGATAAACCATTTGACACCGGAATAGACAGGCTGCGATGGTACCCCAAAATCAAGAAATACCTCCCGACAAAAGAAATACTCCTGCTCACAGGTGCCAGGCGCACCGGAAAATCAACACTTGCCTACCAGGTGATAAAAAGCCTGCTGGATAGCAACGTGTCGCCCGAAGCCATACTATTCATCAATCTCGATGAGCCCCTGTTCCAGAGCAAATCAAAAGACCCGGCATACCTCACAGAAATAATCGAATATCATCGGGCACTGAAGAAGCCTTCAACCCTCTATCTTTTTGTTGATGAAATACAGAATTATAATTACTGGGTACAGACCATCAAGACCCTGTTTGATACCACAACAAACATCAAGATAATACTCACAGGTTCAACATCCAGCCTTCTAAAAAAAGAGATCAGCACCAGACTCTCAGGCAGGTACTTCTCCCTAACAGTCTATCCCCTGTCATTCCAGGAATATCTAAACTTCAGTAATGTCCTCAAGCCAACAACCGTAGAGAAACTCCAGCAGTTCAATAACTATCTGGAATACGGGGCCTATCCGAGAGTTGTACTGGAAAGCGATAACGAACTAAAACAGGAAATTCTCAAGAATTATTTCCAGACCATCTACTTGAAGGATATAATATATCCCAACAACCTGAGGAATAATAAAGATGTATTTGACCTGCTCTACTTTGTCATCTCTAACATAGCAAAACCATTCTCTTACTCAAACATCGCAAAAACCCTGGAAATAACCGGTGAAACGGTAAAAGAATATATCCAATGTGCACAAGATTCATATCTGATATACACATTAACTAAATATGACAGATCAGTGAAAAAGCAGCTCATCAACCCTAAAAAAATATATTGTTTAGACACAGGGCTGGTGAATTCTATCTCATTCAAGTTTTCACAGGACAGGGGCAGGCTACTGGAGAACCTTGTTTATATGAAACTGACAAAACAGAGCAGGGAAATATATTACCACAAAGGCAACTATGAATGTGATTTCCTCATAAAAGATAATCTCACGATCACCGGAGCCATCCAGGTGACCCTTTCCCTTAAAGATGAAAAAACGAGAAATAGAGAAATAAGAGGATTAACTGAGGCTATGAACGCCCATAATCTCAAGCATGGTCTGATAATAACTGAAAAAGAGTCTGAAACACTGAACTTCGATGAAAAGGAAATACAAATAATGCCAATTTACGAATGGCTTAACGAAATACAAACATAATTAAAAAATGCCCCACATTATGCAGATTGCAGCACTGGCAGTTGAAGACGGTGCTACTGCACGGATATCCTATAAAAGCGACTGGCAGAACTTGAACTATAAAGCCCAAAGAACTGCCTAATTACGGCTTAATAACGGCCTAAAAATGGCCTAAGAGCGCCCCTGAATTCTAAGCATTTCGTGTAAAAACCATTTTCACTTCCTGAAATACTCCTTCACCAGCCCAACCACCACACCATGCATTAACAGCAGCCCTATAAGATTCGGTATCGCCATTAAGGCATTCGTAATATCAGAGAACAGCCAGATATCCTCCAGGTATCCAACCCCTTCCGGAAGATCCACCACCCCTGCACCCACCATTATTCCCACAAGGAATACAGAGTAATAAACCCTTAAAAATCCCTTGTAAAATCTCACATCATCTGACACCTTATCCACAAAGTAGGACAGGCACTGCTTGCCGTAGAAAGACCACGTAAGTATGGTAGTGAATGCGAACACTGCCATACCTATCGTAATTATCACATCACCGGCATATCCCATCTGCGAGTTGAATGCATGAATACTCAGCGAAGTACTGGTCTTGCCTGTTTCCCATGCCCCGGTTGAAATAATGACCAGACCTGTCATAGTACACACCACAATAGTATCGATAAAAGGCCCAAGCATGGCGATCAAACCCTGGCGTACGCTATTGGGCGTTTTGGCAGTGGCATGTGCCATAGGTGCACTGCCCAGCCCTGCTTCATTGGAGAATATCCCCCTTGCAATACCAAAACGCATTGCACTGGCCACAGCGGCCCCGGTAAATCCACCAGCTGCTGCGGTACCAGAAAATGCATTATCTATTATCTGAAAAAAGGCCGCCGGGACCTTATCAAAGTTAAAGATCAGAACGATAAGGGCGGACAGGATATACAGGATAGCCATGAAGGGGACAAGGTTGCCGGCAACAAATCCCAATCTCTTGATCCCGCCAATGATAACAGACCCCACCGCCAATGCAAGTACCAGTCCGGTAGCCATCCCCGGTACATTAAAGGTATCGTTCATGGCAATGGATACTGAATTGGCCTGGGTCATATTGCCTATACCAAAGGATGAGAATATGCCGAAAACTGCAAAAGACATACCCAACACAATACCCACCCTGCGGTATTTCAATCCTCTCTCAAGATAATAGAACGGCCCGCCGATCATTGTACCGTCAGGCAGTTCGTCCCTGAAATGCAAGGCAAGTGTGCATTCCACGAACTTGGTGGCCATACCCACCACTGCGGTCAGCCACATCCAGAAAAGTGCACCCGGTCCACCCATTGAGATAGCAGTTGCAACACCTGCGATATTCCCTGTGCCTATGGTGCCTGATAGTGTGGTCATCAAAGCACGAAAAGGGGATATGTCGCCTTTTTCTTCCTTTCCATCATGTTCACTTACAAGACGAAAGGTGTACACAAGTCTGCGTACCTGAAGCCCCTTTAACCTGTACGTAAGGAAGATGCCGGTGCCTATCAGCAACAACATCATGAAAGGACCCCATACGACCTCATCAATTAAAGTGAGTATCTGGTGTATACCGGTCAAAGGTATTAGCTCCCGTGAGATGGATTCACATTAAATCACTATGGTACTGCCTTATATTCTTTCCACCCTGAACACCCTGTCATTCTCCCTTACCCTGTCTGCCACCCTTATACCCACATCCTGCCCTTTCCCTGCCTTTTGTACCGGATCCCTTTCTATCATCAACGACTCCACTTCCTGTTCCAGGTACGTACTGGCCCCTTCGATCACAATACTGTCGCCGACCGCCAGCCCTCCTTCTAATAGCCTGACCGCTGCCGCACCCTGTTTCACGAAATAGTTCTGCACCACACCCACCGCCTGCCTGCGCACCGATGAAGCATTCATGTCCTTTTCAACAGCCATCCCGTCCGGTCCAGGTACCCCGAAATAGAAACCTGTGGAAAAGCCCCTGTTATAGACCTGGGCCATCTGTTCTTTCCACTTTTGTGCCCGCTCCCTGGTAAATGAACCATTCCGGCAGGCATCCAGTGCCTCATGGTAACACCGGGACACCACAGCCGCATAACCTGGATTCCTGAGCCTGCCCTCTATCTTGAACGCATCCACTCCCGCATCTATCAGTTCGGGCACATGCTCTATCATGCACAGATCCCTGGCACTCAGCAGGTATTTCCCGCCCAGTTCAACCAATCCCCCGTTTTCACCGTGCAGGGTCCACTGCCACCGGCAGGGCTGGGTACAGTCCCCGCAGTTGCCCGGACGTCCCAGCAGGTAGGCCGACAGGTAGCAGCGCCCCGAAACTGCCTGGCACATGGCCCCATGCACAAACACCTCCAGTTCCATATCTGTATGCTGCCTGATATCCTTTATCTGCTCAAGGGTCAGCTCCCGCGACAGTATCACACGACTGGCGCCCTGTTTTTTGTAAAACTCTGCCGTCTGCCAGTTGGACACATTGGCCTGGGTGGATATATGGAGATCAAGGCCGCACTCTACAGACTTGTTGATGACGGCAGGGTCCCAGGCAATAACTGCATCCACACCGGCACTGGCGGCCATCTCCATTACGGCATCCACAGCAGGCAGGTCCTCCGGATAAATTACGGTATTGACTGCCAGGTACGCTTTCAGGTCGCTGTCTCGTACCTGCTCTACAAACGTATCAAGGTTATCGAGGGTTATGTCCCTGGCCCGGGCTCTGAGACTGAACCGGTCAATTGAAAAATAAACAGCATCAACATGGTCTTTACAAACAGATAAAGTGGCAGGATTTCTAACACCAGCCACAAGTTCCGGGATATGATCTGACATACTGGAAAATTATCTTGAGGGTATTTTATGGTTTGCCATTTCAAGACCCCTTATTACCAATTCTTTATATTCAATCAAATAGATAAGTTAACACTATACATCAGATTTTCAAGGGAGGTTCAATGCAATGGAAACGGGAATGCCAGTTAGGGAGATCATGACCAGTGATCCCATTACCATCGATAAAGGTATTAAAATATCAGATGCAGCGAAAAAAATGGTCGAGCTTGATGTGGGCAGCCTGATAGTAATGGAAGGTCATAATCCGATAGGTATCCTTACCGAGCGTGATATGGTCAAGAAGATCATTTCTAAAAACGTAAATCCTGACTCACTCAGCTTGACAAAGGTCATGACAACTCCGCTGATAACTCTTGATGTTGATGAAGACATGCAAAAAGCTATTGACCTTATGCTTAATATGCATATCCGGCGCATACCGATCGTCGAAGACAAGATACTTGTCGGGCTGGTAACAGAAACAGACCTTGTTTCAGTATCTGTGGAGATGGGAAACATTTTTTCCGAACTTATCAACATGCACAGGGAAAGAAGTATCACAACCGGTAAGGAAATTCCTGAGATCATCAGCAGGGGCGTGTGCGAGATTTGCGGGAAATATACGGATAATCTTGACTATTTCAATGGGTCGTTGATGTGCGAATACTGCAGGGAAACAGAATAGTATTATTATGTTACTTGGGGGATTTCAATGGGCAAATTAACTGTCCGTGCTATAATGGAAAAACATCCGGTATACGTTGAAGCTTTTGATTTTATTACACGTGCCCGTCAGCTTATACGGGATTTCCACCACAGGACATTACCAGTTGTGGATGAAAAGAACAGGGTAATCGGGATAATAACTGAAAAAGACGTCCTGAACATTACCTCAACAAAATCAAATATCACTGTCAATGGGTATGTTATTGAGACACCTATCATTTCCGCGGAAACGGATATGAAACAGGCGGCAAGAATCATGATAGAAACAGGGTTCACATGCTTACCTGTGGTGGATACAGCCAGAGGCAATACCCTTAATGGTATTATAAGCATCACAGATATTTTTAACAATCTGGATCCATCAGAGATTCCTGAAGGGACAGTGAGTAAATTTATGAGCGAGAACGTCAAGACATGTACGCCAGATGATTCGCTGTCAAGGATATGGATGAATATGATCAGGGAAGGATTTTCCGGGTATCCTGTGGTAGACAAACAAAATAGACCAAAAGGTATGATAACAAGGTATGATATCTTAAGCTCGGGTGGTGTCAGGATAGAACGGGAGGATGAACATGGTACCAGAATCAGAACATCTTCCAGGGTGGCACGCATCATGAGTACTCCACCTTTCACTATAACCACCGATGCATCCTTAAAAAAAGCTATTGAAATGATGACACGGCTAAATGTGCACCGTTTGTGTGTGGTAGACCCGGAAGAACTTGTAGGTATCATAGATATACATGATATTGTCAGGGCGTGTATTGATGGAAGGATTTGAATGGTATCTGGTCATGGGCCTGGAACAGACTGCAAGAAAATCCACGCTATCGCTCTGATTTTTTTGACTTCACAAAGTCATACTTTATTTACAGTGAAAGGTGCAGGAAGTTATACTTTATTCACTGTAAAAAATTCAAATTGTTGAGGATTACAGGATACTTTAAATAGAAAGTAATAATTGATGAAATACCGAACTGGAAAATAACATGATTTAACTTCAACTGTAATATGGCACGTATCGGGACATAATCTTTCTTAGTAATTAACCAAACGGTGAAAACATGAAGAGGCAAAATATTAACAGGTCTGATATAAGAGCAATGGATAGTACTGGAGTAATGGATAGGGGGCCAGTGGATTTTAAATCAAGGGTCTCGAACAACCAGGGTGATATCCTGGCAATTGCATCTAAAAATATCGTTACTCTCCCCCCAACAACCAATATTATGGGGACTGTAAAAACCATGTTAAAATATGGATTCAGGCGTGTTCCAATCGCCGATGCAGGCACGAACAGGTTGGTAGGGATTATTACAAGTCTGGATATTGTGGATTTCCTTGGTGGCGGACTCAGACATAATATTGTCAAGAACAGGTACAAAGGCAACCTTGCTGCTGCCATAAACGAAGATGTCAGGGAGATCATGAAAAAAGACGTCGTCAGTCTGGGAGTCAATGATAATATTTCAAGCGCCATTAAAACCATGATCGAAAAGAACATCGGCGGCATTCCTATCGTTGATGATGATAATGTTGTGGTCGGTATCGTATCAGAACGCGATTTCGTAAGAACAGTGGCAGATATTACTACCTCAAAATCGGTTAACAAATATATGAGTGACAAAGTAGTTACTGCCTCGCCTGATATATCTGTGGGCGAAGCCACCAGGACCATGATAGAGAAGGGTTTTAGGCGAATCCCAATTGTAAAGGAAGACGTACTGCTGGGAATTGTTACTGCATCTGATATTATGAGGTATCTGGGCAGTGGTGAAATATTCCAGAAACTTATGACAGGGGATGTCTCTGATGCATTCCAGGTCCCATTGAAAAGCTTGATATTGCGCGACATCGTCTGGACTAATTCCAGTATTGATATCGGTGAAGCGGCAGCATTAATGCTGAAAAATAAAGTAGGAGCGCTTCCCATAATCGATGATGGTGAATTATGCGGTATTATAACTGAACGTGATATTATCAAGGCACTGGTAGATTGATCTACTATCAAAAGGAAGTATTACAATGAAAGTAAAAGATATTATGAGTTCCCCTGTCTACTTGATAGCATCCAATGAACCCATATCAAGAGCAAGGAACCTTATGTTAAAACACGGTATAAGCAGGCTCGTGGTCATTGAAAATGATATGACAAAAGAAGCTACATCAAGATCACCGGAAGTAATATCCATAGGTGTGGTGACCAAGACTGATATTGGTGAAAGACTGGACCAGGCAGAGCCGAAATGGCGCAGGCGTCCCATTGGCAATATTCCAATTAGCGTGGTTATGTCACATGACCCTTTGACGATATACCCTGATGCAACGCCCAGGCAGGCTGCTGAAATCCTGCTTGAGAATAATATCAGTGGATTACCTGTTATCAGGAGTAAGACTGATAGGAATTTAATTGGTATTATCACGAAACTTGACCTGATACGATATTACTCGACCCTCGATGATACTACTGTCGTAAATGATATTATGGAACAGTTCTTTGTCACTGTTCACAGGCACCATAGCATCAGTCATGTGATCCATGAGATGAAAAGCAATGAAGTGGACAGGACAATCGTGATGGATGACAGCAACCAACCTGTGGGTACCATTACCAAGACAGACCTTGCAATGAACAGGATGACAAATCCTGAAGGGGGATTACCATCCAAAGAAGTTAAGATGGCACGCAAGAACCACACTGGTGGCGAAAAGGTATTCCGGTCTGTAAAGGAAGTGTCTATGGTAGCTGAAGATATCATGTCCACGCCAATCATAACTTTAAGTAAGAACAGCAGTGTAATAGATGCAGCAAAGATCATGGTCGACCAGCGTATCAATGGCATATTCGTTGTTGATGATGAGATAACAGGTATCGTATATGCTAAAAACATTCTACAGGCAATTATACACGGTAGGTGATAAAAAATGAATTTGCAGGATATAATGACAGAACCGGTAACAATAGATAAATCTGAAAAATTATCATATGCACTTGACACTATGGAAAAATTCAGTACCCGACGACTCCTTGTGATGCATAATAACATTATCCATGGTATTGTCACCATGCGTACAATAACAAGGGAACTGGGGACAAGGAAAAAATCAAACCTCCCTGCTTCGGCCATGCATGTAGCCACGGCGACTACTGATAACTACAATAAAGTGCTGCCTGATATGACTGTTGATGATGGTGTTATATTAATGAACAAAAATAACGGGATACTTCTTATCATTGACAATGATGATGTGGTAGGATGGGTTACGCCGCAACAGGTCATTGAGAACTATCCGTTCAGCAATTCATATGCCGGAGAGATTATGCGCCAACCCGTCACTATCGGGCCAGGGGAAAGGGTGATCCATGCCAGGAGGATCATGCTTGATAATGATATTGGACGCCTGCCCGTTATCGAAAACGATGAACTTGTAGGAATCATCACTGAGCATGATATCGCTACCGGGCTGCGGGCATTCAGGGACCTTGTTTCAGGCAACCAGCAGGATAACAGGATCAAGAACCTGCTGGCAGAAGATATTATGAGTCGTGGTGTCATCTCTGTAAAGACAAATGCCCCGATCAAGGATGTGGTTTCATTGATGTTAGAGAAGAACCTTGGTGGAGTGCCTGTCATTAACCTGGAAGATGAACTCGTAGGTCTGGTCACACGCAGGAGTCTTCTTGATGCCATTGCCAGTAAGATTTAGTTAGACTATTCATGAAAAGATTTCAGGAACATTTTGATGAAGAATTTATAAGAATTGCTTCAAAAGCACTGGGAATGCCGGAATCAAAGATAACCGGCATGATAAAGAGAAGAGTGCTGCAGAGGATCTCCAGATTCCTTCCTGAATATTACAGGTTCGAAAAGGGGATATCGGGAGTGGAGCCCGGGACCACTCTCTTCAATCTGGTGAGTGACATCGAGATTGTAAAAGGCTTCCCGAAGATACACCGGGCTATGGTACTTGAACCTACTATTCAAACACATTTCAAAGGATTGCCACTGGTTGCCATTGAAGAAAAGATGAACGGTTACAATGTCAGGGTTGTTAAGATACAAGACCAGGTCCTTGCTCTTACCAGGGGCGGGTTAGTGTGCCCATATACCACAGAAAAAGCAACCGAGAGGATTGGACTTGAATTTTTCCGGGACCATCCCGATCTGGTACTATGCGGTGAAATGGTGGGTCCTGATAACCCATATGTCCCGAAGGATATTTATCCGGAAGTGGAAAGTATCGCATTCTATGTATTCGATATCAGGGAGAAAGATACAGGTAGGCCCATTACTCTGGAAAAGAAAAACGAATTGTGCGAGCGTTATGGTATTAAGACTGTACGGCACTTCGGGAATTATCCAGTTGATGCCGTTGCCCGGATAGTGGTTGACCTTATCAGGGAACTGGGAGCAGCAGGACATGAGGGTGTTGTGATAAAGGACCCGGAAATGAACCTGCCAGCCCTGAAATATACATGTTCTGAAAGTACCAACAGCGATTTGCAGTATGCGTTCCAGTTCTATAATGACTATGGCAGGGATTTCTTTTTTTCCAGGGTTGTCAGGGAGGGGTTCCAGTCAGTGGAGTGGGATGAAGACGAGGATGCATTGCATGAGAGGAGCTGTCGCCTGGGTGAGAGTATCTTAAAACCAATGGTAGAGACCATTCGAAAAAGAAAAAGGGGCGAACGTATCACTGAAAATGTGAGGATAAGGGTCAGTAACATAAAAACGGCACACCAGTTTGAGGAACACCTGAGGATATTGGGAATTGATGCCCAGTTCGGTGAGCCCCTGTATGTGGATGGGCAGTACCTGATAGAAATTAAGAAATTGAACCAGAGCACGAACGACCGTACTGATGCTTTATTAAATGGTCAGTTCTGGTGATTTATCAGATGGTCAGGTCTGATTTTATTAAGTAGTCAGTTCTGTTGATTTATTCAATTAGGTTTATTGCAGCCTACTATCCTTTATTATACTACCATGGCTTCCCCTAATAAAAAAACTGCTTCTAAATATGAGATCGTATTTGTCGGCCGTTCCAACGTAGGCAAATCAACACTTATCAAGAGCCTTACTGGTAAGCCTGTTCCTATAGGACGGCGGCCCGGTGTTACCCGCAGGCCCTGGAACCTGGCATTGGGTGACCTGATCGTAACTGACATGCCTGGTTTTGGCTTTATGAGCGGGGTAAAGGACCGCAAGCAGGATATTATAAAAACAAAATTTGTCAGGTATATTGAGGATCATAGTGACCGTATCATCCTGGCAGTACTGGTGATAAATGTTCAGTCATTTGCAGAAATAGTGGACCGCTGGAGGGGGCGGGGAGAGATTCCGGTTGAGGTTGAGATGTACCAGTTCCTCCAGGAACTGGAGCTGGATGTGGTCGTGGCTGTCAATAAGATCGATAAGATAAAGGACAAGAACAGGGACAGCATGATGGATGGTGTGGCTGAAAGGCTGGACATCCTGCCGCCATGGAAACAATGGCCTGATAAACTCATACCTATTAGTGCAAAAAAAGGGGATGTGAAAGCACTTTCCGGATTTATCAGGAGCCGGATACATGAACTGGGACGGGATGACCTGCTGGGATGTATCAGACTTGGCGTATAGGAAAGTATAAACACATTTCCTTCTCTCGCCTTAAGTAAAAGTCCATGACATTCTTGCCACTACTACTGTTGAACCCGCTACCTTCTGAGTAGTATCATTGCCGCAAACACTCCCAGTATCCCGGAAATGATTGGAAAACCGGGCACGTCCAGCCCATTCTCAGCAGGTACATCGGGAGCAGGAGTAGGGGTTGATGTCGGGCGAACGGTCTTAAGCGGAATGGGCGTTGCAGATACTGCACTATGGCTCACGTTAGAAGTTGTGGTCAACTGCAATGTGGTCTTGGCCAGCACCCTGGCATAATTATATTGCACAACCTGCTGGCTGGGCGACTCCAGCGAATCCGCATACTCATATGCACTCACTGCAAGGACCGGCTCGATACCGGCATTTCTTGATTCTTCAATAGATACCCTTGCACCATCAGCACTGCGCTGGATCTTTGTACCCACATCAGAATATCCCATCAGGCTAATGGCAGTGCTGGCCTGCACATAAGCCAGTAACGAATCATATATGGCACCGCTGTAATATCCCCTTTCATATTCTATTACTGCTCTATCAAGGGATACATCTGCCTCGTCCAGCAGTCCGGAGAGCCCGTGCATGCTATCGGACTCACTGATAATGGCCCGCGCGTATGTGACCACTGATGATGCCGTTCCCACGTACCATCCGGCCCTGTCTTTCAACATACCATCGTCGGTTGTGTGGTCCGTATTCACCAGCGAAAGCCACCACAGTACGGTTTCGGCCCTCATTGATGCCAGTGCCAGGATCTTGACATAATCAATCTCAGTTTCGGTTGAGCGTGCATCCTCCAGTAACTGTTCTGCCATTACTACCCTTATCTCGGCAGCACCCACACCATCCACGTCCTTCAACCCTTCCTCTTTGAACCGCTCCACCTCCTGGCGGCTGTGGTTGATTTCCAGGTTTACGGTTTGATAAAGATTGTTAAGATATTCGTCCTGGTCTTTGGTATTGGAATATTCCTCCCACCAAAGTATGAACTTCAGGTTATTCAGGACCAGTAGGCCCGTATTGGTTGCCGCATAGTATTGCTGCTCATCATATTGCTCCTGGCCCTTGTCCAGCAGTACTTTTTGTACCTCAAGGGTGCCTGAGAACTGTGTGGTCTCATTCATTGCCACAAGGTATAATTGGTTTGCTTCATCCAGTACATTCCTGCCAAGCGGGCGCAACACATCCAGGTATTCTGCTGACCATACGCCTATAGGTGGTTCAGACCCGTGTATCTCATGGCCGGTAAAAAGTTCCACTGCGTCCTCAATGGTTATTGCTTCTACTACTTCCACGTCCAGTTCCTGGCCTCGTTCTACCAGGTCTACTTTAATGGTCTTTTCTTCTACGGCTACGAAAGCCCCTTTGCGCACAATAGTGTTTTCAGTAATCACCACATTGATCTGGCCCTCTGGTACGATGAACAGGGACGTGCCGTGCTGTGCAGCAGCATCAAGTTTATACGGGATGCCGCCTACCGGCCCGATACTTCCGTCAGGATTGATCATTCCTGTCATTACCACGCCATCGATTAACTGCCAGTCCTCTATATCGGCTATGGCGGCCACGGTGAGTGCGGCACCGGCAGAGGGACCGCTTATGATGGGTGAGGTCACTTCGATTATGAAATAAAAGTCGTGTTCGGTGGGATCTATTCCCGTAATGTCCGATGCTACGAGTGTAGCCATCCTGGCCGAACCCTGCAGGTCCACCTGTGTGTATGGCTGGGTATCCACGAACACATGGCCATTACCCTCGGTAACGATGACTGTGGCATTTAGCAGTACTCCGGTCTCCCCTTCCATTGTGGAATATGCCGCCACGATGGGGATTGTCACGCCTTCATCGATGTTGATGGCACTTGCTGGGGTGGTAAGGAGAATGAATAATGTTATTGCGAGCAATAATCTCATACTGTTAGATAGAGTATCCCGATTATGCTGAGTAGTCTTCCTATAGTCCCATAATTTGATCATTTTTAGATAACCGAATTTATTATTTGTCCTTAATAAAACTTATAGTAACCTAATAAGAGGTTACAATAATATGGCAAAGACATTAAAGTCTAAAACTGGGCAGTACAGGATTACGATCCCAGCATCAATAATGACGGTGTTTAACTTGGAAGATGGTGTGGAGTATGAACGGATTAGTGTGCAAGGGCTCAGCATTAAAGGAACGAAAATAATTTTATGTTTTACAAGTTCTCTGAAAAATAATCATTAAGCAGGATTCAAAGCAACAAACCATTTTATTTAGGTGTACGAAGACCACGTACTATTAGTACGGCGATAGTTATTTCGGGATGGCTAAACTGTGCATCATTTGTCTATTACAAATTAATATGGCTGTCATTAATTTATATAAACAGGTATGGAGTATTTAAATATTAAGAACAGATATTGTTTAAGTGATAAATTATTTAAATAAAATTATAATACAAATGAGATACAAAGAGCGAAAGGTTTACTGATCACCGATTTTCGTCAGCCGTTTATGTTCCACCAAAAAATCCACCATTTTAACACCAAAATCCATGGACCAATAACGTTTTTTCAGAGAATGTGACTCAAAAATATGTTCCATTCATGGAACATTAAAATTTTGAGATCCAACTATAAATCAAAGTACCGAATCAATTATGGGACAAAAATCCGCCTAAAACAGACTTTTAACCCCAAAATATACGATGACAAGATGTTTTAACAACAAATATTCAATATTATAAATTCCATAATCTATACATATTTCAAATCAATTGAGGTTTTTCACAAATCGTATCCCATACCATGTTTAGGCAACAAAAAACTTCGCTTTTGGATATCCTGGCCATGGTTCAATTATGGGACATAAACACTTGACGAAAATCGGTGTTTATGGAAAGCGGCTGAAACAGCCGGGCTTGGGATGGAAGAGTTTAAAGATATCCTGTCTGCGCGAAATATAAAGATAGAAATCGGTAGGACAAAGGAAGAGAGTAAACAGCGTATAAAAGATGCACTTCACTTTCTAAGATGTAGTGAAAAACAATGCCAAGCAACCCAATTAATGTATGGCCTGCCAAAACATAAACCCTATTGCCACCGATTTAGCTAATTATCCATAAACTCCCCCAAATCCAGCAAAGAGAATAATCTGGCCTGTTTTGCATTCATCTCTTCAACCACGACCACAACTTTCCCACCCGGAGACTTTTTATTATTTTCTGGGACGATTCGAAAAACCGCTGAGAGCGCAAAGGGACGCAGAGTAAAATAGCGAACCTCTGCGTCCTCAACATTTAATCTTTTTTGCCATGATCCATTTATCCAGAATAAATTAAAAAGTCACGAAGATTAGAGAAGCTGTCCAACAATTACTTTCAGTGGCAAATCTCTTGCTTATTTTCCGATTTAAAGCTCCAATCCGTCTCCTTTTTCGTTGGATTTTGAATTACTGGGCAGCCTCTATACAATAAAAAGTCACGAGTACATAATCTTATAGATTACAATAAAAAAAAGAGCAGGTTCCTGACCACTGTGCCAGAACCTGTATTACCACCTATCAGGGAAATTAGTTCAGTATTTGCCTTTCACATGTATAATGAGGGTAGTATCTTTTTTCTCGCTCCATGTGGCATCGAAATGCATTGATGTCTTGAATCCCGTATGGTACTTGAAGGGGATCTGCTCTCCCTTTTTAACTCCACTTTTATTAATTATCGTATGGTTGCCGTCTTTGACTACCAATGTCCAGGTGCCGTTGTCGGGTGATTTTATTTCAAAATGACCCTCCATGGTTATTCCAAAGGTGGTCTTGGAAGCACTTGCCGTCCCGTGTCCGTTCTTCACAGATACGGAAATGTCGTTGTCAAAAGAGCCTTTTAAGACCATGGCTTCAAGTTTTTCTAAGTGTGTATCGCTGAGTCCGGCCTGTACCTTTAGGTCCTGGCTTATAGGCTTTAAGAATTTGTCCAATCCTGCATTTTCAGATATATTATCTACTCCTTTTGATTTTTTTTAGCTTTTTACAAAGCTTATATTATACATTGCAAAGTATATTATTTAGCTGTGTTGGTTATTTGTGGGATACTTTTTAATTTATTCTGTATGAAATAGATCATTGGAAAGAAGATCAACTACCGAGAACATAGGGGCACACAGAGCGTAATTGTTTTCTCTGTGCATTCTGTGGCTATAAACCGTTCTAGGAAATAATAAAATGTCTCCAAGAGCAGCACGGTTCCCCCCAACTCCTCCACAAGCAGTTTTATGCAAGTCAAATGGTAAGAGATCTCATATTCCCAGAGTCTAACCGTGCATCATCTTCGTATAATTCAGCAGCCCGCCAGCCAGGATGATCTCACGCTGCCGGTCTGATATATCCAGGGTGCACTCAAGGCTGTTCGACCCGGCCTGCACAGGTATGGTAGTAGCACCGCCTTCTACCAGTTCCCTGACACCGCTAAACCTTAAAGTATCCCCCTGCTGCACTGCATCATAGCCTGCCGGGTTGGCAAATTCCAGGGGCAGAATGCCGAAATTCACAAGATTGGCCTTGTGTATCCTGGCAAATGATTTAGTAATGACCGCCTTCACACCCAGGTACATCGGTGCCAGTGCAGCATGTTCCCGGCTTGAACCCTGGCCGTAGTTATCGCCACCAATGATAAAACCACCCTGCTTCTCCTTTGCTCTCGCAGGAAAACCGGGGTCTATCTGTGAAAACACATGTTCACTAATGGCAGGGATGTTACTGCGCAGGGGTAGTATCTTCGGGCCTGCCGGCATAATACCGTCTGTGCTTATGTCATCCTCCAGTTTTATCAGGACTTCACCTTCAAGGTTGGAGGATAAGGGTTTTGCTTCAGGCAGGGGTTTGATATTCGGACCCCGTATCACCTCAACAGACCCCGGGTTATCTGACGGCCTGATCACCATAGAATCATCGGTAACAAAACTCTCAGGCCATTCCACCTCCGGGTACTCGCCCAGTTTTCTCGGGTCAGTTATCTTTCCGGTAAGAGCGGCTGCCACGCAGACCTCAGGGCTGGCCAGGTATACACTGTCATCCATAGTACCCGAGCGTCCGGACCAGTTCCTGTTAAAGGACCTGATGGATACCGAACTTGAAGGAGGGGATGAACCCAGTCCGATACATCCGTCACATGCGGCCTCCATGATACGTGCACCTGCCGAAACCATGTCAGCCAGTGCCCTGTTACGAATTATAGTTTCCAGCACCTGCCTGGAACCCGGTGTAATGTGCAGGCTCACGCCAGGATCTACCTTTTTACCTTTTACTGCTCTTGCGACCAGCATCAGGTCCTTGTAACTGGAATTTGTACATGAACCGATAATAACCTGCTGTACTGGTGTACCTTCCACCTCAGACACCTTTACAACTGCATCAGGAGAGCCGGGTTTTGCCATCATGGGCTCCAGTTCGCTTAGGTTGACCTCAATGTACTCGTCATATTCTGCAGCAGGGTCTGCCGATATCTCATTCCAGTCGTCGAGCCTGCCCTGCATCCTGAAAAATTCTTTAGTTACATCATCGGACGGGAAGAGGGAACTTGTTGCTCCCAGCTCGGCACCCATATTTGTAATGGTGGCCCGCTCGGGCACTGAAAGGGTGCTGACACCCGGACCGTAGTATTCGAAGACCTTGCCAACGCCGCCCTTTACTGTGAGCCGCCGCAGCATCTCCAGGATGACGTCTTTGGCAGATACCCAGGGGTTGAGTTTGCCTGTCAATTTCACTCCAACCACTTTTGGCATTTTCACATAATAGGGCGCACCGCCCATTACCACTGCAACATCCAGGCCGCCCACACCTATGGCCAGCATGCCCGCACCCCCGCCTGTTGGGGTGTGGCTGTCCGAACCTATCATGGTGTTACCGGGTTTTGAGAACCGCTCCAGGTTAACCTGGTGACAGATACCGTTGCCTGGTTTTGAGAATTGTATTCCGTACTTGTTAGCAAAGGTCTGCAGGAAGCGGTGGTCGTCTGCGTTCTCGAATCCGGCCTGGAGCATATTGTGGTCTACGTAGCTGACTGCCAGGGGTACTTTTACTTGTGGGATATCCAGGGCTTCGAACTGGAGGTACGCCATAGTGCCGGTGGCGTCCTGGGTCAGGGTCTGGTCTATTGTTATTGCTATTTCCAGGCCGGGTTTCATCTCGCCTTTTGCGAGATGGGATGAGATTATTTTCTGGGTTAGGTTCATGGTCATTGGGGGTCACCTGATTAAAAATTGGCTGCATGTCTGATTTTTTATATTCCTTTCACAAAGTAGGGTAATAAAATTTATATAAATCATTGTTTATATTTATCGCCACAGAGGACACAGAGAAAAAATCCTCTGTGATCTCTGTGTTCTCTGTGGCTATTATTTTTACCCTCTGATTTGAAGTGGATACGATTTTTTTATAATTTATCACATAGTTTATGCAATTATCCTGTTTCATGATCAACTGGTAAATTATTAGATATCGAAATGGGAATGATAATTAATAAAATCTCCCCGATCATACACTCTTTATTCCCAGGTGCTTCTTCTTAGTGAATTTAGCCAGATTGACCAGTAAGGGAGTGATACTTTCCACCATGCATGAAACCTCCAAAGGCCCGGCCATCATTGGATTTAAACCAGGGATATCCTTCACCAGATCACTCACCACATTGTTTGCCTCCTCATTGTCTCCGCAGATGAATACATCCATATCCAGTTTATTATTGATATCGGCAAGCTTTTTTGCAGAGACATTGTGGAACGCGGAAACCAGTTTTACACCTTCAGGCAGCAAACCCTGGATTTCCATAGCCGCACAGCCGGAGTCAGGTGGTGCATAAAGAAAATGGCCGTTCTTTTTCATCGGCACCACAATAGAGATGATGATCTGGTCCCTAAGGTAAGGTTTGATTGTTTCAATGGTTAACGATACATGCTCATATGGCACTGATAGTACAACCACATCTGCCCGGTCAACAGCATCCGGATTGACACATCCTGTGATAGTGCAGGTATCACCCGATTCTTCCAGTATTTTTCGGTATTTATCAGTTGAAGCCTGTGCTTTTTCAAGTTTCCTTGAGCCGACAAACACTTCATGTTTAACGGCCCACCTGAGAGCAAGTCCCTC
>SWBY01004965.1_pt1 | contig 35491 bp, 32 predicted proteins | sample 4693071 | NCBI WGS metagenome assembly SWBY01 (sample SAMN10267273, study PRJNA491770) | bioreactor metagenome | isolation source: DHS bioreactor inoculated with marine methane seep sediment | place: Japan: Omine Ridge, Nankai Trough | collected 2006-05-06 | reverse complement strand
ACAATCAGCTTCAACCGAGGTCATTCGTTCCACCCGAAATCAAAAACGCCCATCTCACCGACCAGTTCTGTCATTTCCGGATTAATCAAAGCAGCGTACCAGACGATGCCGTCTGCTGATCCGACACCTTCCGGCCAAGTGAATGCGGGTAAGACAGAGATCTCCGTCAATCCCGGTGGAAACGTCCGGTCAAAAAAATCAAATTCATCGAAACCGGGCGCAAAAAGGAATTCACCAAATAAATCGAGAATCACAAAAAATGGATGATCAATCATTGAATGATCTTGTGCATTCAAAAGCATGGCTTTGGCCAAGCAGGAATCTCCAGGGTAAAAATCATGTGAGGGCATGTGTATGTAAGCGCGGGTAAATGATGGCCATCCAGGATACTCATAGGCTCCCATATCAACGGCACCACCTTGCAGTCTCGCATTGCCGTCCAGATCCACAGAAGGCGCAGTTCTGCCTGTTCCTGCATCTATACAGGGTGAATTCGCGGCAAGGCGGTACTGATCAATGCCGGCAAACATTGGATCAGCGACAATGTTGCCATAGCCCTCGAGTTTAAATCCTGATAAAGAATACGATATATTGAGATTATCTCCGATTAAATCGGGAGGGCTGTTTCCCCAGATGATACTGTTTCTAATTGTTGTTGAATCGGCATGACTACGAAAACCACCACATCCTGATGGAGAGTAATTTCCGGTAATCAAACAGTTGACTAGTGAACAATTTCCTAGACTGGAGGAAATTCCTCCTATGGAACCTCCTGTATTCTTGGCAACTATGCTGTTCGTAACGGTCAGGTTGGAGTCTAAGCTCTGTATGCTGCACCATTACCTGAGTTGAATTTGATCCTGCAATTTGAGATTGAGGCAATATCTGTTGAGTAAATGCAAATACCGGTGGTCATATTATTCATGATATCGGTGGTCATAATTTCCAGGGAACAAAGGGCGGATGCAAATATACCGGCAAAGTCATTTTGTGCAATCAAACTTCCGCAAATGGATAACGATCCACCGTGCGCACTGATTCCACCACCCCTCTCATCAGCCTTATTATCTCTTATTTCAGAATAATAGATCGCGACGTCTGATGATGTAATATAGATCCCGCCGCCGGTATCCTGACCCGCCCGATTTTCAACTATTAATAAATAAAACATCTCTGTTCCCATCACCTGTGTAAGTCCCATCCGCCACCAACACGGTATCTCCATCCACTGCAGCATTGATCCCGGCCTGAATTGTAGAGTAATCAGCAGGGATGTGACGGATTTCTGCATGGCAAATGCATGCACTCATCACAACACCAAGCACGGTCACCATTTTTTGAATCGTTCTTTGCATATCTGCTTCACCTCATAAACAGGGTCACACTCATTATACCGGTGATCAGAAAACTTCCTGCGGGATATTCAAATATGCGGGTGTCCTGCCAACCAATAACCGGGCAGGAATAGCTGTTTCAAAATCCGATAATTTTCCATTTTGTCTTTCCAAACCCCGACCTGCCTGGACGTAACCCGTCATAGCCTTGGCGACGGCGGGACAAATTCTGGATCCGAAATCTATAAAAGTTTTTCACAATGTATAGCAATTCGCGGCTGGAGGCCGCATATAATATGCATTCACGCCTTATACTTGCATGGATTCCGGCCTTCGCCGGAATGACATTTCTGGTATCAGAGACAGGGTTTTGAGACAAACTCCAAGGCCGGACCCTACAACATTGGTATCGATACGTGTAGGGGTAACCCCCCATGGATTCCGGTACAACATTGGTATCGGAGTGAATTGTTTTGTACGTTCCCGGAAGCCGATCGGGGTAAGTGACAATCGATGAATTTCCCGGCATGATCTGGTATGCTTCGATTCAGAACGTTCAGCACACGTTCTGATCGTTTCTGTCGTCAACACGTTTAAGAGGAACAACTTCCAATGCGCATCACCCTGATCAGACCTCGCACCGGCAATACCCCGGACCCGCCCCAGGGTCTGCTTATAATCGCCACATGCGCCCGGGAAGCCGGTCACGAGATACAGATACTGGATCCCAATCCCGATGATACCGGCGTCATGGATCAGATCGCGGATTTCGCACCGGATCTCATCGGTTACAGCGTCCTCACCACACAGGTTTCCCGCACACTGGAACTTCAAAAACAGGTCCGGAAACAATGGCCGGATATGGTCACGGTTGCCGGCGGTATTCATCCCACGGCACTCCCGGAATGGACCCTGCGCAACCTGCACATGGATTACGTGGTCATCGGCGAAGGGGAAATCACCTTCATGGAATTTCTCACGGCCCTGAAAACCGGAGCTGATCCCGTCACGTTGCCCGGCATGGCTGCCATCCGGGATGACACGTTTGTTGCGGGCTCCCGACGGCCCATGATTCCGGATCTCGACACTATCTCCATCCCGGATCACAGCTTGATCGATTTCACGCGATACCTGCGGCCTCCGGGTAATATCCGCGGAAAATTTCTTCGCCGCGCCACCAGTATCATCACGTCCCGGGGCTGCCCCTTCGGCTGTATTTTCTGTTCCAGTCACGATCTGTTCGGCCGGAAAGTCCGGCGGCGCTCCATCCCGCATATCATGAAAGAGATTGATCAGCTCATCACGGATTACCGGGTGGACGGTTTATGGTTTCTCGATGATACACTCCTGGAGGATCCGGACTGGCTGCTTGCGCTTTGCGGTGAGTTAAAAAAGACGGGACTGCCCTGGGGTTGTCAGGCCCATGTGCGCCGGGCCGATGAGACCCTTTTCCGGGCCATGCGGGATGCCGGATGCGCGCAACTGGAATTCGGTGTGGAATCGGGGTCGGAACGGGTGCTGCAGCGACTGCGGAAGGGGAGCACGCCCGATGATGCCCGCCGTGCATTTGCTCTATGCCGGAAACTGGGTATCCGCACCCTGGCCAACTTCATGATCGGTATACCCGATGAAACGGAAGAGGATGCGGAAAAATCGCTGCGCCTGGCCCGGGAAATCCGGCCGAACCACGTGGTGGTGACATTCACGACGCCTCTGCCGGGATCGGATCTGTACCGGGAAGCTCTGGAAAAGGAGTGGATCAAGGAGACTCCTGATTTTTCCAGTGACTGGATCATCCGCCAGACGGAAAACCCGGCGGTAAGTCTCACCATGGACCCCGAAACCATGAAAACCATCCGGAAAAAATTCGATAACGCCTTTTTCTGGACCAATATCCGGGAGTATTTCCTCTATCCGCGATTCGTCCTGGAAATTGCCATGCATATCCTCACTCATCCCCGGCAGTATCTACCGGGATTTAAACAGGCCATCCGCACGGGCCGCCTGAGTCATCTCGTGGAAACGGTGTGGGAGGAATACAATCGGGTGTGAGCCAGTGCGCCAGTAATCAGTGAGCCAGTGCGCCAGTAATCAGTCCCGAAGTTTTTCGCCAGAAAAACTTATTGGAGGGGAGGCGGGTTAAGTTGTATCCTGATGACAGGTGGTTGAAGCACGAAACCATCGATAATCAGGCCAATCACATGAAGTGATCAGTGGGGTTGTCTGCAAACTGTGGGTTTTCCAACCACCGGTTTTTGGGAAATTAATCAGTATTGATGGTTGATCATCACATCTCAATTGATCCAAACCCGTAGGTGCTTTCGGCCGAAAGCACAACCCCAGGCTGTATCAGACAAATAAATCAGTCCCATCAGCATTTAACGGCATTATTCGCACCCTGAAAGGGTGACAGATCCTAGCCCCAGGATTTATTCCGGGGGAACCATGTCAGCGGTACATGACAGTATGATCGGTTCCCGGTTCATTCCCCCCAGCGAAAGATCAGACTGTCAAGGGATCCGATAAGCCGCGTCATGTCCCAATCAGTAATACCGGAAATCACCCTCAGTTGTCCGCCGGATCCGATATCGTCCGGCCATATGAGTGGATCGATGAGTGTGATACGGGTCATTCCCGGCCGGAGATCAGAAACATCTCTTAAATCTACCTCAGTTCCCCAGTCCGGATAAAAGAAATATTGCCCGTTGACCTCTACAGCACAGAAGAAGCGAATGCAGTGCAACGTCGTGGACTCAGAATTACAGATCGATACCGCCAAGGTCAGGATTTCACCGGACTGAATCGAAGAATGGGATATTTCCAGTTTGACACCCGTTGAATCTCACAATAACTGAATTGGAACACCATCGAGGGGCCAGATCTCTCACTGCGTATCGAGATGACAAGATTGGTCGTATCGAGATGACAGGTCTGCTGAACGGTTACCCATTTTCAGCTTTCTATTCTGAGCCATATCGATGTGTAGAGTTTCACCACGTTTTGACTCACTCTTGGATTCCCTGGATTCCGGCCTTCGCCGGAATGACACCTTTTGTCGACATCGAATGTTTCTTATCTAAATGTCACGCAACGCGGGTACGGACTCAGGGTGACCGCTTCAGAAACGGGAACTCTGAACGAGGAACTCTGAACTCTCAGTCAATCAACCATCATAAGTGATTGACAGCCCGACCCCCACTTCCTTGAGATTCACAACCCGGGACAGGGCAATTTTTGAATGCAGATCCGTGCAGTGGCATGCATGGACCGTCCCCGGTTGAAGCGCATCCAGGTAGGACACGGTTCCTTCCAATTGGCGTGCCGATGGATTCTGAAGGTGAAACCCGCCGATAATATCCACCACACGATGGTCACCACACACCTCCCGGGCATACTCAATAATGTTGCAGATACCGGAATGGGAACACCCGGTAATAATCACAAGCCCTTCACGGGAGCGATACACCAGCGCGGAATCATCCATGATATGATCGTCTTCATCCGCGCCTTCTTTTCTTCCCATGGCAAGGTTCACCTCAAAATCATTCCGCCGTGGTATTTCCCCTAAAAACGTCAATCTGGAATTGAGGGATTGTGGCTGCTTACTCAACTGCAGAGGAAAATGCTTCGCCAGTTTCGCCCTGGAAATCAGGCATCCCAGTTCTTCGAACCCATCAGCACTGACACTGTCAAAAACGTCGGGGTGAGCCACAACGGTTGGCCGCTTGAAGATGCGCCGTTCAAGCTGTAACTCAGTAAAATACCTGATGAGTGGCTCAAGACCCCATGTATGATCCAGATGGTTGTGGGAAAGGACCAGGTAGTCGAGATTCGTCAGCTCTATTCCCATTTTGGCGGCATTTTTCAGGAAAATATCAGAATAGCCCGTATCAAACAGAACAGTCGTCTCGTCATCCCGAATAAGGAGCGACAATCCCGGTTCAGCCAGGAAATATCGATCAATGAGGGTATTGTTATCGACCAGAACAGTGATTTCCATTTAAAAACATCCTTCTCCAGTGAATCTAATATTCTTTTCGTGCTCGTGCTCGTGCTCGTGCTCGTAATCGCAATCGTTTAATTGCCTTCACTAAAATTCAAACATCTGATTCCAGATCAATATTTTAATCCTGATTGCAATCTCAGTCAATTTCATTCGATGACGCGCACCGCGGAACCTGTCCAGAGCCTGCCGAAGGGCTGAACACAAGCACGAATATTTTTGAACAACAACACCCTCACAGAATATCCTCCCCCAGCCGGTACAGATAATACGTCATGCGAAACCGCCTTGTTTTCCGGGGTTTTTCGAATGATGTCTGTGACAGAAGCGGATAGAGCCGGCGCCGGGAAATCATCCGTTCCAGAACAAAACCGATGGTCTCCTCCCGGGCCGGTTCGAAGGTCATGAGATAGACCTCCCGACCGGTATTTTTCCATTGATTCACCGCTGTTTCCCATTGCCGTATCAGATCCGGCCGGTGTCGGATATACACCTCGGTGTCATACAGGAATTTCAGGGGAGTATAGAAGTATGCGCCCGGGGTTTTCTCCAGGACCAGCACGGCATTTTCAGGCAGCATCAGGTGTATTTCCTCTGTGGCAGCGACCGCACCTTTCCAGAGTGGGAATCGGCGGACCCTCTGCAGGTCAACGGTGTATGTTGTTAGAAGTGCAGCAAACCCCAGAGTAAGGACCACTTTCCCGGCTGTTTGGTAGCGTCGGCCGGAGACAGCCCTCCAAAAAAAATAAAAACTGAAGCCCAGTCCGATCATCAGGACCGGGATGACCACCGTGCTGTATCGCCGCATCACCCAGAGGTGCATGGGCGTGCAGCGTTGACTGTAAAAGAAGAAAAGGGAATACATCAGTCCGGTAAGGAAGAAGAAGCTGGATTTCACAGACCATTTCCCGGCCAGAAGGATGAATGATCCGGTCAGGGCCAGGATCAGTCCGGGCAATGTCATGTACCAGCCCATCCATCGCAGGGTCATCTGTGTCAGACTTTTGGACCGGGTAAGGATGTCGGCGGCGCGGTATGCCTGTTCATCTACCGGATTCAGGATCGGTCGCAGAAAATATCCGTGAAGTGCCAGGAGAGTTAACCCTCCGATAAGGGCGCCCAGAAGCAGGGTACGGCGGCGCTGGAACAATGCCATGAGTGGCGCGCGTCTGAAATAGACGGCCACTGTCAATGCTGCAGAAACGGCCAACAGGCCCAGGCTCACCAGGAGACTTTTCAGGGGATCGGCCTGAAGATGGCGGAACGTCTCCAGAGTGTATGGCAATGTCACGATCCCTGCCGAAAGAGCCGCACCGGACAGTACAACAGTATACGCAGCGGCAAAGGAGATGATCCGCCGGGGACGGTTCCGGAAGCAGATGGATAAAGCGATAAACGCCAGTGTGACCGGGACCAGGAGGATGGAATCGATCCGGGCAAAATGGGCCAGTCCCACCGCGCTTCCTGCCAGAATTCCTGCCGGTATCCAGCCATTTTTGGAATCATCGAAACAGAGCAGAAGCGCCAGGCCGGTGAAGAGGGGTGCGGTCACCGCCATTTCCGTGGTGATATACCGGCTGAACCAGACCGGAATCAGGTGGGAACTCATGAGAAGTGCTGTGAGAAGTGCCGGCGTGACACCTGCCACGGCCCGGGCAGTGAGGTAGACGGCGATAAACGCCAGAAACCCCACCCAGGGTGTTGCAAATGTCAGGGCCGCTTTCAGACCGAACAGGGTAAAAAAGAGACCCAGCCAGAGTGAGTGGAGCATAAAATACCGGGGACCCACCCGGCCGGCCGCCGGATCAAGGATAGGGAAACCAGTGGCAAGTTCGCCGTACCGCTGAAATTCCGGGCGCTGACGGATGCGGTAGAAAAGGTGTTTGAATTCATTATCAGCAGTGACGATCTGATCTTCTGTAAAATAAAATGATCCGGTGCGGAACGCCTGTGCCCCGGCTGCAAGATAGGGCCCGCTGTCCCGGGTGCCGAATAGAAATTCAGTGGGATGGATGGCGTTTGAGAGAAACAGCAGGGCGATCACAAAAAAAAGGATTTCCCGGGATACCGGTGTTCCAACTGTCAGTTTCCGCCAGGGGATGGCTGTGGCCGCCCTGAGTGCCGGCGCCAGGAGGATCAGCGAGAGCAAGCCCGAGATGATCAGCAGCCGGGGCACGGAAAGCATACTCAGCATACCCAGAAATTCCATAATCAGTGAGATTACAATAAATCCCAGGGGACCCGGCAGAAGAATCAGAAGAATGCCATGGTTTTTCAGCCAATCCGGGGTTTGCCGCCCCAGAAGAATCAGCGTCAGGAGGATCCCGTTTAATAGGGTCAGCAGGAAAAACAGAAACAGGGGATGGTTCATTTCAGGTAGCCGAGTGCCTGAAGGTGTGATCTCAATTCTGCGTCAATGGCATCATCCGGGATTGTTTCCGAAAGCACTGGATTCACGGGAAACCGCAAGTCGCTGCGGTGATGAAACCATTGGTTCAAAAGCGTATGGAGCCGGGCGGTTTGTTCGGGGAATTCTGCCGCCAGATCCTGTTGTTCAGCCCGGTCATCGGTATGGAAGAGGTGAATTGATGGTTTTGAGAGGTTGCGGATCAGGCACCATTCACCCAAACGGATGGCTTGTATGGACTGTGCTCCCAGATAGAGTTCCTGCACCAGGGGACGTTCAGCTGATTGCTGGATTTTTCCATCCAGAAGCGGCAGCAGGCTCCGGCCGTCCCGGTGAGATGTCAGGGTGACGCCGGCGGCATCCAGCACCGTATTAAACAGATCCGAAATGGTCACCGGTGTATCCACAATTCGCACCGGTCCGGTATCGCCGGCTCGGCGAATGGCCAATGGCACCCGGGCTTCTTCACCATGCAGGGTCAAGCCGTGTGTGGTGTAACCATGCTCCATGAATTGTTCGCCATGATCACTGAGATAGATAAACAGTGTATCGTCATTCCGGGTTTCCAACTCCTGAATCATCCGGTCCATGGCCTGATCATGGCAAGTGATCTCTGCATCATATAATGCCTTCATTTCCTGGATTTCCGCATGTGTCGGTGTATATTCACCCCGGTTGATCTTTCCGAAGTAGTGATAGTCGTACCGGGTTTCGGAGCGATCCGTGTCCAGATAAAGGTCCGCGCATTGTTCCGGTGGGAGATAGGGATCGTGAGGATCCACAGTGTGAAAATACAGAAACTTCGCTTGATCCACCGGGAAGTGCAGATACTCCATAGCGATTTCCACCACTTTTCCGGCTCGGGCATAGCCGCTGCCCGGTTCCTGAACAAATGGATACTCCTCAAATCCCCGGCTGAATCCGAAGGCTTCGCAGATATTGCCGTTAGCGGTGACACCACCGGAAAGGTAACCGTTCTGTTTCAGTATTTCAGTCAACACGCTGATTGCCGGATTCAGGCGATCGCCACGCTGGGTACAGCCATGAATATAGACGGGGTGTCCGGTGAAGAGAGATGCGATGGAAGGTCGGGTCCAGGTGCTGTTGGCATAGCAGTTGGTGAATATAGTGCCGGATTGAAAATACCGTTCCAGAGCTGGAGTGCTCACCCGTGTTTTGCCATACAGAGGTAAATGATCCGGTCGGACAGCATCCTCCACAAACACAACAATATCCGGTTTTGATACATCCGGATCCCCGGCGGATGTCCATTGTGAGTCCCGAAACCCTTCCGGTTTCAGTTTCACACCTTCCAACACCGGCGATTCCCATCCCACAACATAGTTCAGGCGTTCCACCGGCTGGAGAATGCGGGAGCCAAAGGTGATTTCAACATCATCCCGCGTGTATTGAAGCAAGGGTATATCCAGAAGGATCCCTTCCTGTCTGATTTTACTGTCGGGCACCTGCTGTATCTGAGACCAGATTGTCCGGGTAAACCATCCCTCATGAACCTCTATAAAAAACTCGATTTGTGAAGCCATGAGATCCTCTTCGGAACTGAGCAGAAAAACCCGGGTTTTAAGCACCGGTGCAGCGGGTACAGTCACATTGAAGTGTGCGGGGACACCCACCCGGGTCACCATGAAGTGTTTAGGAGACCCGTTGATTTCCCAGGCCAGATGAAATGCGGGGAACCTATTGTTATCCAGATCCCATGTGTCCGGAGAATGGGGAATGAAACGAAACTCGCTGTCCTGCCAGATCACTCTTCCTGCTACGGGAGTCAGTTTCCCTGAATCGTTACATCCGGAGCCGGTAAATACCAGAGCGGCATATACCGAAATCAAAAATATCAGTGTCACATTCCGAGACTTTCTCATGGAGTGAGTTATAGGGGATAATCGGTGATTTTTCAATACGGTCCGGGAAGATTCCGTGGTAATCAGATGCTAAATTGAAAAGACTCTTGACCGGTCCCGGAACCATCCGTAGGATTCATGGAGCTCCGAAACGGTTTTCGGGGAGGGGAACTTTTTTTAATCTGAGGAGACGCACCATGAGGATGTCGGATTTATTTACCAATACGTATCGGGAAGATCCTGCTGAGGCTCAAACCGCCAGCCATAAACTTCTGCTGAAAGCCGGTATGATCCGGCCGTTAGGCACCGGTATTTATACATACTTACCTCTGGCGGTCCGATCCATGCGGAAAATCATGGAAATTATCCGTGAAGAAATGGATGGCGTCGGCGGTCAGGAAATTCTCATGCCTGTGATGAACCCGGCGGAATTATGGATGGAGACCGGCCGGTATCAGTCCATCGGGAGTGAATTGATCCGGTTTCAGGATCGGGCGGGACGACCGATGGTGCTTGCCATGACCCACGAGGAAGTCGTGACGGATCTGGCGCGGCGGGAGATCATGAGTCACCGTCAACTGCCGTTCATGACCTATCAGATTCAGGTGAAAATCCGGGATGAACCCCGATCACGGGCAGGACTTCTGAGGGTCCGTGAATTTCACATGAAAGATGCCTACTCGTTTCATCCCAACCAGGAAAGTCTGGACGCGTATTACCCGGAAGTTTATGATGCCTATACCCGGATTTTCCAGAGGTGCGGCATCAAATCACTGGTAGTGGAAGCAGACACCGGAATGATGGGTGGTTCGGGATCACACGAGTTCATGTGTGTGGTGGATTCCGGTGAGGACACCATCGTGACCTGTGAGAAGTGCGGATATGCCGCCAACACCGAAAGCGCCACTATCCGGGATCCTGAGTTTGATCTGGACGATGCTGAACGGGACGTGGAAGAAGTGGCTACACCGGACAAGGAATCCATTGCGGATGTGGCTGAATTCCTGGACGTGCCGGAATCCAAAACAATGAAAGCCGTTTTTTATAATGTCGATGGCAAACTGGTATTTGTGGCCATCCGGGGTGATATTGAAGTGAACGAGGTAAAACTGTGCAATCTGCTTCAGGTCAGTGAAATCGCCCTGGCCGAAGCCGACCTGCTGGAAAAGAACGGCATGGTCGCAGGATACGCTTCCCCCATCAACCTGCCGGAAGGCGTGAGAATCGTTGCTGACCGGAGTCTGCAATGGGGTAATAACTTTGTTGCCGGCGCCAATAAACCGGGATACCACTTGAAAAACGTCAATATCCCGAGAGATCTCAAGGTGACACAGTTCGAGGATATTGGTCTGGCCCAGAAAGATGACCGGTGTCCCCGGTGTGAAACCGGTGTTCTGGATGTTGTCCGGGGTATTGAATTGGGACACATATTCAAGCTGGGCAGCAAATATACGGATGCTCTGGATGTGGATTTCCTGGATGAGGAAGGCGAGCGGCAGCGGGTGCTTATGGGCTGTTACGGTATTGGTATCGGTCGACTCATGAGTTCTGTTGTGGAAGTGCACCATGATGAATTCGGGATCTGCTGGCCCCGGTCTGTGGCGCCGTTCCAGGTCCACCTGGTTTCCCTGGCATCCGGACAGCCGGAGCTGGAATCCGTTGTGGAACAGCTTTACGGAGAACTTCAGGCTGCCGGTATTGAAACACTCTATGATGACCGGGATGGATCGCCGGGTGTCAAATTCAATGATGCGGATCTCATCGGATGCCCGCTCCGGGTGACAATATCCAAACGGAGTCTGAAAAACGGCGGCGCGGAACTGAAACTCCGTACCAGTGACTCCAAAGAAATTACGCCCCTGGCCAATGCAGTGGGGTTTGTCCGGGCAATACTGGAAACAGTGAATCTCTGATAGATGGCACGGTCAGCCACCTGGAAAAAACTTGCAGCTTTAATTATCGGTATCACTGCCGGACTGGTCATGGCGGAATTACTGACCCTTGCTCTTGGACTGGCGCCGGAAGTCGTTCCCGTTGAACGGGGCCGGTACAAATTGTCTGAAAACCTTATTCTCGGTTATGAACCCCGGCCCATGACATTTACCGGCGAGACCGATGACTTCACTCAGTTTACCGGCGCCAGCAACGATCTCGGGTTTCGGGATGTGACTCACACGCCACAAAAACCACCCGGTATCACTCGAATTCTTGTTCTGGGAGACAGCATAGCGGCCGGGGTGTATATTGATGATTATTCCCGGATTTTCCCTGCCAGACTGCAACAGATCCTGGACCCGGATGTCACAACTGTTGAAGTGATCAATTTCGGTGTCTCCGGATATAATACACGACAGGAAGTTGAAATTCTCAGAACAAAAGGTCTCCAGTTTCAACCCGATATCGTTCTCGTGGCATACTGCCTGAACGACCGCTTCCGGGTTGACCGTATTATACTTAAAGGACTTCATGAAGCGGAGCGGTCCCAGAGTCCAATAAACCGGTACGGAATACACCGGTATTTCGTCTGGAGCAGCTTGTATCGACTTATCCGGTTCCGCGTGATGTGGGAAGACCCTCTTGATTTCCAACTGGATCAGATGGATCAGATGGATTTTCTGGGTAATGACACCGTTGAGGATAGTTTTAAAGATTTGAAAAAGATTGCGGATACTCATGGATTCAAAGTGATGATCACCCTTTTTCCAAACTTCAGACAACTTGATCCGTACCTGTATTCAGAAGAACACACCAAAATCCGGCAGTTTGCAGAAAATAGTGGATTCCTGTTTCTGGACCTTCTGCCCGGATACCGGAAATACCGGAAATCTTCAGATAATGAACTGAATTATGATTTTATCCACCCCAACCAAATCGGCCATGATCTTGCCGCTGAATTCATAGCAGAATTCATTAAATACAATGTTCTGCCACAATAACCAGCCTTCCCCTGAATGCGTCAAATAACTCTTATAAACTAAAATATCTGGGTCTTGACAAACTGATCCCTTGACGGTGTTCTCAATATGCAGTAATTTCTCTCTGGTCCCGGTCCATTCGAATTTGGGTAAACAGCGTTTGAATACGATTTAAAAGGAGAGTTTTTCGGAGTTTTTATGGGTTTAAGTGGTAATCTTTCAACCATCGGTCTACCCGATGTTCTGCAGTTTCTATCCACGGGAGGAAAAACCGGGATGTTGCTGCTGACCCGTGGGGATGATGAGGCGCATGTCTTCTTCCAGGATGGTAAAATCATTTATACCTCATCCAGCACCCGGAAAGATTCTCTGCTGAAAATCCTGGTCCGGAATGACAATCTGGCCCGTGATGACGCCGAACGGATCCGGAAACAATCCGTTAGCGACAGTAACTCCATTGAGAACATTCTGCGGCAGGGAGGTTTTATTTCCGATGAGACACTCATGGAAGCAGCCCTCGTCCAGGCTCAGGAAATCATGTACGAGTTGTTTCAGTGGGTTGACGGGGATTTCCAGTTCATGGCAGACGAAATGCCTCCGGATCCCACCATTGACCTGACGGTTTCCATGGGCACCTTTAAGCTTATTATGGAAGGCGCTCGACGCAGCGATGAATGGAGACGCATCCGGGATGTTATACCCTGCCTGGATACAATTTTTGCACTTGACGGGGAACTGGATCCGGAAAAATCTCAGTTCAACCTGGAAGACCTGGTGATCTTGTCTATGATCGACGGAAATACACCGGTTCGGAATATTTGTCAGCGGACCGGTAAGACTGAGTTTGATCTGTGCCGGATCCTTTATGGATATATAACAGCAGGACTCATCACTGTTGTTTCACAGGAAAAGGCGGATCCCACACCGGACAAGGGCAAATAACCGGGTCAGTATCACGTCAATCTTGTGACGTCATAAATCGACATATCCAGCTAGAGGGAAACCGAAAAGCCTGAAGGTTGTCAATACATCGTATATAAAGCCTTTTTGATCTCAGAACAAGGATCAACGATGTTCGATTTGTGAAGTTTAGCTACTTTCCCTTCAAAAATCTTAAATCCCTGTTCCCTGTTCGTAAATCATTCGAGCCTGGATTCGAAATAAACAAAGTATCCCTGATCAGTATCAGTTCTGAAGAACCTTTTCGGTTTGGCTCCAGCTAATATTGCACCACCTTGCGATTGTCGTGTTAACCTTCGATTTTCGTTGCAACACTTCATCATTGACACGACACTAGTATCGCCTTCGCAATGACCCCATTCCCATTAAAACCGTGAATACCGCCAGAATCAGACCCATGCCCATCGGTCCGGTGGCCGGAATCGGTGGAAATGTGGGTGTCCCCCCCGGTGTCGGTGGTTCCAAAAGACCACCGTATGGATTTCCGGTAAGGAGCAGAGAAAATCCCGGGGATGAATCCGCCAGGCTGCCGAAGACAGCTCCCCAGATATAAATCGTATCGTATTCCGGTCCCTGCCCACCGGTCTCCATACGGATAGATCCATACCCGGATCCGGGTCCGACAACCCACCAGGATTCGTAAGAAGCAGGCAGCCACGCCCCTCCCGCCCCGATTTGTGCCGATTTACTCAGAAACAACGACCCGTCCGGTTCCTGAAAACTAATCGTTATTATTGCCGACTCTGTTTCATGGGCATTGACAATGGAAAAAAATGTGAAGATACCATCACCGTGTTTCCAGTAGGGAAACGGGACAGTCTCATCCGTCAAAGCCAGATGCGCCACCACGGTCATGAACAGAATCATAACTACGGGAATGATGAACTTTCGCATAATACCAACCTCCATTAAATTCCATTCGTAAAGAAAAACAATTTCCCTATCACCAAGATATTTGTATTATAACGATAGCCAAGACTCGAATCAAGAAGATAAAGAAAGCCATCGGCAGCCAAAAGCTGCCGATGGCTGTTTGTATCTATTTGAATCGAAACAGAAAAATTCCCGGGAACTATTTCCGTTCGCCTTCCACCACGAGGATGGGGCAGAGTCCGCCGCCGGCAGAAATATTGATAACAGCGGCTTCGGAGGTTCGGCACATGCCACCGGCATGCTGACCACCAAAAGCGTAGTAATTCTGGTTCAGTTTTTTGGATTTCCACACAAGACCGTCGGATACTTCCGGCAGTTCCATCTCGGGAATGGGCACAAATTCCTGAGCCACGTATTTCTGATCGGTTGTGGCGGCAATTTTCATGGTTTCTTCCCACTCTGCCTGAGTATTGACAGGCCCCACACACACGCCCTGACCGCCGTAGAGATCCATGGGTTTCAGGACCAGAGTTTCCCGGTTGGCCCGGACATATTCATACAGATCAACCTCTTTGCTGCCGTCGGGTCCCATGGTTTTCCGTTCACTCATCAGCCGGGTCCAGGGAACAGTCGTCAGGATGGCATCCCGTTCTTCCGGCGTGTACAGTTTCATGATTTGGGGATCCTGAAGGTGTTCCAGAAGACTCTTGATGGCGCCCAGAAGTGACCGGATGGAGTTCACACAGCAGAACGCATTGTCCCGGTAGGCCGCCCGCAGATCTTTAATATCATCCCAGACATCGGTCCAGTTCCGGATCCAGCCTCGACGATAGAGAATATCGATCTGCATACCGCTGGGCGTATAGGCTTTACCGTTCCGATATTCAACTTCCGGTGGTGTGGCAAATTCACAGTTAAATCCCTGGCGTTTGAAATCTTCCACGATGACCAGGAACTCGGGATAAGTCACACCTTTATCCGACACAATGGCAATGTTCGGCAGGAATTTTTTCCCGCCCCACTCCCGGTACGCCCGAAGCAGATTGTAATGAATCTGCGGGATGAACCGGTCGGAGCTGAAATAGTATTTTTTCCGGAGTTCATCCATGACGGGGTTTTGCTCAATGATTTCCGTCTGAACGTCTGAGTACATCGGACCGCCGGGTGAATCGGTGTTGAACTCGATGAACTTGATGCTGTCACCTTCGATAAAAGCGTCGTTCCGGGTAATCCATATAAATCGGTCAGTGCCGGTGTCACTTTCCACCAGTTCCGCTTCTTTGTCTGTGAGGTTGAACATCGGCTGGAATTTGGGATCTTCAAAATAAAGATGACTCACCTTTTCCAGTGCGTTCATGATGTGATTGGAGACTGTCGCCACTTTGTTCATCTGGTTGCGGGTCATGAAATAGGGCATGATAAATACCGGGAACGGTTTTTTAATGACGTTATCACCCTGCCCCACATTAACCACACAGCCTCTTTCGTGGAAATCCTTGTTGGCTTTCTCCAGAATGTTCCGGGCAGGTTTGTCCGGTGTGTCCATTCGTGTGAGAATTTCACGGAATTCCCCATTGATTTTTTCAATAAGCTTCACGTCTGACATGATGTTAAAACTCCTCTCTGATGATTATTTAGATCCCTCCAGGAAGCGTGATTCTATCCGGTACCGGCTGAAAATTCAAGATTGAAAGGGTGAAAACACGGAACTATTCCGGTTTATACCCCCGCATGAATCGTGACAGCGATTTTTCACATGAGCAACGTTTATACAGTTTCTTTTCCGACCGTGCGAAACTCACACCGCCAAACACCATATCACCCACAATGTCATGGGCCAGTTTTTTCGTGATAATCTCGGCGTGATATGCCGCCACTACTTCCGAGGCCAGTTTTGCCCGTTCATCAGCAATCTCATCCAGCCGGTCCATGTTGGGTTTCTTGCCGTCAATCACCACGATATTGTAGTACCCGCCCACACCCACATTATTGGTACTGGCCAGATTTGTTGCGTGCAGAATAGATACGATGGATTCCACGGGATTCAAATCCACCCGGCGTTCCTGGAGGGTTTTGGTGCCCACAAAATCTGCGAAAGCCAGATCCGATGTATCCTGACCGGAACCGATGGATTGAAACACCGCCTGTACCGGTTCATATGAAAAGGTCATCATATTGAAATAAAAAATCCGGAAACCATCCCGAGGTTCATACCCGGACAGTATTCCCCGGTTCACATAGAGGAATTTCAAGTCAGGATACCCGCCTTTCCAGGTCATGGCAGACTGGGCTTCTTCAATGATTTCCTTCTGGTTGATCTCCACTTTCCCGGCCGGCGTATCATAAAATCCACGGATCAGATCGTGGCTCCGGAAACCGTATTGATGAAAAAGATACTCATCCACATGGGTCCGCTTCATTTTTGAAAGCAGTGTGAAAATGTGATCTGAAATCTCCCGGATGGTCAGAAACTTTCCGGCATTCTTACCCGGTCGGGTAATTTTGCTGTCATACAGATCCTGCAGGGAATTCAGAGTCAGTTTTTTGATTTCTTCACTGATGGCGCTGGTCCCGGATCCGCCATATGCAGCTACAATACCATGGGTTTCCTGAACCTGTTTCGGAATCACAGGTTGGATTTTGTCACCCACATCACCTTTCCGCTCCATATTCCCCCAACTCACCTGCTCATCACAAACCATGGCTCCGGAATGTTCATTGAACCGAATCGCGTTCACCACTGTCATGACCGTATCTCCTTTTCCGGACCGGCGACGGCACTCTTATACCCCCGAAGGAAATGATCCAGTGTCCGGCTGTTACCGGCCGCAGCAAAGAATTTTTCCTCCACAACCTGATAATCACCATCCTCCAGGATCAATTCCTGCATCAAACTAATGGCATCCTTACGATTCACATATCCATGGACGGAGGCCGTCACGATTTCCTGGGCAAGCCTTGCACCGTGACCGCTGTATTCCCGGTACCGCTCTTTGTGCGTTTTTCCATCACCATCAATAATAACAAACTGGGGGTAGCCGCCAACTTCATGGTTGAACCGGGCAGCAGCCTCCAGGGTCTGAATCAGAGCAAACAGGGCATCCCCGGTGGACATACCCTCCCGGCGCTTTTTCAGTTCCCGTTTCCGGAAGAAATCGATGAACGCCAGATTGGCGGCATCACTGCCTTTGCCCATGCTTTCAAAATGGCCGGTACCCAGAAAAATGTTTCCGGGCCGTCCAATCCACTCATACCAGTGAAACCCACTCTTTGCGTCCACACCTGCAATAACGGCACAGATATTGGATAGCGGCCGGGTGCGGGCTTTTTCACTGCCACGGGTCCATTGCATGGCTTCCGTACGAATGGTTTCCTGCTTGATTTCAATCCGCTGCCCGTTATGCTCGAAATACCCCCGGTTGAGATCATCCACTGAAAACCCATACGCAAATCCCAGTTGATCATTGATGCGTTTCCGGATCAGTTTCTCGATTTCCTCAACCGCAACATCCGTCACATCCTTCACCGATTGAAGGATGCCGCCACTACTGGTTTCACCGGCAGAATCAACAATTTCAGCAAGCCGCCGTTTTACCCGCAGCGTCGCTTCATACGTAATGGACGGGTCCCCGTCAAACCCGAGAACAACCTCCATGCCGGTACTCTCACAAAAACTCTCCGGCAGAATCGGCTGCAGATTATCCAGTGACAACGTCCTGCGATAACCCCGGCGCCAGAACTCCTCATCAGCAATAAGAGCGCCCGCCCGTGCATTGATTCGAATTAAGTTGACCAGAGCCATGAGGTACCTCCTGAGAAGGGTTTAGGGTTCAGGGTTCCGATATTGTCACCCTGAGCGGAGTCGAAGGGTTCAGAGTTCCCTGCTATACAATCAGATCGATGGCCACCAGGCAGATCAGTTCCGCGAAGGTCACCAACTGTTTAATATCAACATATTCATTTGCCACATGGAATGCCGTGTCGTCACCGGGACCGAATCCCACAGAAAGAATGCCATGTTCGTTCATACCTTTGGCAAAGGTGCTACCGCCCAGGCCGTATGGCACAGGACTCAGATTGAAATCCCCGGCATTTGCCTGGATGGATTTCACCAGCACATTGTCGGGATTAATGGCATGGGGCCGGGACGCATCTTCCAGGGTGATCTCAAACTCACCATCGATGCGCTCTGCAAATGTCTTTATCTCCGCCAGAACACTCTCCGGTGTCTGCCCGGGCACGATCCGGATATCAATATCCACGGTACAATCGTTGGGCACAATGTTCGCTGCGGCGCCGCCGGTAATCTCACCGACGTTCACCGTAGGACCGTCCAGAACCGCATCTTTTTCGTGAACCAGGGTATATTTTTCAAATGGCGCCAGGAACCGGGCCAGCATATTGATGGCATTGACACCCAGATGCGGCGTTGATCCATGGGCCTGCACACCGAGGGCTTTCACCCGGATCACCAGCCGGCCTTTTTCCGCCACATCGATTTTTTTCATATTCTCACCGATATCCGGAATAATGGCATACGTGGGAGCAATATGTTTTTCATCCATGAGATAATGCACACCGTAATCCTCACCATCGGGATCCGAGGCTTCCTCATCGGCCATACCGGACACCTGGAGTTGACCGGGAATGGCGTCATCACCGATAACCTCTTTCATGATCCGGGCCGCCAGCATGGATGACGCGAGAGGTCCTTTATTGTCCAGAACTCCCCGACCGTACACCATCCCGTCTTTCTCGGTCATCACATACGGATCGGTGTCCCATCCTGTTCCCGGAGGCACGATATCCATATGACACGCCATGAACAGTTTCTTATCGTCCCGTTCACCTTTCCCCACATACCCGACAATATTGGGCCGCCCTTCCGTTTTGGTGAACTCATCATACGGAATCCCCCATTTGTCGAACTCCCGTTTTACGATATCCCCCACACGCCACTCTTCGCCACGAATTTTCAAATAATCAAAATTACCCAGTTTTTCTGTCGGCACATTGACGGTTTTCTGAGCGATCATTTCAGAAAGCAGTTCCAGAATATCTGTTCGAACCGCATCATGGTTTTCTTTAAAATACGCCTTGATTTTCTCTTTCAACAGAACTTTATCCATTACAACACTCCTTAAATATCCGGGATTTATCCCTGTCATGAATTCAATTAAATAATATCGCCATATTCAACATGTAACCATGCCATGATTACCTGAATTTTTTGTGAGGGTCAATGGCTCAACTGTTCTGATTATTCTTCACTTTCCCATTTTAAGATGATAACAAAGGGGCGATGAATGCGAGAATACCGAAGAAAAACAGGGGTCGAATTTTACGGGGATTATTGGGATTGCTATTTATTGGCTTCATAGCCATCTTGGTTTTGTTTTTTATTTACCCGGATGGCCCCAAACCCAAAAAGAACGTCCTGTTGATCACTCTGGATACTGTTCGAGCTGATTATCTGGGCTGTTACGGCAAAGATACTCGGGTCAGTCCGAATCTCGATTCACTGGCCATGGAATCTGTTCTGTTTAATCTGGCCATTGCCCAGGCATCTGTGACACCTGTTTCCCATGCATCCATATTCACCGGCCTGAATCCACACAACCACGGTCTTCGTGTTATACACGGGCGGGTCGCCAATACGCTGGTGGAAAAATTCCATACTCTCGCGGAAATCTGGCGGCAGGCAGGCGGACAGACGGTCGCATTTGTCAGTGCATTTCCGGTAACCGCCACATTCGGTCTGGACCAGGGGTTCCAGCATTTCGATGCAGAATTTCCCCATGATGATCTCGATGCTCTTGTTTCGGAAGCCGGTATGGTGGATACCGGGTTGAGCCAGCGACGCGCTGACAAAACGACTGATTCCGCTTTAGACTGGCTGGCCAGGAAAGCCAGACCGGACAAACCCTTTTTTATGTGGCTTCATTATTTTGATCCCCACGATCCCTTTGTCATGCCGCCGGTAGTATTGAGAAAAGCTTTTAAGCCTGACTCCAAAAGACAAGATGTGAATTTACGCGCGATTTACAGCAGTGAAGTTTTGTATATGGATTCCCAGATCGGTCGGGTTATCACCGATTTCAAAAAACGGGGGTTCTGGGAAAACACCATCGTGGTCGTTGTTTCAGATCACGGTGAAGGGTTGAATGACCATGACTGGTGGTTTCATGGCATCTTGTATCAGGAACAGATCCAGGTCCCCCTTCTGATCCGAATTCCCGAAACCCCCAAAGGCACGATCAATCCATCTCTGGTCCGAACAATTGATCTGATGCCCACTATCCTTGAGGCGGCAGAAATATCACCGGAACTGCACCCGGTTATGGATGGGTTCAGCCTGGTGGATATGATCCGGAACGGCAGAACCGACAGCGCCCTCACCGCCTACTCCGATTCCGTCAATATTCTTACCTACGGCAGGGGGGATATCATGGGAAATCCCGACCGGAAAGACGATAAACTATACAGCCTCACAACGGATCAGTATAAACTGATCTATCATCAGTTGAAAACCAGTGAAATTGAGTTTTATGATCTTCTGACTGATCCCGGTGAAACCCTCAATCTGGCAGGATCAAACCCTCCTGAAATGCAAGCCATGCTTAAAGAATTAATAGAAATGGACGCATTTTCCATGATTATGCCGGGAATGACGGAATCAGATGAGGAGACAAATAAGAAACTGGAGAGTCTGGGATACATTCAATAGCGGATACCGAACTTCGCTTATGCCTTACTCTCAACTCTTTCAGCCACACAAAAACTCACCAGAGCGCCACCGGCAGAGATATTGATCACACTGGAATCGGAGGTACGGCAGAACCCTCCCCCGAATTTCCCATTAAATGTGAAAAAATTGACATTGATTTTTTTAGGTTCCCATACGAGGGTCTGGTCACGAATTACCGGGAATTCCTTCTGAGGAATATCCACGTATTCCTGAACAACGTAGGGCTGGTTCATGGCGAGTTGAATGGTGTCATCCCACACCTTTGGATCCACTTCCCGGCCGATAACCACACCTTTCCCGCCATACTCAGCATTGGGTTTCATGACAAATGAGTGCCGATCTGATCGCATCTTCCTCAGAAGTTCCACGGTTTGGCCCTGATAAGTTGTTTTACGATCCTTTACCATTCGGGTCCATGGAAGATGTTTTTTAAGAATTTCCCGTTCTTTGGGGGTGAACAACCACTCAGTCTCCTCATCGGTCATCACTTCCAGAAGATTCTTGTTATCCCCCAGTTTTGCTGAGAACGGATTTGCGAAGACCACGTTACCATCCCGGTATGCGTCTACAACAGGTTTTGTCTCTTCCACATGTTTGGAATAATCCGCCAGAATTCCCCTGCGGTACACCAGGTCAATGGCCTGGCCGTCTTTCCGGAGTGTGTTCCCATCATATTCACAGGACCAGGGATCCGTGAAGATGGATTCGTACCCTTCCTCCCGGAACAGTTCCGCAAACAGCTTGAACTCTTCCACATTGGCAACATCGGGATTACCCATGACGGCAATCCGGGGTTTCCCGGACTTTCCGTGATCTTTCCAGGCCGCTTTCAGAGCTTGAAGCACACGGGGTCTGTACGGCTCATGGATAAACCGGTATTTCGATCCCAGAAGTTTGAATACTTCCATCCGTATAAGTGCTTCCCACTGCAGATCCGAGTAAAACGCACCGCCGGGACTATCGCAGTTAAACTCCAGAAACTGATAATTTCCATTTTCAGGAAAAATAGCATCCAATCTTGAGAAATAGATATGCCTGAATCGGGATCCACCAATCTCCACCAGGGGTATTTCTGCTTCCGTGAGTTCAAAAAGCGGGCGGTACCGGTCATCTTCAAAATACATTTCAATGACTTTTTCCTGGCATGAGAGCACCGTCATGACGACTGATTGAAAATCCGTGATCTGGGCTGGTGTCAGAAAATACGGTTTGATAAATGTGGGCAGAACTTTCCCCCGGGCCAGAACCCGCCGATTTTCCAGATACGTGTTCATATCCTGAATATCCATGGCCACAAGACCTTTGGGGTTATCCAGAGCGATCAGTGTTTCCTTGAACGCGTTCTCCAGTTCCGAAATCAGTGTCAATTGTGCCATTAAATGCCCCCTGATTCAGTCGATGAAATTAAAAATACCTCTCCCCGCAAGTCCGCCGGTAAGATCTCTGATTGTATCACTGAAGACAGGAGGTTTTCAAACAGACATGATGGGTGCAAATGTTATCCCGGACAGAGCGGAGGAAAGATCCGGGATCCACGAGATGATTTTTCACGCAAAGCACGCAAAACACCACAAAGTTAAGATATCAGGTCTGACCAATTAAACAGCTTATCCTCCCCTTGGCGAATCTTGGCGTGAGGAAAGACAACCATTGAGTGTGATGGCACATGATGGTCTGAAAGGGGCCTCCCCCGGAAACACTACACCTCATGGGAACTTTATGATATAGAATGTGCCTTCACTGGAATTTACCTTTGGAAAGCGAGGATGAGAATATGAAAAAGCAAATGAAACGGACGGGACTTATCGCGTTGAGTGCCATCATTGTGTTTTTTGTGGCAACAGCACTTTTGACCGGGTGCGGTCCCCAGGCAGAGAAACAGGACGCGAGTGCAAAAGCGCCCCCGCAGAAACCCACTGTTGAACCGGTAGACCCGGTAAAAACCGGCGCCACCCTTTACCTGTCCCAGGCTCAGTTCATCTATGAAAAAGATGAAACCACCGGAAAATCATCTCCCATTCCCGGTCCGGCCCGGTTGGTCATCGTTACGAAAACGGACACCGGATGGGCGGAAGAAGTGCTGGAAGATCCGGAAAGCAACGTTTTTCATAAAGCCATGTGGTTTACTCCCCCGGAAGGTGAACCGGGTATCCTCACTATCGGCGCCAATAAAGCAATGATCAAACTCTGGCGGAAAAAAGACAACACCTGGACGTCTGATCTGTATTGGAACCCGGTATTCGGCGGAAAATTCGACCGGCTCCGGGATTTTGAAGTGGCGGATTTCAATGGTGATTCCGCGGTGGATATCGCCATCGCCACCCATGATCAGGGTGTCGTGGCTGTTCTCATCTGGAAAGACGGTAAATATGCTGCTGAAGAACTGACCCGGGAAGCCAATATGTTCGTCCATGAGATTGAAGTGGGTGACGTGGACGGCGACGGCATCACCGAGATATTCTCCACACCCAGCAAACCCAACAAACTGGATGGCACCATTCAACCCGGCGCTGTGGATATGTTCAAACTGGTTGATGGAAAATGGCAGCACAGTTTCGTTCAGGAACTTGAAACCCGACATGCCAAAGAAATTCTCTGTGTAACATTGGATGGTGAAGATAAACCCGTGCTCTTTGCATCATTGGAAGGCGAACGTCTGGGCGGCGACGCCACTGCCGGCGGTGATAATACGAAAATCCGGATGTACCGGTTCGACGGTGAAACCATCTCCCATGAAGATATCGCCGGTCTGCCCGGTCGACTCTGCCGGTTCCTGAGTTTTGGTGACATTGATGGTGACGGAACTAACGAACTGGTGGCGTCCACCAAGAGTAAAGGTATCTGGAAACTGGCGCCGGCTGAGGCGGGTAAACAATGGAAGAAGAGTCTCATCGCCTCAGGCACGTCGGGATTCGAACACGCCACCTATCTGTTTGACGGTAACGGTGACGGAAAAGACGAGATTTATGTGGCCTCAGACGATCAGCGTGAACTGCGGCAATACATTCTGGGACCCCGGGGCGGTTTTACCGCTGAAATCCTGACGCCTCTGAAAGACAGCACCATCACGTTCAATATTACGGCGGCGATGCACTGATTGTCTCGCCGGACCGTTTGTTAATGAAATCCAATATTTCACTTTTTTCATTCGGGTCTCTTTGAAAATAGCAAGGGAAAACGATCTCATAGTCCGGACCCTTCAAAAGATAAATGGCTTTGTCGTTTATTGCTGATTCCTGAATTTGCCCTAATGAAAAATGCCAGGCATTCCATAACTTGATTTTTATTATGTCAGGTGTCTTGTCAGAACTTGTTAGTATCACCTCATCAATTTTTACATGTAACCGAATCGTATTTTCTAATCCGGGACCCGTCATTGCTTCCGTATTCGCGACACCATTTCCTTCGCCATTGATCATATCTACTTTCACGACATGGCCGGCCAATATGTGGTCGGCATCAGGCAGGAGTTCGGCTAGAGATTTTTCTTTAACCATCGATGCTTGCACAGTCACGATGCAACTCAGATACAAACTTATTAGAAGAAACTTGATCATTGGTTTCATATTATTTTGCCTGACGTTGAAATCAGCCGCGAACCGAAGCTCCGCTGAGGTTTGTCGGCTGGATTTTATTGTTATAAAAATCACACAGCAACCTCTCAATTAATTCCAAGGCTTACCTCCCGGTTGCAATCATGAATTCTACTTGCACAATTCTCAACCTCTGTTGAACTTTTCTTGGAACTCCCGCACTACACACAGGACTTCATCGAACTCCGGTACTTCACCAAAAAACATTTCCATGCTCATCGCCTTGTAGTCCTGACGCCACTCAGCTTCCTGTTCCGGAAGTGGTATAATACGGAGCTTCCCGCGTCCTAACGTGCTGTAATCCATCCATGACCAGTTGAAATAAATCTCCCGGTGCTGAGCTGCTCGGGTGAAAATGTCTATACGATTAACCGCCCTCTCCGCAACACCTTTCGTAATCAAGCACCATAGATCATAATAATGCCGAGCCATTCGAACATTTCTCCTTTTTTTCCCTGTAGGCCGATAAGTTTCCTCATGCAATAGCATGGCTTTTTCCCAAAATGTTCTTTCCACAGCTAAGGCTCTCACCGGGAACTTGCTGGGACCGAGAATCTCTGGGAAAGCATTGAATAAGTATGGATTTACATCCTCCTCTCCGACAGGTTCGCTGTCCGATCGAGCTCCCATCTCTATCTTCACTACGCGCCGAATGTAGATCTCAGTTCCGGCCATAACAGACGGGTATTTGAACAAAAGCGTCTGTCCGTCACAGTCTTCCTCCTCCGTAGCTGGAACCAAATCCCATGTGTCGGATTTGGGTAGCGATGCGTCAATATGTCGCACCAGGGTCGGCGCTAAGTTCCCATGGATCATGTCCTGTGCAGCCTTCTTCATGGCTGCGATACGCCTTTTCTTCTGTTTCTTACTGGGAGCATTCTCGGGGTTATCCTTACCCCCGAAGCCAAGAAGATCTTTGTCAATCACAATGTCAATATCCTCGGAGAACCGATTGATCAGACTCCAGCATTTCGAAAGAGCTGTTCCACCTTTGAAAGTGATATTCTGGCTCCACTCAGGAATATTGAAGAGTACCCGGAGAATCCAACACACCCAAAAATCCTTCTCCAGTGATGCTGCTGGCAGATTTAATTGCTCATGGGCCTGTTCGCAGATTAAACGACGAGTTTCAGCGGGTTGTTTAATGTACCCGTCCATCAGCGTTGATCCTCTCCGACGATAGTGCGAATGATTTGGGCGATCCAGTTTGGTGCGTATCGGATGTCTTTCAGGAGTTGTGTCTTGTCACTGACGCTTAATTGTTCTTCAAGAATCGATATAACATGTTCATCCACGTACCGCTTTCCCAGCCATCTGAGTGCCTGAATTACCGTTCCGCTGATCCTGCCGGCTGTCGCCATATTCCGGGGCGTCGTGCGTTTCAATAGGATCTGCCTGTTTCCTACCTGCATCCGCCGCGTAGGTCCATCGGTCAGAAAGACTATCCTCATAGGGACCTGATCACTTAAAGCGAGCAGGTTGGCTGCGTAAGCCCCTGAAGGCTGGAGCCGCACAGCGTCACGTATTTCCATGGCGGCCACTATTCGGTCTACAGTAGGAGCCAGTATCCCAAGCCGGGGGTCTGTGCGAGGGTAGTCGTACAAACCCCTGGCTACTTGTCGGATCGTGCCATTCTTTTTGTAACGCATAAGAGCCAAAGCCACTGCTGTCCTGCTTCCCAGATCTTTGAAATTTGCTGGAGTAAACACCCAACCTCGACCGTGGCTTTTAATTCTATTAAAAACTTTGTTGTCAGTAGATTGCGTCATGCTCCTGCCCTGATTAATGAAACAAAAACTACCTACTTTTTGTTTCATTGTCAAGGATGATTTTTCGAAACAAGCTTGATGCTGGGAAATCGTGGACTCCGGAAAAACAATTGAACAGACAAGACCGGAAAATCGATGTAATTCCGGTATATGCGCGATAAGAACTCACCTTAAGCTATTCAGGGTTGTTTTTTTAAATAGTCAATTGTGGGAGAATCGATCCGAATGGAGCATTACATCTTAATGATGACTGCCGAATATGCTGCCCGTTGTTAGAACGCGCAACTCTAGTACCTTCTGCTTGCCCCATATTTACTTTGACTTTTGATAAGTCAACCTAAGCCATCGTATCTCTAGCGGAGCATTCTCACCTCGACGCAAATCTACCACTTCGCCCGCTTCCAACACAGCATTTTCATAAACTTCCTTGTACCAAGCGGTCAAGTTGGTAACCGCACTTGCGCTCGGACGAGATTTTATCTGCGCACCTTTCGATTTCACTCTATCCAGACGCTCCAATAAATTTTCATACTCGGATTTTGTGAGATTGGCAAAATTGTCAGGTTCTTCCCACTCAGGATGACTTTCTTCAAAATAATACTTCGGTTCGACAGCCAACTGCTCAAGCCTGCCGCGATTATCGAACTTCACTCGCAGAACATGGAACCGATCTACCTCGAATAAATTCTGTTTCACATCAACAGGTGCGCCAAACATCTGATTACAGATTCGTAAAATCTCTCCTTTTTCAGAAGGAATCGCCCAGACTGAGGAAGCGATGACTAGAGAAGTAAGGAAAATCAGCATCACGAAGACTATTTGGATTCGTTTCGTAATCATAGGCTCAATCCTTTCGGATAAAAGAAGCAGCATAATGTTGCGCATGAGCAGCAAACCGGAGATTTGTCTGTTCGATGCGATTGTTATGCTCTATCTATTCTCTTTATTGCGAAATCTGGATGTCTTTTCCCATGGATCACACCCAGAATAATTATTCTATTATTCTCGATCAGATAGATTAATTTATATGGAAATCTCCTCAGCAGGTGTTTCCTTGTTCCTCTATACTCAATGGGAGCAATATTTGGATATTTGGTGATGAATTTTATAGCTGTATCAACCTGCATGAGAAACCTATGTCCCAAGCCATCCATCTTGTCTTCATACCAATGAAATGCATCAGAAATGTCCGATTCCGCTTCTGGACGTATGATAACTTCAAGATTCATTTTTTACTCAAGATGCGATTGTAAACCTCTTCCCAGGGTGAACCTAAATCGGGATTCTCATGATAAGCCTGCAATCTGTTATCTATAAGTTGTTTATCTTCTTCAGATAGTTCAACCGATTCTGTTTGAGCAGCAATAGTGTCCCAGATATCTTCTACTAATTGTATCCGCTTAGAAATTGACAAGCCAAGAGTATCGGTAACGGTTATATTTTTCATATTCTTTTCTCCTGATTCCATAATTCTATCCAATCATCTCTACTTTGATTTTATCCTTCATTTCAGGAAAGATCAAAGTACCATTTCACAATTTTCTTTGCGAAAATCCAAGCAACGAGTTTTCGAGAGGTCAATTCCCGATAATTAACGTCTGTTCCGAAATCCGACCAGTAATAATAATCACCGGCGATTTCCAGAATACCGAATATCCAGGCGTCCGGAACCGTCACCTCATGGTTGTTCAAGTATAGTTCCGCCTTGAAAAGGTCGAACGACACGAATCCCCCGTCGTTTAAGATCATTTCCACGTCGATGATGGCGGATACCGGTGGCTGATAAACAAAACTTGAAATCAATAATATTAATAAACCAAACAACAATCGATACGCTTTTCTCATCCGATTTCTCCTCCTCCTCCTTAATGCAAAATACTCACCCGTAAATCATACTCCGATATTTTTTCCGCGTTCAAAAATTAGTTTGCATAACATCATATTCTCCAAATCAATATCCCGACAAATATGGCAAAATAAAATGGTAATGGCAACAATCCATCCCCGGCATTAAACGGGGATTTCATGTAATCTGCGGGATATGATGAATGTATGATATCAGTAATAGCCTGGCACAACACCCAGGGAACGCTCAGGAGTAGCTTGCTTCCCCAAGGAACAGGATATTGATGAACGCCAGATGCAGCGGGTCGTATACAAACTCAAAGAGATTCCAGGCAATAATTATCCCGATGAATGAGAATGTCTGATTGTTAAAAAGATAAAAGTACTTTTGTGCACGCTCTTTTGACAGAAACAATGGGATCATGCCGCTTCCGTCAAGAGGCGGTATCGGCAGCAGATTGAAGACGAACAGAATCAGATTTAAAGAGAAGAAGACATTAATGAATTCGGAAAGCGTGAACAACATCCCGTCATTCACGGCATCAATCACGTGGGTATAACCGACAGTCTCCGGCGGGATAAATACCCCGGCAGCAATTCCAATCCGAATGGCGATTGCAGCCAACAGAGCCAGAAGCAGATTGGCAGCAGGACCCGCCGCAGACATTTTTGCTGATGAGTGCGGGTTGTCATAAGCCCATCGAGGATCGTAGGGCACGCTTGCCCATCCGATCATCCATCCTCCCAGAAGAAAGGAGATGATGGGAACGGCAACTGTACCGACAGGTGATCTTTTGATGTGAGGGATCGGGTCAAGAGTAAGCTGCCCGCCCTCATACGCGGTCTTGTCGCCCAGTTTGAACGCGGCAAGCGCGTGAGCTGCCTCATGCACAGTTGTTGATAACAGGAATGCGACGTACCAGAGTAATCCTTTTGCTATTATTTCCATATTTTCACACTGTCATGTTAATGAGGTCCGACATCGGATATTGCTCACACACCGAATTGATAATGATCCGGGATCTGACTGCACGGCACTTTGTCGAAAAAATACGTCGGTATCGATACGTTTGTCCGACTGGTTCATGGAGTAAAATCACTGCTCCAGTATAGCAGTGGAATCTCAAATTTCAAAGTTACAGGAAAACCATTAATCTCAATGCGTCTTTAATTGTCTCTAACTTTCGTTCGATCTCCCTTGCCTCTGCACGGAGCAGAACCTCCGCCCGTGCAGCCTCCTGTTTTACTACCATCGGTATCTCAAGATTATGATGAGGAAATTGTTTAAGTTCGTCCTGATCGAACCATATCAGCTGGCACTTTTTACAGATATCCAGGCATACACTGTTTTTTCCGGTAACAGCATTAAACTCAATCAAATGTGATCTGCAACTGGGACATTTTTTATCTGAGTGCTTCCCGGAATGAATTGCTTCTCTCCAAAACATATTTACTGTTTTTTTATCAACATTATCCCTTAACACTGCCAGATTAACCATGCAACCCTGACAACATGCGCATTTCCATATTTTTCCAGAAGATGTACTTGTGGACCGGAGGTTTATCTTGCAAATTGGACAAACAGGTATATGCATGATGATATCTCAATTCGTGGACGGCTGCCGGCTCGGGTAACCCGCATCACCTACCGGCTTGGAACAGGATACCCCCGAAGCACCCGGTGCAATCCCCGGAGATCACCAACGGCATCCCAGAGGTTTTTCTCGGCCCAATCCGCATCCTGACCCTCAAAAAGCAGCCCTTTCACGATCCGGTGGCACTCATTCGGTGTGATGAACCCCGTTCGTTTTGCCCGGACAATCTCGGAGATGAGCCGGGACCGGTGATCGTTGATTTCCCGGTACCGGAGATCAGCGTTATCAGCTTTCCGGTCAAACAGAATGATATTGAAGTACCCCCCCACTCCCAGGTTGTGATCCGATGCCATATTGACGGCATCCATCACAGCGCAGAGACCATCAATGGGATCGATACCGGCATTCCGGCCAATGACCCCGGTGGTATTGAAAAACCCCGGCAGAACAAAATTGGTGGTGTCACCGCCGGATCCCAGCGCCACATATCCCGACTCAATGGGTTCCACAACACCCTCTTTCATTGAGAACTGATAGATCTGGAAGCCATGAATCGCATCGTATCCGGCAATAATCCCGCCGTTACCGAAGACGGCATCAGAGCCCATACGGCCGGGATCACGGGCAACGTTTTCCCCGGCTTCCCGGACAATAACATCGTTTTCAATGGCGTATTCCCGGCCGTCCCGGGTGTACCGGCCGTGAATGTAATCGGCCGTGGAAAACCCGTATTTATGTTTTAAATGATCATCCACATGGGTGTGTTTCATCCGGCTGATGACCTGAAAAGTCAGACGGGCGATATCCCCGACGTTCATGAAGGTTTCGGGTTCATGACCCAGTTCCTGCACCTGTTTTTTGAAAATGGATTCGATTTCACGGGAAATAGTCATCCGAAGTTCATCACCAATAGCGGAGGTTCCGGTATTCCCGTAACACGCCGCCACACCGTACCGGTCACGGATGTATCCGGGTACCACGGTTTTGATTTTGTCCGCAGCATAGATTTTTAATCTTTCGTCATTCCAGTGCCGCTGCTCGTCACAGACCATGGCTCCCGAAAATTCATCAAATCGAATGGCGTTAATGGATGTCATCGGGATTCTCCTTTCAGAACAGCCGGTGCAGTCGCGGTGGCGTAGAGTTGTTTCTCCGGTCCCGCCGTCGGCAGATCCGGTTCATCTACTTTGTAACCCCGCAGCAGTTTCCCCAGCAAAGCCGGATCATCCACCGCATCAAACAACTGCCGTTCCATCGTAAGGAGATCTCCATTCTTAATAATGAGATCCTCCAGCATGGCAATACAGGCATCCCGACTGATCAATCCACCCCGGAGCGTCCTCACCATTTCAAAGGCAAGCCGTGCCCGGTCATCACAGATATCCCGGACCCGCTCTTTCCGGCCGGCGCCTTTCCCATCCAGAATAATGAACCGGCCGAACCCGCCGTTCTGGCCGAAATGATCCATGGATTCCTGAATAGCATCCAGGAGATGTACCATGCCTGAGCCGAAATGTTCCCCGGTGCGGCGGGTATCCAGGAACCGATTGTTGAGAAGTTTTGCAAACCGAATGGCAGCACCGTCCCGTCCGATTCCCAGGGATTCGAACCAGCACGACTGGAAACCCAGAACACCGTCTGCCTCTTTCAATGCGAAAGCAGAAAATCCCAAATGAGGATCTACACCGATAAGACAGGCTTCTACCGGCGGCGGCAGCGGGCTGTACCCGGTTGTTTCTTTGCCTTCAATGATTTTCACAGCCCGGTCTTTCACGGATTTCCGTTTGATCTCATACGAATTGCCATTGATTGAATACGTGCCGGCATTAAAATCATCAATGCCGAATCCGTACAAAAATTCAAGTTTATCATTGACCCGACGGAAATGAACGCTCTGAAACGCTTCCAGAACAATCTCACCCAGATTGGTCACCGTAACGGTGTCCGGGTCCAGATCCGGATTTTCCAGGTGTGCCGTCAGTCGTAATTGGGCTTCCCGGGCAACCTCAAAATGGAAAGGCGGATGCCCCACGCCGCCATAGACAAGTTCCACACCAAACCGATCCGCCAATATTTCCGGTACCAACGGATAAAGATTATCTGTGAACCAGTTTTTCCTTCGCCAGATATGCCATGATTCCTGGTCAATACAAATTGCCCCGCTGGATTCAGTGAAACGAAATGATGTAACGATAGCCATAATGTGTCCTCCATGATGGTGCTGCCCCTTCGCAACAAGCGGTGTAAAGATAATCACGGGGATCGGGTATTTTCAAGTGCACGATAGGGAAACTAGAACCCGGGACGCGTCTCCAGGTCAATCTGTCTGACACGGGGAGTATCCACCGTTTCTTCACGACTGTCATCCCTGCCCTCCCAAAGGACTGTCGCGGAATAACTCACGGCGGATCGTGTATCCGATTCATGCCAGAATTCATAGTCCAGGACGGCACCCTCCGGCTGGTGAATAATTTCAAGCAGTGTCGCCAGGCAGGAATACCCGCAGACATGATACTGAGCGGATGTCATTCGGCCTGCAGACCAGAACTCGTGGATATCACCCCGGACGAATGCGCTGAGCAATTTTTCATCACTTTCACGGGCTTTATCCATGAGTTTTTCCGCCGGTTGGGCGTCACCGAACTTGGGACCGACATGGGAGAGATCAACCCCGGCTATAACCAACGTTCCCGGATCAGATACCACCAGTTTAAGTGCATTGATAAATCCGGAAATGGGAAGATAATCGGAGGGTCTGTAAACGGTATCGCAAAAACTGGCAAATGAACCGCACAGGATGGGAATCACCGAGATATTCCGATCACCGATGAGGTGTTTCACGAACAGTGTCTGAAACTCGATGGAGTGTTCCGATCTATGATCGAAATCAAAATATGAGAGGGCGCCGGCAGGTGCTTTGCGCAAAAAATCCACTGCTTCCCGATCACACTGAAGTACTCCCAGCGGCGTAATAAAATCCTTGTCGGTGATACTGAAGTAACTGCCTTCCAGATGATGACCGGTGCCCAGAATCACGATTCGTTTTACCGATTCAGCCACGGGGAAACGGTATGCAGCTCCATAGACCCTGCGACCCACTTCCAGATCAATATGAGGCGCCACGATGGCTTTGATTTTTTTGCCGGACAGATCCTTCTGGCACGATACCGGCGTATCCAGAATACCCTCCAGCATCTCAGTTAAAGCATCGGGATCCTCCGGATACGATTTCCCCGCCAGCGCGGGATGACGCTTGTCCAGCACCTTGAATGTTTTGAGAAGCTGCATCCGGTGCGATTTGAATTTTGGCGTGCTTAATAGAAAAAGATCATCAAACTTCCGGATCAAACCATCGATCTGATTATCATCCACATCGACCCCGCCCTGCATATTGGTGAGTTTGTATTTAAGATCAATCATGGACATGGATCGCGACATGGACAGAAGAATGATCATGGATTCACTTTTCAGTATGAGTCCATCCGGTACCAGTTTCAGATGATCCTGAATCACATACACCGGTTCTCCACGGTAACTGGCCTGAACAATTTGAAGGTCTGTTCGCAGTCTGGGTGGTTTTACTGAAGTGATCATCTCTTTAATGATTCAGTACTGCCGATAAAACTGCAAGAAATTTCTTCAAAAACGTGACTCATCAGGGCGCACCACTGGAGTTATCCCTGGTGGATTCGAAAAATGGAACCCACTCCAGAACACCCGCCGCCGGGAAGGTGTATCCGGATTGCAATCCCACAGGGGCCGCCCGAAGACATGCTTCGTCAAACTCCATCATCGTGGCGTACATCGTGCTGAGATCGAATGCCACCGGGCAGAAACCATGTTTTTCCCGAGCGGACTCGCCCAGAGGACAGTAATCCTCAAGTTCATCCCCTGTCGCAACGTCTTTAAAAATTGCACCTGCCAGGCGACAGATTCGAGGTCGGTATGCGTAGACGCCACACCAGCCCTCCCGAGTTAAAAACGGGCAGGGCAGCCGAACAGTCTCCACCAACCGGTCGAAGGCGCTGCGGCCGATCTGATGCACCCGGAACCCCGGTGTGATCTCAGGATCTTCTGACTGAACCGTGGTGAACACATTCCGGCAATTTTCGAGGATTTCTTCCCGGTCATCCCGGGAAACTTTCGTCTGCAATCCTTCGGTAATGAGTGCCGCATCAATGGGACGCACGGCAAAAAGGGCATAACAACACCGGGAGCAACCCGCATAACAGGGGATGGCGTCGGGTTGATCTTCCCGGGCCTGATCAAAGGCGGCATCAATCCGTTCCAGGACAGTCCGATATCGTTTAAGCAGTATTTTTATAACTTCTTCCTTGAGGAGATCACCGGGCGACCGGTTGCAATTTATCCACAATCTGTCCAAAAGGCTGAACATTACCCCCAGTGTGCTATGAACCAGACCCGGAGTCAATGCCGGTGTTTCAAGGCCACATTTCATCAACAAATTGTAATTCACTGATCCTGTCATAATCTATTGTAGTAAAGATCCGGGCTCAGAGAACCCGGCTTTGAACTCACGCCATAGGCGTGGGAATGGAATTTCCCGATTGGAATATTGGAAGCATGGAAAATTGGAATATTGTTTTAATTACCGAAAACACCTTCCATTCTTCCACTGTTCCAGTATTCCTGCATTCCATTGCATCAGTTTCCGGCCGAGCCATTTATCTCTGACCTGGCCCTGAGGACCAGGTTTTCCATTTTCAAATAAAACTGAGTTTCATCACAGTTTCCACCTGTTGATGAGATATGCCGGTTGACGGCTTTCCTGGTGGTAATTAAATCCAAAATTATCTTTGGTTATAACAGGATAACTGATCATCACAATCAAAGTATCCGGATCCCCGGTTGACAATCATCCGGTTCAAACCTGCTTTATCCGTCCGGGAATCCCATGCATCAATAAAATTATTCTTTTTATAATCAACAAGTTAGCCAGAATTTTTACCCGTTGGCACAGCCCTTGCCATTTAAACGGGCATCACCGCAGCGCAGACAGAAAACGCGGCAGTGGCAAGAAGATCATTCACGGGAATGGCGGCAAGGAAGGCTCGGTTGACGCCCAATAGTGAAGGTTGAAACAGTTCAACCTGGCTTACCCCGAAAAGATGACGAGCCTTAAATAGAAGGAGTTTACAATGATTAACACAGTAACATTGATCGGTCGGTTGGGAAATGATCCTGAACTTCGGACCAGCGAATCCGGCACCAGCGTGGTGAATTTCAACCTGGCAAACCATGAGTTCCGTCAGGTGAACGGCGAGCGCCAGACCATCACGCACTGGTTCAAATGCGTGGCTTTCGGATCCCTGGCTCAGCTCTGTTCGGAGTTCATGCACAAAGGCGCCCGGGTCGGCATCCAGGGAAATCTCCGCCAGAATTCCTGGGAAACCAAAGAAGGTGATAAACGGCTCACTACCGAAATCCATCTCCGGGATGTGGAATTTCTGACACCGAAAAACGAAAACTAAACCCTGCCTCCCCTCGGCGCCGGGTCTCTGATCAACTGTTTAGGCAAACCGTTGATCAAGGATCCGGCGTCGTTTAAATGTACCGAAAAAAAAAA
>SWBY01010030.1_pt1 | contig 36122 bp, 27 predicted proteins | sample 4693071 | NCBI WGS metagenome assembly SWBY01 (sample SAMN10267273, study PRJNA491770) | bioreactor metagenome | isolation source: DHS bioreactor inoculated with marine methane seep sediment | place: Japan: Omine Ridge, Nankai Trough | collected 2006-05-06 | reverse complement strand
AAAAAAATGCTGACGGCGCCCAGGGGCACGATCATGAGGCCGAACAGAATGACCAGCCAGGGCATCGTGCGCCAGCGGTCGCGCCCGCCGATGATGCCGGTCAGTATTTCCAGCAGGTAAGTCACGGCGCCGAGGCCGGCGTCGGGCACGGGCCAGGCCTTGGAGATGTCGGAAGTGATGATGCGCTCGGTGCCGTCGCCGAAGAAAGGGTCCCAGGCGTTTGGGAGATGGCCCAACTGATAGGCGGCCAGATAGCGCGAAACGTAGAGGCCGATGAAAGCCAGGAAAATGATCGGTATGCGCTGCGTCCATGCCGATGGGCTGTAGTCCCAGCCGGGCGGAATGTCGGGGCCTTTCAAGCTGGCCATGAGGCCAACGCCGGGCATGGGGCGGACCAGGACCGCGAAGCCGATCACCAGCGAGCCCACCAGGGTATCGTTCAAATAAGCCGCCGCGCTCGAGGTCCAGAACACCAGCGGCGCGAACAACAGCCACAATCCCACGACCGCATTGGCAATGCGCGCCCAAGCCATGCGCCGCGACAGCGACAGCGCGCCGAATACCAGCACCAGAGCGCCCGCGATCAGATCGTTGAGAACCATGGCTTCACCCGGATAACCCAGGGTAGCCGGACTGGTCATGAGCCAGGTGCCCAACGCCATGTTCAAAAAATGCGCCCAAAGGTTTTCGCTGTGCGTCTGACGCCACGACTCGTTATAGCCATGCAGCAGGTTCTCGGCCGGCTCGGGCTGGGCGGCCATGGTTTCGACCCATTCCGCGGGAGTCAGTTTATTGCGCCGATACCAGCTCAACGGGTCGGCTTTCAGCGCCGCCACGATCGCCGGCAGCGTGTCGCGCAGCGAATGCCGCGGTTCCCAAGCGAGCAGGCTTCGGGCCCGGGCGATGTTCAGTTCATAATGATCATCGGCCAGATCGACCATGAACGGTTTGATGAAGGGCTTTTCGCCCTTGTCGATGGAATCCGGTATCGCGACTTCCATGCGCTCCTGCAAGCCGGCGCCGGCCTTGGCTAACAGTTTCGGCAATGTCTCGGTCGGCCATGTTTCACCGTGAATCAGGTAGCCGATCTCGTTCTGCAGTGCTTCATACCCTAACGTCAACGGCTCGCCCAGGAGCAGCTCAAGTTCGGCAGGCAGTTGCCTGCGCCGCCGGATCATGCGCATGAAAGCCTCGATCAGGTCGTCGATATGAACAAACGATTGGCCGTGCGAGATATCGCCGGCGAAAAACCGGCTGGTGAACTGGCGCTCGTAAATCCGCTGTATCTGATTCGCGAGCGTCGGCGGTTGCAGGCTATCAGTATAGACGCCGGCGATGCGCGCCAATATATAGGGGATGGCGCCGTGCTCGTTGAGGATGACTTGCTCGGTTTCCCGCTTCGATTGGGGATAGGCCCATTTAGGCTGTATCGGCCAATCCTCCGTGATCGGCACGCCGGGATCGGTCGGCGCGTGCACGAGCATCGTGCTGGCGTAGATGAACTGTTCGACTTCAAACCCTTGCAAGGCGCGCAACAGGCGGCGGGTGCCCTTGACGTTGACGCTCTCGTAAAGCGGGTTCGGTTCGCCGGTAAAATCATAATAGCCGGCCAGATGCACCACCGAGGCGATGCGCGTGCCGTGATGCTGGCGTACGTCATCCAGGGCTTTTTCAACGGCGCTGTCCGAGGTCAGGTCTATATCGATGTAGCCGGGAAATTTTTCAGGGTCGGCATCCCGGTCGAGGCCGACAACACGGTAATGCTGTTCCAGCGCTTTGCTCAGCGCCTGGCCGAGGAAACCGCTGATGCCGGTAATCAACACAATGTCTTTGGCGTTCGCAGTCTTGTTAACCATGAGCGTTTTCTCCTGAAGAGTTTGAGCGATCATCCGGTTTATCGAGCCATCGCGAAACGGATACCTGACGGATTTTCGAGCGACAAGGGCAAGATAAAGTTCATGCTTTTATCGATAATACAAACACTTGCGCTATAGCGGAAGAACCTGTCCGCGCACCGGCATCAGTGAAAGGACAGGGCAAAAGGTTTGAAAACGGAAACCAGGAACAGAATCACGCTGACGATAATAATCGCGGGGCCTGGCGGAATGCCTGAAGCCGCATAGACCAGGATGCCGGCCAGGCAGGCCAGGCATCCTGCGAGGGTACTGATCAGCGCGTATTGCCCCAGGCTGGTGCTGAGGTTTCTCGCCGTGCAGGCAGGAATGGCAAGCAGCGCCGCGGTCATCAAGCCTCCGACGATACGCACGCCCAAAGCCACGGTGATGGCAATGCAGATGAGATAGAGCGTGTTATTGCGCTTCAGGTCCGCGCCGGCGGTCTGCGCCAGGTCCGGTGAAATGCCGGCCAGGATCAAATCCTCATAAATGGATTTGATCATCCAGAACAGGCCCAGGGAAATCGCGGCGGTACTGAAAACGGTAGCCGGTGTTATCCGGGAAATGTTGCCCAGTAAGGCGATATCCGTCTCTTCTTCCGGCAGGAACAGAAAGGCGACCGCCAGCGAGCCGGAAAACACCACCGCTGTCAGCGCTTCCAGGTGCAGCCGGGTCTTTCGTTCCAGAAACCAGATCATTGCCACGCCGAACGCCAGGAACAGCACCGCGCCGAGCGACACGTCGAAACCGTAAAGCAATGCCAGGGCCACGCCGGGCAAGGTCAGATGGCCGAGCGCCCCACCCATTAATGCCATGCGTTTGGTCAACATCAACGACCCCAGATAACCGCCGACGGCGCCGATTATCCCAGCAAGAATAAGCGCAAGAAAAATGTGTCCGACCATGATTTTTTACCCGTGCCGATGTTGATAAAATTTAATGCCGGTACCGTAAAGCAGCTTCAACTGTTCCGGCGTCAAGACTTCGTCGGGCTTGCCCATGCACATCTGCTGCCGGTTCAGGCAGAGGACTTGCGTGGCGTATTCCCAGACGACATGCAGGTCGTGAGTCACCAACAGCATGGTCAGGTTCTGTTTCTGCCAGAATTTATGCAGCAGGCTGTAAATGGTTTCCTCTCCGCCGATATCGATGCCCGACGTGGGCTCGTCCAGGATCAAGACATCCGGATTATCCAGCAACGACCAGGCAATCATCATGCGTTGAAACTGTCCTGTCGATAATTCGTTGAATTGTCGGCTTAAAAAACTGTCATCCAGACCGACATCGGACAACATTGCCTTGATCGATCCGGTATCATGCGTTTTGAAGTGAAAGAATTCCGCCAGTTGCAGCGGCGGAAGGCCTTGCCGCTGCAGCGATTCCTGAGGCGGAAGATAGCCGATTTTCCGGGCATGCCAGATAACGCTGCCCTGATAGGGCAGAAGATTCAGCAGGCCGCGCAGCAGCGTGGTTTTTCCGGCGCCGTTAGGGCCTAAAACGATCAGAATGTCCCGTTGCGCCATGGAAAAAGTAAGCCCTTCGATGACGGCTTGTCCGTCATAGCTCATGTGTAAATTGCTGACTTCCAAGACTTTGTTATCATTGATCATTATTTCCACCGCCATGCAATAAAAAAGTGAGGCGCGTATGCTTGTATTTGGACCCGTACCGTCAAGACGCCTGGGACGCAGTCTGGGCATCAACAATATACCGCCGAAGCACTGTTCCTATTCCTGCCTGTATTGCCAGGTAGGACCGACGCAAGCCTCGGAAATTCAGCCCCGTGCTTTTTACCGGCCGGAAGATATTTTCGATGCCGTCGAGCAGCACCTGGCAAAGCTTAATGAGCGGCAGGAAACCGTCGATTATTTAACCTTCGTTCCGGACGGCGAGCCTACCCTCGATGCCGGTCTCGGCAAGGCTATTGAATTGTTGCGCGGCCTGAACATCAACATTGCCGTAATCTCCAATGCCTCGCTGATCTGGCAAGCCCCGGTGCGGGAAATACTGAACCTGGCCGATTGGGTGTCGCTAAAGGTGGATTCCGTCGACGCACCGGTCTGGCGGCGCATTAACCGGCCCTGTGAAGGGCTTGTATTGGACGACATATTGGCCGGCATGCGGGCTTTTGCCGCCGATTTTAACGGGACGCTGGCGACCGAAACCATGTTGCTCGAAGGCATCAATACCGGTCAGGGCTCGGTGGAACGTCTGGCGGCATTTTTGCAAACACTGGCGCCCGACAACGTTTATCTCGCCATACCTACGCGTCCCACCGCCGATAGCAGCGTTCAAGCACCCGGCGCGGAAACGCTCAACCGCATCTACCAAACTGTAAGCCTGATCATGCCCGGCGTTGAATTGCTCACCGGCTACGAAGGCGATGCCTTCTCTTCGACCGGCAATTTTACCGATGATCTGCTGGCAATCACCGCGGTGCACCCGATGCGCAAGGACGCTGTTTTAAAGCTGCTTGGCAAAACCGGTCAGGACTGGAGCGTCGTTCAACAGTTGTTAGCCCGGAAAGCATTGCGGGAAGTCGAGTACCAGGGGCATTATTTTTATCTAAGAATGCATCATTAAAAACAATTTGCATCTCTTATCCCACCACTGCCGTAATGCCCTAGTCGTCAGTCAATTGTAGGTGCGAATTCATTCGCACTATTCACACGCTATGAATACTCTGCAAATTTTAATCATCAGAACAAGGCTGACTGAGTACCAGTTGTTTAATTCATGGAGTTATGGCGCCGTTTGAGGCGGCCCCGTTGTTACGCCGGCCGCCAAATTTCGGTTCGAGTAAGAACGCGGTTTGTCCGCCATTTAAAATCAAAGGGAATTATACAGTTCCAACGTTTTGTTGATTTTTTCTGTCGCACCTTCAATATCACCTTCTTTTAATTTGATTTGCGCCTGAATGATGCATGCGTTGGCCTGTTTGACGATGTCCGGATCTCCCGTTATTTTTTTGGCAATCGCACGCGCGGCTTTTAAATGATTACTGGGCGGCACGAAATCGTTTTTGACGATTTCGACTCTCGCCGCTTCAAGATGCATGATGGCTTCATTGGGGCTGAAAACTGAAGGTTTGGCGGCTTCTTCTTCCTGCGCATAAGCGATAAGGCTGGTTGAAGCCAATGAGAAAGCCAGTAAGAACGTTAACGCTGTGTGTTTGATAATATTCATAAAATAAAGTCTTGGTTGTGATTATCGGATGGTGTCGGTAAACATGCTTGAAAAACAAACTGTTTCGGCTTACATGCTGCGGATTAATCGCCGATGACCTTAGCTTTAAGATGAACTTAGTTTTAAATGGATGTGATTTGCAGTGAAACTATCATAGTGTGAAATCAGTGGACAATACGGATAAATACCTAACGGATGTTTCGCGTGGAGACACGGCATGCGCCCACCCTATAGCTGCGGGCTATGTTTATCCTGTACCAGAGGTATGTTATCCCGGTTTAACAGACAAGCCTTCGAAGATAATCTCTTGAAATTATCAGATGGCAGGGAAGTCGGATTTCATGGATGGCTCAGGTTAAAAGAGATCAGCCATCGACGTTTGTTATGTTCGATTGCATGCCATGCGGCGATTGCAGCATGGGCTATCGGCTGTAGGCCACAAAGGGAACTGACTATGAATGAAGAACAAGCCTACGCGGAAAAGCGCCTGACTGAACCTGTTTATGTTGATGGAGTTTTGTCGATGTTCGATATCCTGTCTCGGCAATAAAAAACCGCCTTTGCTTTTGCCGAGGCGGTTTGTCCCAGGTAAGCCCTTTATGCGCTTCTGTTGTTTTCGAGCAGGCTGTACGTCAGTGAATATGTACCTCTCGCGATTTGACCGTATCGCTTCTGCGCAAAACATAGCGATCCGCCTCACGGGTCATCCTGGCGCCATCGTCATTAAGCTGAATGAGCGTCCCTTCATCTTCAATATGGTAGTACCGTTTGTGCGTCCCGCCCTTCTTTGGCGTTAAAACAACGGTTTGATCTTCGTCGTTCCAGCTGTATTTCCCTTTTTCATAAAATTCCCTTGAGGACTCTCTTGCGGGCTGAGTTACCAGCAGATAATTGTCTTTTTGTTTTAAAGACAGCGTCGTTTTAATTCCCGCGCAATCGTCGCAGGGGAGATAGCCGTAGAAAACACCACGAAATTCCAGACTTTTATCGATATGGTTTTCGTGTGCGGCGTGATTGGTTTCCTGTTCGTGGATTTTTGCCCGCGCTCTGGCGAAGCCTTCTTGCGCTTCGAGGTCGGTGGCTGCCATTGCGGGAACAGCAGAGAACAGGCTGGTAAAAAGCAACAAGCCCAGACTGTGTGTAAAGGGTTTTTTTAATGCTTGCATAATGACTCCCCGGAAAGTAACGATGGTTATGCCAGTGGATAATGGAAGGGAAAATTTACCAGATTTGCCCTCAAAGAGCTTGTAAATTTGTCAGCAAAAACCGGTCCGAACCACGTCATTTGCCAACCTCCGGTCATTCAGACGGTATTGGCGACAGATAGCGCTGGAGGTGAAGAGGGTGCGGTGGGTGAAGCGCGGCAACGCATGCCGGCGCCTTTGGGGATCGCAATCTCAGGATGCCGCACGGTACTCGGCCATGGCCGAAGCAATAACACGGATGGCCGAGCGCATCAGAAACACCACGAGTCCCAGCGCAACCGCCATGTCGGGCCAACCGGAACCGGTAAGCCAGACGGCTCCTGCCGCCGCAAAAACCGCAAGATTGGAGACGATGTCGTTTCTCGAACACTCCCATACCGAACTCATGTTCACATCCTCGCGGCGGTGCCGCCACAGCAGAAAAAGGCACAAGGAATTCGCGGCAAGATCAAGCAGGCTGAACGCGCCCATGACCTCGAAGAGGGGCAGACTCGGGACGAACAGTTTGTAAATAACCTGAGCGGCCACGGCGATCGCCGCAAGAAAAATAAGTCCCCCTTTAAACAGGGCGACTTTGGCCTTGACGGCCGTGCTCCTCGATACCGCGTACAGGCTCAGGCCGTAGGTCAATGCGTCGCCCAGGTTATCGAGACTGTCAGCCAGCAGCGCGGTTGAATTGCCATAAAGCGCCGCGGCGACGATAACAAAGAACATCACGGCATTGATGCCGAGAACCATGTATAGCGTCCCGCGCTGCCGTTCGCGCAGGCGCTCCAGGGAACATTCATCGTCGCAACAACCGCTCATCGTGCAATCCTCATTAAGAAACGTGAATGAAATAAGGATTTGGTTGTAAATAATTTCCCTGTTTAAACATAGGATGTGCCGACGACAGGAGGCACATCGTTCGCGAGCGATGCGCTTCGGCTCAGCACATCCTATGCAAGATTCCAGTTTCAGGAAGTAATCTTTAGCCAAATCCTAAGGAATCGAATATCGACAATATTGACTGTCTTATATGAAACCTGATTCATTGTAATTCATCATAAACCCATTGAGTTGATTGCCAAAGTTCTGACGTAACTGGGCAATGGCTGCCTGTCTTGTACCAAACTGAATACAGTCGATGCGAATTAATAATTAGGCGGCCAGATCAAGGCCGGGGTCTTACAAATAATGTCTCTATGATATTTCCCTGAGCAGGACGGGTTTGATTAATTTTAGGGTATAAGATAAAACTAATATTCGTTGACAAGGGGCGGTGCCATTTCAAGCAGGCGCTATCACCGCACCTTATAAATTTCCACATGCAGGATAGTTGTAAATGTATATCAATTTGGGCGACATGAAAGCCGGCGACCGGGGACGCGTCGCGGATTACGACAAAAACTTCCTGCCTTACCGGCATAAGCTGATGGCCATGGGCCTGACGCCCGGCACGGAGTTCAAGGTTGTGCGTATCGCGCCGTTGGGCGATCCGGTGGAAATCCGGATGCGCGGTATGGATATCAGCGTGCGCCGGGACGAGGTGGCCGGCTTAAAAATTGAACGCCTGGACAGCGAAGCGACCGTCACTAAGCCTGCTCCGCAGCAGCGGGAATACACCGTCGCCGTCATCGGCAATCCCAACAGCGGCAAAACCACGCTGTTCAACGGCCTGACCGGCGCCCGGCAGCATGTCGGCAACTGGCCCGGCGTCACCGTCGAACGCAAAAGCGGCTTGTACCGATACGACAACAAGGCCGTCAGAGTCGTCGATCTGCCCGGCATCTATGCGCTGGACGTGAGCGATACCGCCACGTCCCTGGATGAAAAAATCGCCCGGGATTACGTGCTGTCGCAGCAGGCGGATCTGATCATCAATATCGTCGACACCTCCCATCTCGAACATAATCTGTACCTCACTACGCAACTGCTGGAAATGCGGCTGCCGATGCTGAACAACATGGACGATGCGACGGGCCGCGACATCAAAATCGACAGCGATGAAATTGCCCGGCGTCTCGACTGCCCGCTGGTTTCGTTGATGGCAACCCGGGCCGATCAGGTCAGGGCGCTGAAATCGACGATCAACCGTCTGCTGGCGCCTAAAACGCTGTCCCATTTCGCTGTCGGCTATCCGTTGGCGGTGAAGGCGGCGCTGGACCGGCTGGCGCCGCTGGTCGAACAGCAGCTGGACAACCGCTTCGGCGATGCGCGCTGGTTCGCCGTCAAACTGCTGGAACAGGACGGTTTCGCGCTCGACCAGGCCGACCCGTCGCTGGCCGGGATGGCGGCGCAGCTGCGCCGCGAAATCGAAGAACAAACCGGCGAAGAGGCGGATATCCTGATTGTGGACAGCCGATACGGCTTTATCAGCGGCTTGGTTAAAGAGACGCTGACGCGCAAATCCGAGCTGGGCCGCAACCTGTCCGACAAAATCGACAACGTGATTATGAACCGTTTTCTGGGCATTCCGATCTTCTTCGGGGTGATGTATCTGATGTTCACATTCACGATCAAGCTCGGGCGCGCCTTCAAACCATTCTTTAACGACCTCGCGCAGGCGCTTTTTGTCGATGGCATGGGGCATTTTTTGACGCTGCTGGATAGTCCGCAATGGTTGATCATGCTGATGGCCCAGGGCGTCGGCAACGGCATCCGGGAAGTGGTCGCGTTCGTGCCGATTCTCGGCTTTCTGTATCTGTTCATTTCGGTACTGGAGGAGTCGGGCTATATGGCCCGCGCGACGTTTGCGATGGACCGCTTCATGCGCGTCCTGGGACTGCCCGGCAAGGCCTTTGTGCCGATGATTCTGGGCTTCGGCTGCAACGTGCCGGCGATGCTGGCGACCCGCACGCTGGAGCGGCCGCGCGACCGCCTGTTGAGCATCCTGTTGAATCCATTCATGACCTGCGGCGCGCGACTGGCTGTCTTCACGCTGTTTGCCGCGGTTTTTTTCCCGGACAACGGCGGATTGATCGTTTTTATACTCTATCTGATCGGCGTGGTATTCGCCGTATTGACCGCCTTGTTGCTGAAGAACACATTTCTGAAAGAGGAATTCTCGCTGGTGATGATGGAAATTCCGAATTATCACGTTCCGAAGTTGAAAAATGTGCTGATCAACAGCTGGACCCGGGTCGAGACCTTTGTCGTGCGGGTCGGGAAACTCATCATCACGATGGTCGTGCTCTTGAGCATCCTCAGTTCGCTGGGGACGGACGGCTCCTTCAGAGCCAATAACATCGAAAATTCGGTGCTCAGCGCCGCCGGGCGCGCGATAACGCCGGCGCTGGCGCCGCTGGGCGTCAGGGAAGACAACTGGCCCGCGACGGTGGCGCTGTTTACCGGCGTGCTGTATAAAGTCGTCGTGATCAGCACGCTGAAGACCATCTACGCGCAAGCCGCTCAACCGGAAGCCGCCAAGCCGGCCTTCGATCTGGGCGATGCGGTCAAACGGGCCTTGATGACCATTCCCATGGGGCTGAAAAAAATGTTCGGCACCGGCCCGGAAAGCCAAACGACCGGCCAGGATCCGTTCGTTGCGGCGCTGCATGCGTATTTTCACGGACCCATCGGCGCCTTCGCCTATATGCTGTTCATTCTGCTGTATTTCCCCTGTATCGCCACGTCGGCCGCCGCCTATCGGGAATCCAGCCTGCGCTGGTCGGTATTTATGGTGGTCTGGTCCACGGGACTGGCTTATCTGACCGCGACGCTGTTTTATCAGTTGGCGACTTTTAGCGAGCATCCGGAAACCTCGACGGCCTGGCTAGCCGGGACTGCGATGATCGCCGTTGCGGTTGTGCTGGTGTTTCGTTATTGGGGAGATCTTAACAAGCGTAGGTCGGGTTAGCGCCAGCGTAACCCGACGCATCGATAGAGAGGATGTCGGGTTACGCTGGCGCTAACCCGACCTACATCTGACAAAGGACACAATCATGATTTATAAAACCTATTTCGACAGCATCGATGCCGAACTGCTGAAAATCAGCCCCCGCCGGGATATCATGCTGCTGCGCGTCATCGCCGCCGTCATTCCGGTGGTCTTGTTCGGCCTGGACGCGCTCTATGACCTGCCGGCCTTGTACTGGCTGGGCATGCCGTTCTATCTGTTCTGTCTGGCGCTGTATCTGGAAAGTCTGCTGAAAAGCGTGCTGATCATGCGCAAGGTGTCGGCGGAATTGCTGATCGTACTGGTCATGACCGTGACGCTGATCGACGGCGCGCCGTTGAGCGGGGCGATGGTCGTCTGGTTTATCGGCTTAGGGTTGTACATCTCCTTCACGATCATCCGGAAAAACCGGGAAAAGATCGAAAGCCTGATTCAGGAGGGTAAAAAAACCGCCCAGAAGCTGCAAGGCGATAACATTGTAGAAATACCCATCAACCAGATTCGCCAGGACGATGTCGTGCTGATCGCTAAAGGCGCGATGGTGCCGATAGACGGAACCATCATCGAAGGCGCCTCGGCGATCGACGAATCCACCATGACCGGCGAACCCTTCCCGGTTTACAAGAAGACCGGGGCCAGCGTGACATCGGGCACGCTGAACCTGAGCGGACCGCTGCAGGTCAAGGCCGGCAAAAACGGGGATGATTCGTTTCTTTCGGTGATCACCCAGGAAATCGAAAACAGTCTGGAGAATAAATCGGATCTGCAGCGGCGCGCCGATACCACGGTACAGATTCTGCTGCTGTCGGTCACGGCCTATGCCTTTTTGCTGTTGTTTATCACCGGCAGCCTGCACCTGATGGCGACGGCGCTGGCGGTGGTCTGTCCCTGCGCCTGGGCGCTGGCGACGCCTACCGCGTTCGCCGCCAATATCGGTTATCTGGCCCGTTCCAATATTCTGGCCCGCGGCGGCGAACCGCTGGAAAACATGCAGGACATCAAAACCCTGATTCTGGATAAAACCGGCACGGTCACATTGGCGGAGCCCGAAGTCAGCCAGGTCATCGAAATAGGCCTGCCGACACAGCCATTGCTGGAACTGGCCGCGTCGATCGAATCCCGTTTCGATCACCCGATCGCGCGCTCGATCATCAACTATGCAAAAAAACAGGGCGTTAATGCTTTTCTGCCAGTCGAACGGGCCGAGGATCTGCCGGGCCGCGGCATCAAGGCCCGAATCGAAGGTCAGGACATCCTGATGGGCAGCGCCGAAACGCTGAGTCTTCAGGGCATTGAATTGCCGGCTATCGATTATACCGGCCGCGCGATCTGGCTGGCGGCCGGCGGCGAAGTCAAGGGCGTCATCGTTATTCGCGACGTCATGCTGTCGGAAATGCAGGGCCTGGCCGATACCATCCGTGCCTGCGGCATCGAAAAAGTGGTGCTGGCGACCGGCGACAATGAGGAGCAGGAAGCCAAACGCGTGGCCGACTACATCCACGCCGATGAATACCACTTCAATTGCAAGCCGGACGACAAAACCGCGCTGGTCAAACAATTTCAGCAGCAGGGCAAGGTGGCCATGGTCGGCGATGGCGTCAATGACGCGCCGTCTCTGGCCGCCGCCAACGTCGGCATCGCCATCGGCGGGCACAAGAATGTCAATCTGGCGATCATCTCATCGGATGTGGTCATTCTCGGGCACGATGCCCAGGATCTGGTCACGATCTTGCGGCTCGGCCATAAAATGGGCGGCATTATCCGGCAAAATTACCTGTGGGCCGTCGGTTTCAACAGCGTCGGCCTGGCGCTGGCGACGTTCGGTCTGCTCAATCCGATTTTTGCCGCGTTGCTGCATCATGTCAGTTCGGTATTTGTCGTCGTCAACGCCGGCCGATTGTATTTCACCGGCATCGAGCAGTCGCCGATCGGACCTATGTTCAGAAAAATGGATGAGCTGACCGGCCGCGAGCAGCGCGGCCAAGCCGAGCGCTTGCCTTCCGATTCCGAAGCGGTCGCCGAACAGGATTCCTAGACCCTGCCTCGAGAAAATTTTTGCAAAGTCGGGACTTGCTAAATTCGCTGTTAAGTGCCTTCCCGCCAGGATGTTAGATAATTCTGCTGTTCCGCTGTCAAGGTGTCGATATCAATGCCCATCGCTGCCAGTTTCATCCGGGCCACCTGTTGATCGATCCCGGCCGGCACCGGATGTACGGCGTTGTCGAGATCGGCGCCATGCTGCCACAAGTAAGCCATGCTCAGGGCCTGATTAGCGAAACTCATGTCCATCACTGCGGCCGGATGGCCTTCGGCCGCAGCCAGGTTGACCAGCCGCCCCTCGGCCAGCAAGCGGATCTGGCGGCCGTCTTCCAGAAAATACGTTACGACATGGGCGCGTGGTTTGTGTTTGTTGGCGGCCAGCGCTTCCAGCGCCGGAATGTTGATTTCGACATTGAAATGGCCGGAATTGGCGATCACGCAGCCATCCTTGATGACCTGAAAATGCGCCTGGTCCAGCACATGTTTGTCGCCGGTGGCGGTGACAATGAAATCCGAGCAGGCGGCCGCCTGCAGCATGGGCATGACCCGAAAACCGTCCATCGCCGCTTCAAGGGCCCGGAGCGGGTCGACCTCGGTGACGATGACCCGGGCTCCATGGCCCTTGGCGCGCATCGCGATGCCGCGCCCGCACCAGCCGTAGCCGGCTACCGTGAACGTCTTACCGGCCAACAGGATATTGGTGGCACGAATGATGCCGTCCAGCGTGCTTTGGCCGGTGCCGTAACGGTTGTCGAACAGGTGTTTGGTCATCGCATCGTTGACCGCGATCACCGGAAACCGGAGGGCATCGTCCGCCGCCATCGCCCGCAGCCGTATCACGCCAGTGGTGGTTTCCTCGCTACCGCCGATCATCTCGTCCAGTAACTCGCGGCGATTTTTATGCAGTTCGCTGACCAGATCGGCGCCGTCATCCATGGTCAGTTGAGGGCGGTGATCCAGCGCCTTGCCGATATGCCGGTAATAGGTATCGCTGTCTTCACCGCATCTGGCGAAGACGGGGATTTGGTCATGCCGCACCAACGCGGCGGCGACATCATCCTGCGTGCTGAGCGGATTGCTGGCGCACAGGACCAGTTCGGCGCCGCCCGCGGTCAGCGTGCGGGCCAGGTTGGCGGTTTCGGTGGTGATATGCAGGCAGCCGCTGATGCGTGCCCCGGCCAATGGCCGCTCTTGCCTGAAGCGCGCCTGTATCGCGCGCAGCACCGGCATTTCGGAAAAAGCCCAGTCGATGCGCTCCCGGCCTTGATCGGCCAGCGAGAGATCGTTGATGTCATGGTCGATATTGAGCATAGCGGGTTCTCCTGACGAATGGTTGAGAAACGCGTTTTGTAACAGCCAGCGGCAATCGGGCATAAAAAAACCGCCAATCGCCAATTAGACAGCCGATGTCAGCCCAAAGCCACATCCAGAATCATCATCACAATAAAGCCCAGGATAATGCCCCGCGAAGCGTAATGGGCATTGCCTCTCTCCCTTGATTCGGGGATCACCACGTCGATCACGACAAAGATCATGGCGCCGGCGGCGAAGGCGAGGGCATAAGGCATGATGGGAAGGCTCACGGTGACGGCGGCGGCGCCTATGACGGCGGCGACGGGCTCGACCACGGCGGAGAGCTGCCCGTACCAGAAACTGCGCAGCGGCGACCAGCCCGCGCGACGCAAGGGCATGGCTACTGCGGTGCCTTCGGGAAAGTTTTGCAGGCCGATGCCGATAGCCAGGGCGACCGCGGTGCCCAGACTGGCCGTTTCGAAACCGCCGGCCAGCGCGCCGAAAGCGACGCCGACGGCCAGCCCTTCGGGAATGTTGTGCAATGTAATGGCGGATACCAGCAGCAAGGTGCGTTGCCAGGTCGTGGGGCCTTCCTTTTGCATCGTTGTATCCACAGAGCCGATCTGAAAGCGGTTCAGAAGCATGCCGGCGATACTCAGCGCGAACGCGCCGAGGCTGAATCCCGCCGCAGCCGGAAACCAGGCAAAAGCCCCGTAATCGCTCGACAAATCGATCGCGGGCGCAAGCAGGGACCAGTAGCTGGCCGCCAGCATCACGCCTCCCGAAAATCCGAGCATGACGTCAAGCAGTTTCTGGTTGATTCGTTGGGTGAAAAAGACCAGGGCGGCGCCCAATGCGGTCATTCCCCAGTTGAATACGGATGCCAGCAGGGCTTGCAGAATGTGCGAAATCCCGGCAAACCAATGGGCGGCAGACTGAAGTCCTGTGTGAATCCATATTGTGAAAAAAGACAGATCCCACTCGGAGGCGACAAAGGCCAGGCCCGCCTCCGCTTCAGTCACGGTCCGACTGCCCCGAAAAAGTATCTTCATACTCGGCGCGAGTTTTGCGCCAGGCCGCATATTTTTCCAATTCGGATTGCACGAGCTTCAGGATAAGCGCCAGGACGGCCACATCGTCCATGTAGCCGATTACCGGGATAAAATCCGGGATCAGCTCCACGGGATTGACCAGGTACAGCAGACCGAAGACCACGGCCACAATCGCCCAGGCCGCGATATTCCTGTAGGCGCCGGAGCGATAATCCCTGATCAATTCCAGGCACAGTTGCACGTCTTTCAAGAGCTTATGCAGCGAAGGGATGCTTTTTACTTTATCCTTGATTTCGATAGCCTTCTCAATAATTCGATCAAGGTGCCGGTCGGTGACTTTTCCGCTGTTATGTTCAAAAAAGGCCTGGTTCAACTGATCCGGGGATTTCCGGTTATCGTCATCACTGGTCATACTGAGCTCCGCTGTTGACTGTGGCGGTTATATTTAATCTCCCATGAGAGTGTCACAACTGAAAATTGATCCGTGGAGATAAATTATCCAGAATTGCGCTTGTTTATTTAATATCTTCAACGGTCAACTGCGTGAGCGGTTTTCCTCGGTACTCGCCGGTCAGCGTGTTCAGGAAAGCCACGATTTTGGCGGTTTCATTGTCGGTCAGGTTTACGCCTCGCTGTACTTTGGCCATAATCCTGACCGCCTCGGCCAGGTCATTGACCGAGCCGTCATGAAAATAGGGATAAGTCAATTCTACGTTACGCAATACGGGAACCTTGAAAAAATGGCGATCTTTTTCCTGCCCGGTCACGTTGAAACGGCCGTTGTCGACTTCAGTCAGTCCGCTGCCGCGCAGTTTGAAATAATCCTGTTTGACGCCCATTTTTTCATAGGATAAGCCGCCGAGCACCGGACCGAAGTGGCAGGAGGCGCAATGCGTTTTAAACAAGTCGTAGCCGTCCTTTTCATCCTCCGTCAGAACGTCCTGTTCGCCGCGCAGGTAGCGGTCGAAACGGGAATTTGGCGTCACCAGCGATTCCTCGAAAACGGCAATCGCATGGGTCACCGTCGATTGCGTCAGGCCTTCTTCCGGGTACAGTTTGGCGAAAGCGTCCCTGTAGTGCTCTACGTTGTTAAGTTTCTTGATGACCTTGTCCCATTCCGCGCCCATTTCGACATGGTTGGCGACAGGCCCTGCGCTTGTTCCTGCAAGTCCTTGGCGCGGCCGTCCCAGAATTGGGCGATGTTATACATGGCGTTATAGACGGTCGGTGAATTGATCGGACCCTCCTGTCCGCGTATGCCGATAGCGACCCTGGCCTGATCGGTGCCGCCCCGGGCCAGGTCGTGGCAGAAAGCACAGTTTAAAGTATCGTCTCCGGACAGCATGCGATCGTGGAAGAGTTTGTCGCCCAGCGCCACTTTTTCGGGGTCGAGATCAACCGTTAACGGCAAAGGATGCACCGGTTCGCCTTTAAACGCTTCGGCGGCATCCCGGCTCCAGGGATGTTTGGCCCGTTCCTCGGCAATCCAGGCAAGGATGCTGTCTTGCTCGTCGGCCGTCAGGCGCCCGGTCCAGTGCATCAGCAAATATTGCGCGGGGGGCATGCTGTCGTTTCGGATGACATTTTCCAGTCGGGCCAGCATCAGGGGCGTAAAGGTTTGTTCGCCGCTATAGACCTGTTTGGATAGAACCAGTCTGTCTCCGGCTTCCTCGATATCTCTCTCCATAAGCTGTTTGGCTATCGGCAGGTCTGAATAGATCGGCATTCGGGTCATGCCGGGCGAGTGACAATCGACGCATTTGTTCTGCAAAATCTGTGAAACTTCGGTAAAGCTTTCGGAACTGCCGGAAACAACCGAAACCGGCTCATTTTCACCCGTCAAACCGATCAGGTTGGAAATGGGGAAAAATAAAATGACAGCCAGCAGAAAAAGTAAAAACCATTGGATTCTGGTCATTGTTTGGTTCCGATGCGTTAGAGATTGATACTGTACAGCTAAAGTTCGATCAAAGTCCATGCCAGCTTATAGGCCGCTAAGCGTGATCTGGCTAAGGAACAGGCATGAAATAAATCAGGGAATTGTAGGTGCGAATTCACTTGTGCCCTTCAGGGTATTCGCACTGTGTGGATACCCTGAAGGGCACAAGTACCCATAGGGCATAAATAAATCCACACCTACACCGGAAAATTCATCCTCGCACTTGAGGAAGTTATTTTATGCGCATTCCTAAGTAATGATAGTCCGGGAAGCTTAATTTAGAACATCTATTCATTAATCAGAAACAACGAGTCCAGAGCAAAGATGCGGACTCATAACCGGCCGCCGGCGACGCCAGCGTACACGCGACTTGTTCATCAAGCGGCAATGCATGATTCATCCGCTCACTTATTCCTGCAGCCGATACAGGTATTCCGTCAGCGCCAGAATGCGGCTACTTTGATAAATCCAGAATTTTCTGCACCGACCGGCATGGCCGGTGATGTCTTTTCGGTTTTGGCTGGCGACAGCAATTTTCATGATAATTGCTGGCTTGTCGGCTGAAATGATCGTCCTTGAATTCAGACGGTTTGCAGAAATTAGTTATAAGACGGCGGTAAAAGCGGCTCAATACCCTCAAATTGAGCGGTAGGGTGATGTTTGGTAATCAATTGGCTGAGTGAGTCGATGCGTTCCTTGGCGATGTCGACCATGACCAGCAGTTCGCCGCGTTCAATGGCTTCCTCGTATTTTTTGACTTTTGAATTTCCAACCTGAAGGCCGGCCAGGCCGCTCATCATTGCGCCGATGGTTGCGCCGTAAATCAAAATACCAAGAACGGGGCCGCCGGCAATTACGAATCCCGCGAGGCGTAAACCGATAAGTCCCGCCAGCACACCTGTTGTGCCGCCTAGTGCCGCGCCTCGTTCCAATGCCGGTATAAAATCCGTTTTCTGAAAGACCGATGCTTCGGGCAAATCCTCCAGGGGCGTGTCTCTTTTGGCTAATATATGGATATGACGGTCTTCTATGCCTTCGGCGCGTAATTCGTCGACAATTTTATGTGTCGTTTCAATATCGGGGGACAAAAAATATATTCTTCTCATTATCTTCTCCGGTTTGATTTTATAAAGCTTCGACATGAACTTTGCCGCGCCGTTCCTGAGTTATCATGATATAGCCGAACCTGATAAAGAACGGCGAGATCACCTTCTGAATCAGGCACGGGAAAATGATGCGGCGGCATTTTGCTCAGTACCGGATTAATCGGTATCCCGGTACTTTCAGGGGTTTACTGAAATTTAGTCGTGACTTTCAATGGTAATCTGATTAAGTTAATGGTTTTTTCAAATTTCCAGGAATCAAAATGAAGCACCGCGGTACTTTCGGCAACTCCATTTCCAGAATCATGCTGACGCTTCTGATGACTTTGCCCGCCGCTGCCACGGCCGCCAGTGCCTGGAGCTATCATCAGGACCGGGACCGCTTGACCAACCGGCCTTATAGTTTCGCCAGATCGCCGCTGCCGAGCAGTGCCCGGTATGAACACATCAGGCTGGAGCTCGCCTGCAAGGAAAGCAGGCTGCAATTTGTCATTGACGCCAGCAGCCTGATCGCCTCGCAAGGCCGAGCTTTTGATGTCGAGTATCAAATCGACAAAAACCCGCCGATCAAGATCTCCATGAAAACGTTCCCGGACTCGAAACGCCGCGGCTATACGGAAGAGCATGCCAGGGAAGTTGTCGACGGCATTCTGGCGGGCCAATCGATTTTTATTCGCGTCAACACCATGATCAGACAGGTTCTGACAGCGGCGATTGATTTGGAAGGGGCGGACCAGCCGATTCGGCAGGTATTTGCCGATTGCGGCATGGCCGTATCGGATAAAGCGGACGATGGCGCGGCCTACAGCTGGGCCGAATTTGAGCGTGACTTTAACAGGCTTTCTCCGGAGCGGCAGCGGGAAGTGCTCGGCAAGATAAAGAGCCTTATGCGGGAGATGCGTTAGGGCGAATTGCCGGGTTACGCCATGCTTTTATGCCTCATGGGCAAACCCGGTCTGCGCATGTATCTTAATTGAATTAACAATTTTTATTTCTGCTCCTTGAACTCGACGCTCTTGTGCGTGAATAAGGCATTTTTCGGGCTTTTACCGTAACCGCTGGACCACAGCGGCAGTGCCAGCACTCCCAGGCTGGCTAGCCAGGCCAGCAGCTGGCTGTTGGTGATGGTATAGATGACAGCCAGCTTGAGGCGCTCGGTTATGTCGGGATGGGCTTCGATAAAATCGCGGCTGATCAGGAAAGCGCGCGTCTCGCCGATAATCAGCGCCAGGCTCATGATGACGAGAACATAGGCGATAACTTTGTTGCGTTTCTGGCCGCCCTGACGGCAGTCGATCAGGCGGTTGAAGTCCAGCAGCCTGACTGACCCGTTCCGCTCATTGATATAACGCATAAGGACCAGGCCCAGCATGCCGGTTACGGCGATATAAGTCGTTTCGTACGGGAAGCTGATATAGCGCCCATCCAGCGCCAGGGTATAGGTTTTATAGACGGCCAGCGCTATCAGGATGCCATAGAGGGTCTGCAGCCATGCGCCGAGCTTTTTATTGGCGGCATCATTGTTCAGTACGGCCAGCGCCCGGTATGCCAGGCAAACGGTCAGCAGCGCATTGACAGCGATGATCGCGGCGGTGCCGGCGCTTTGCAACGGCGTGAAGCTTGCGGTCCATAATTCATCGGCCAGGGTCGCCATCAGCGATGCCAGCAATTGCGCGAAAGCCAGGAATACGGCCAGACGCGGCAGCGGCAATCGTGTCAATGTCTTGAAGTGAAAGGCAACGGTCAGCAGCAGAATGACTGTCGAGGCGATAAGCCGATGCGTCCAGTCCGGGTTTTCAACCACTTTGCCGGTCAGGGAGAACACCGGCTCGCGATCGGCCGACAGCAACCCCCAATTGGCGCCGACGACGCCTTCCTGAGCACTTTTCCAGGATTGGTCAAACGCTTCAACGATGTTCAGATTGAAGCCGTTTTTCCTGGATACCTGAATCAGGCCGCGGATGAATCTCGCCTCGTTCGCGACGCTCGGCACGGCCCAGCCGCGCTGGCGGCCGTCGCTGGGCCAGCCGGATTCGCCGATCAGGATCGGTTTGCCCGGATACAGCGCACGCACCCGTTCATAAACCTGTTGATAGGTTTTTTCGATATGCGCGATGGCGTCATTGACTTCCAGCGGTTCATCCTCCCAATACGGCAGAATGTGGATGGTAATAAAATCGACTTCCTTGCCGATTTCAGGGTATTTCAAATAGAACGACCAGACATCGGCATAAGAGACGGGTTGCTTGACGGCCTTTTTGACCTCGCGGATGTAGGCGATCAATTGCTCCGGTTCCATCTCGCCGCGCAACAACACTTCGTTGCCGACCATGACGCGCTTGACGACGTCGGGATTGGCGTTTGCCGAGCGGATCAGTTCCTTGATTTCCGCATGATTGAGCGCCTTGGCCTTGTTCAGTTCCCGCACTTCCTCGGGACTGAGCGTGGCCGGATCAAAGGGACGTTCATAAGTCAGCCAGGCGCCCTGGATCATGGTCAGTCCGTATTTGCGCGCCAACCCGGGCACGACTTGCAGGCCGTCCAGGCTCGAATAGGTGCGTATCGAGCGGGTTTTGTCGGCCAGGAGGCTGATGTCCTCCTCAATCTGAGCAGGCGTCGGCAGGACTTTTTCAATAGGGCTTTGTCCGTCACGGAACGGTGCGAATGACAGACTGGTCAGTTTGCCGTCCGGTACGTCGGGGCCCACATCGACAGGCCGGTTATTGAGCCAGCCGAACAATCCATTCAACGCCACCGTCAGCGCAACGAGCATGAGAACAGTAGATTTTTTCATGATTATAAACAGGCGGGCAAGAGAGTAATCGGATGATGACAATGGCCTTATTATCCATCAGGAGAGCAGGATAATACAATGACGAAAATAGAGGAGAATTGATCGGCCGGGGCGGCGATGCATGCGCGCCGGGAAATCGTTCTGGCGTCGCGTCGCAGCCTGAAAGCAAAAAGCAAGACCGCGCGATAAAACCCTACTATGCTTAATGTAAGCAATTAACTATCGCGATAAGCCGAAGCGCAGGCTCGTCATTGTTTTCTGACAAATCATTATCGTATAGTATGATCATCCGACCATGCCATCAATGCACGAATAAGGAAGTAACTTGACTCAAAGACGGACTAACGACTATTCCGCCCTAGACCCCGTTCAGCCATCCCCTGAGGAAGAACCAATCGGGAATGGGATTGAGTTCTGTCGCGTTTTGCTGGTCGAGGATGAGCCGGGCGACGCCAACCTGGTGAAACATGCATTGCTGGCATCCGCGGATATGCGTTTTGATATCGATTGGGTGACAACACTCGCCGAAGCGCGGCGGCAACTCCGGCAGAATCCGCCCGATGTCTTGCTGCTGGATTTATCATTGCCGGATTCCAACGGTCTTGACACCGTGCGCGCCGCCCGCCAGTCGGCGGACAGGCAGGCGCTGATCGTGCTGACCGGCCACGATGATACCGGTTTTGCGCTGCAAGCGCTGACGTTCGGCGCCCAGGACTATCTGGTCAAGGGACGCTTCGATTCCGATAGTCTCGTGCGCGCCATTCGCTATGCTATCAGTCGGGGACGGCTGGAACAGAGTCTGGCCGAGACCGGCATGCATCTGCGCACCTTGATCAATGCATTGCCGGATATCGTCTGTTTCAAGGATGGCGAAGGGCGCTGGCTGGAAGCCAATGACTTCGACCTCAAGCTCTTTCAGCTCGACAAGATCGATTATCACGGCAAGAAAGACTCCGAACTGGCGCGCTACCAGGATTTCTACCGCGAGGCGCTTATGGGCTGTGAAGCCAGTGACGAGGTGGCCTGGCAAGCGCGCGTCATCACTCACACGGAAGAAACCGTCCCTCGTCCGGATGGCTCATCGCTGATATTCGACATCACCAAAGTCCCGCTTTTTCATGAAGATGGCCGCCGCAAGGGGTTGGTCGTGGTCGGGCGCGACATTACCGAGCGCAAACAGATTGAAGCGCGCCAGCGCCTTGCCACGCGCGTGTTCGAAACCACGGGCGAGGCCATTATGGTCACCGACGCCGATGCCAACATCGTGGCGGTCAATCCGGCTTTTACGCGCATTACCGGCTATTTGGAGCGGGAAATAACAGGAAAACACCCGTGCATACTCGGCTCCGACCGGCACGATAAATACTTTTACAGGAGCCTGTGGCGGTCGCTGCAACAGAACGGCGAATGGGCCGGAGAAATCTGGGGAAAACGCAAAAACGGCGAGGTTTTTCCGGAATGGGCGACGCTGAGCGTCGTCAGGGATAAGGCCGGCAACATCCAGCACTATACCGCCGTATTCGCCGACCTGAGTGAAATCCGCGATGCCCAGGAAACGGTCGAGCATTTGGCCTGGAATGATCCGCTGACGCATCTGGCCAACCGGGCGCTGTTTTTGAAACAGCTGGAACAGCTGCTGGCCCATGCGCGGCGCGAAGGCGGTTTTGCCGAAGTGCTGCTCCTTGATATCGACCGCTTTAAAAACATCAATGAGGCGCGCGGGTTTGCCGTCGGCGATGCCTTGCTCAAGGCCGTGGCCGAACGCCTGCGCCGGATGCTGAAGCCGGGCCAATTGCTGGCGCGGCTGGATTCCGACGAATTCGCGATACTGTTGCCGGACCTATGCGAGACTATCGAAACCGCCGGCCGCGAGGCGTTGGCCATGACCGAAAGGCTGCGGGACACATTGCACGGAAGCCTCGAACTGGAGGGCGAAACCGTGCATTTCGATGTCAGTATCGGCATCGCATTACTGCCCGAATCGCTGCAGGAAACCGCCGCTGACGTATTGCGCCAGGCCGACATGGCGATGGCGAAAGCCAAAGCGAAAGGCGGCGGCAGTACCGTATTCTTCGAGACAGCCATGGGCGAAGGCATCAAGGAGCGTTTCCGCCTGGAGGGCGAGTTGCGTTCCGCCATCAGCAATGAACAGCTACGGCTTTATCTGCAGCCGCAGGTCAACGCGGCGGGCAGGCAAGTCGGCGCCGAGGCGCTGGTACGCTGGCAGCATCCAGAGCGCGGCCTGATTTTTCCCAACCAGTTCATTCCAGTGGCCGAAGCATCCGGTCTTATTGTCGCCCTGGACCTCTGGATGCTGACCGCTGTCTGCCGGCTGCTGGCCAAGCTGAGCGCCGAGGATACTGACTTGCGCATATCGGTCAACATCAGCCCGCGGCATTTTCAACAGGCCAATTTTGTCGAAGACATTAAACGTCTGTTGGCCAGCAGTGGCGCCAATCCGGCTCATCTGGTGCTGGAAGTGACCGAAGGCCTCATGATCGCCGACATGGGCGATGTCGTGGCCAAAATGACGGAACTGATCGCGCTGGGCATCCATTTTTCCATGGATGATTTCGGCACCGGCTATTCCAGTCTGGCTTACCTGAAACGCCTGCCTATCCACGAACTTAAGATCGACAAGAGCTTTATTCAGGACGCGCCGGTCGATCCTAGTGATGCCGCGCTGGTGGAAGTCATTTTATCCGTGGCGCAGCATCTGCACTTAAGAGTCGTGGCGGAAGGGGTTGAAACCCAGGCGCAGGCCGATTTCCTGAACGCGCGCGGCCACATCATCCACCAGGGGAATCTGTACGGCAATCCTGAGCCGGCGGAACTGTGGCACGCGCGGTTGCACAAGACGGAAACTGTGTGAGCCCTACAATGCCGGGCTTTATGAATTCGAAGTCCGCCCTGACGCGACTGCTGCCGGGCATTCTGCTGGTTAATCTGTTCGTGTTCGCTCTGGCGGGATTCTTAATCTATCAGGGCTATCAGCAATGCCGGTAGCAAACGAGCTCAATGCACTGATGGCGTTAATGGTGCTGATAGTGCTGCTGACGCTAGTGTCGACAGTGATGATATATCGGAGCTGGCAGCGTCAACGGGGCTCGATCGAGGCGCTGTCGAAACAGGAAGCCATGTTTCGTACCGTGGCCGATTACACGTTCGACTGGGAATACTGGCAGGGCCTGAATCAGGAGATCATTTACATGACCCCCTCCTGCGAACGGGTCACCGGTTATACCCCAGCCGAGTTCATTGCCGATCCCGACCTGCTCATTCGCATTATTTACCCCGAGGACCGTCCGGTCATGGCGAGGCATTTTCATGATATAACCCGCGGCATCAGAACCCCGGCGGATTTTCGTATCGTGCGCCGCGACGGCGGTATCCGCTGGATCAGCCATTATTGCCGGGTTGTCACCGGCGACGACGGGCAACCGCTGGGACACCGCGCCAGCAACCGCGACATTACGGCCGCGTATCAAGCCCAGGCATCCTTGCAGGCCAGCGAGGAAAAACTGCGAGGTCTTTACGAACTGTCTCCGTTAGGCATCTGCCTTACCGATATGCAGGGGCGTTTCGTCGACTTCAACCATGCTTTTTTGCTTATCTGCGGCTATTCGGAGCAGGAGCTTAAAGCCTTGGATTACTGGACGCTGACGCCGAAAAAATATGTCGCCGACGAGAGGCGGCAAAAAGAGGCGCTGGAACGCACCGGGCGCTATGGCCCTTATGAAAAGGAATACCGGCGCAAGAACGGCAGCCTGGTGCCCTTGCGTCTTAACGGCGTGCTGGTCACGGGCGCCGACGGCAAGGACTACATCTGGTCCATCGTCGAAGACATTACTGAGCGCATACAGTCGGAGCAGGCGTTGCGCGAAAGCGAATCGCGTCTTAACGAACTGTTCGAGAACATGAGCAGCGGCGCGGTCATGTACCACGCTTCAGAGGACGGCCGGCGTTTTATCGTGGCATCGGTCAACCGGGCCGTGGAGCGCATCGAGCACGTCCGGCGCGCCGACCTGATCGGAAAAAATCTCGAACAGGCGTTTCCCTGCGCCGTGACATCCGGCCTGCCCAACATCCTGCAGCGCGTCTGGCAAAGCGGCGTCGGTGAGCATTTTTCGTTGTCTTTCGATTGCGAAGGGCGCATGGCCGGCTGGCGCGAAAATTACGTCTATAAACTGCCGGGCGGAGAGATTGTGGTGATTTATGACGACGTGACCCAGCGCAAGCAGGCAGAGGAGGCGCTGAGACAGCAAGAAGCCTTGTTGCGTACGGTTCTGAATACCTTGCCGGTGGGCGTGTGGGTGGCCGACGCTCAAGGCGCTATCCGGACCGGCAACGAGGCGGGACGGCGTATATGGGGCGGCGCCCGAACTATCGAGCCGGAACAATACGGCGAATGCAAAGGCTGGTGGCATGATACCGGCAAGCCGATCGCGGCGCACGAGTGGGCGCTTGTCCGCGCCATCGGCAAGGGCGATACCGCGCTTGACGAGGTGATCGATATCGAGTGCGTTGACGGTACGCGCAAGACAATTTTGAATTCGGCCATTCCGCTTCGGGATGATGATGACCGGATCACGGGCGCGATCACCGTCAATCAGGACATTACCGAGCGCATAGCCGCCGAAGCGGCGCTGCTGCAATCGAACGCCGATCTCGAACAGTTCGCCTACAGTGTCTCGCACGACATGCGCCAGCCGTTGCGCATCGTGGTCGGACATCTGCAATTGCTGGCGAGAGGGCTGAACGCCAAACTGGACGATGAGGACCGCGACAACCTGAATTTCGCGCTGGACGGCGCCAGGCGCATGGATGCGATGATCGTATCCCTGCTCGAGTACTCGCGCGTGGGTCGCAAGACCGAATCCAAGCGCTGGATGTTGAGCAGCGAGTCGCTGGACGAAGCCCTGAGCTTCCTGGCGCCCGCGATCGAAGAGGCCGGCGCCGGGATTGAAATCAGCGGTCAATGGCCGCGCATTTTCGCCAGCCATGACGAGTTGACCCGGCTTTTTCAGAACCTGCTCGGCAATGCCGTCAAGTACCACGAAGCCGGACAGCCGCCGCGCATCGAAGTGGCTTCGGCGGTGACGGCAGGGCGCTGGCGCGTCAGTGTCCGCGACCACGGCATAGGCATAGACCCCCGGCAGATCGATCGTCTGTTCCAGTTTTTCAGCCGCCTGCAATCGCGGGCTCGCTTTGAAGGGACCGGCATGGGACTGGCGTTGTGCCGCCGGATTGTCGAACACCATGACGGCCGCATTTGGGTGGAGTCGGAAGGCGAGGGGCAGGGCAGTACGTTTATTTTCGAACTGCCGGTCAAGTCCCCCGGCAATGAGACCGGTCCGTGACGCGAACCGCCCGAACAACCTGTTACTCGCGCGACAGGCTGGGGTCGCAGTTGCTGTCCGGCCTTATGCTGGCCATTTCGTTGGGCATGACCTATGCCGTCTGGCACAACGCGCGACAGCAGGGCGAGCAGACTTTGAAAACCGATTTCAATTTTCGCGTGCGCGAAACCGTCGAACGCCTCGAACAGCGCATGGCAACTTATGAGCAGGTCTTGCGCGGCGCGCGCGCTTTATTTGCCTCATCCGAGCTCATCGAACGCAATGAGTTCCGGGATTACATCACCCTGTTACAGCTTGAGCAGCATTATCCCGGCATTCAGGGCGTCGGTTATTCGGTTATCGTGCCGAAAGCGGGCATCAACAGCCATATTCAGACCATACGCGGGCAAGGCTTTGCCGATTACACGATCCGTCCCGAGGGCGAGCGCGAAACTTATACGGCCATTATCCAGCTGGAACCGTTCAGCGGCCGCAATCCGCGCGCCTTCGGCTATGACATGTATGCCGAGCCCGTGCGGCGCGCGGCCATGATGGAAGCGCGCGACCTGGACAAGATCAGTATCTCAGGCAAGGTGACACTGGTGCAGGAAACCGATGAACAGGTGCAGGCAGGCTTTCTGATGTACCTGCCGGTTTACAGGAAAGGCCAGTCGCACGACACGTTGGCGCAGCGCCGGACCCATATTGTCGGCTGGGTGTATGAGCCGTTCCGCATGAACGATCTGATGGCCGGCATCGGCGGCGAGCGCGCCGCTGAACTCGGACTCGAAATTTACGATGGCGAGACCGTGGCCGGGCCGGCAAAAATGTACGATAGCCATGTTTTGCCGGATATCGGTCATACGCCCAGTCCGCTTTTTAAAACCGTCAGGCATATCCGCATCGCGGATCATCCCTGGACGCTGGCAATACACTCCCGGCCCGCGTTCGAAGCGCGCATCAACAAGGTCAAGCCGCAAGCCATCGCGGTGGTCGGCATAATTATCAGTAGCCTGTTGTCGCTGCTGGCATGGTTGTTGACGACGGGCCGGACGCGTGCGTTGGCCATGGCCGAAAACATGACCCGCGAGCTCAAGGAAAGCGAGAAGCGCTTTCGGGTCATGGCTGATTCGGCGCCCGTGCTGATCTGGCTGGCAGACGCGGACAAGCGCTGTATCTGGTTCAATAAAGGCTGGCTAAACTTCACCGGCCGGACTCTGGCGCAGGAAACCGGGGAGGGCTGGATGCTGTCCGTGCATGCGGATGATCTGCAGCGCTGTACAGATTGTTATGTCAGCCATTTCGATCGCCGTGAACCGTTCCGCATGGAATACCGGATAAGACGCCATGACGGTGAATACCGTTGGGTCGTTGATACCGGCGTGCCGCGTTTCGACGATAACGGTAATTTTTCCGGCTTTATCGGTTCGGGGATCGACATTACCGAGCGCAAGCAGGTCGAGGAAGCCTTGCTGCGCGCGAATGCCGATCTGACCCGCTTCGCCGAGGTCTCTGCTCATCATTTGATGGAACCGGCGCGTCGTTTGACAATCTATACTCAACGTCTCCGCCAGCGTCTGAAGGTCCTGCGCGATGACCAGGAAATCGGTACCGATCTCGATACGCTCGAACGGGAGGCCGATCGCCTGCGCGGCCTGGTGCACGATATTCAGCTTTACCTGGCGGCCGGCGAGCCTCACGGCATGGTACGGGCGGAAGATGCCAACTCGGCGCTGGCGGCCGTGGAACAGCGTCTGTCCGCGCGGGTGACGGCTCTGGACGCCTCGATTGTGGCCGAAAAGCTGCCGCTGGCCGTGCTTGACCGGGCGCGGCTGATGGATTTGTTCGCCGTGTTATTGGATAATGCGCTGCGCTATGGCCGCCCCACTGACACTGGGCATCGGCCGTGGATTCATATCAGCGGCGAGCGCGAGGCCGGGTTGAGCCGCTATCGGATCTGCGACAATGGCGCCGGTATTCCGGCCGAGTATCGCCGGCGCGTGTTCGAAATTTTCGAACGCCTGAAAACCGGCGGCGCCGAGAGTGGCTCGGGCATCGGCTTATCGGTTGCCCGGCGCATCGTCGAGAGCCGCAACGGTAGCATCTGGATAGAAAGCGCTCCCCAGGGCGGCGCCATGGTCGTGTTCGAATTGCCGGACGGAAAATAAACTATGATTCTTGAGAATACCCAACCTTTCGATATCCTGCTGGTCGAGGACGAGCCGGCCGACGCCAACCTGGTGCGTGCGGCATTGAAGGAGAACCAGGTCTTCTGCAATCTGCATCACGTCACCGACGGTGTCGAGGCTTTGGCTTTTCTGCGCGGCGAGGGTGAAATCAACCGCGCGGCGCCCCGGCCTGATCTGATTCTGCTCGATCTCAACATGCCGCGCATGAATGGCCGCGAATTCCTGTCGGTTGCCAAGTCCGATGATGGTCTGGCCGCCATTCCGGTGGTGGTGCTGACGACGTCGGACGCCGAGCGCGATGTGTTGGCCTCCTACCAACTGGGCGCGGCCAGTTATATTACTAAACCGGTAGACATGGAACAGTTTATGGCGGCGATCCGCCAACTCGATAACTACTGGTTTACCTTGACGCGCCTGCCCCGGAAGAGCTGAGCCATGAATGCCACGACACCCTGTCGTGTGCTGTTGTTCGAGGATGAGCCGGGCGATGTTCAGCTGATCCGGTCAGCCCTGGAGGCGTCCCGAACCGCACGTTTTGAAGTTACATGGGCTGCGACACTGGCCGAGGCCAGGGATCTGCTGCACAATAAGGCATCTTTCGATGCCTTGTTGCTGGATCTGTCGCGGCCTGATTCCAGTGGTCTTGAGACTGTAAAAGCCATGCGCCGGGAGGCGGGTGCATTGCCTATCATTGTTCTGAGCGGCCACGACGATGCGGAGTTCGCGCTACGCGCGCTCAATGTCGGCGCTCAGGACTGTCTGGTCAAAGGCAGCTTCGATTCCGATGCCCTTATCCGTACTATCCACTATGCGATCAGCCGGTTCCGGCTGGAACATCGTCTGCATGATTCGGAACAGTTCGCGGTTTCAACCATAAATGCGCTGAGCGCGCAGATCTGCGTGCTCGACCAGACCGGCAGGATTCTCATCGTCAATCAGGCCTGGCGCGATTTTTACGAGAAAAATTTCCCGGGGCACAGCGATTCTTCGCCAGGGACCAATTATCTGGCGGTCTGCGATAACGCTACCGGCAAGGATTCAGAACAGGCGGCGACAATGGCGGCAGGCATCCGGTCGGTCATCAACGGCGAGCGCGAAACCTTCAGAATGGAATATCCCTGTCATTCGGCGACCGAACAGCACTGGTTCGTCGCGCGCGTGACGCGCTTTCAAAACGATAGCGGCTATGTCGTGATATCTCATCAGGACATTACCGAGCGCAAGCTGGCCGATGCGCGAGACCATTTATTGGTATCGGCGCTCGAGGCGGTCAGCCATGGCGTCATCATTACCGATACCGAGGCCAGAATCGAGTGGGTCAACCCGGCTTTCGAGAAGCTGACCGGCTATACGCTGGAAGAGGCGATCGGCTTCCGACCGACGGAGTTGGTGAAATCGGGCCTGCAGGATGAGGAGTTCTATCAGAATTTATGGCAGACCATTTTGAAAGGAGAAACCTGGCATGGCGAACTGATCAACCGACGCAAGGACGGCACGCTCTACGACGAGGAATTTACTATTGCCCCGGTCAGGGACGAGAATGGCGGCATCAACCATTTTGTCGGCGTCAAGCTCGACATCAGTGAACGCAAACGCCTGGAAGCCGAATTATGGGAGATGGCCACGACCGACGCGCTGACCGGCCTGTCCAACCGGCGCCATTTCATGGCCCGGCTGACCGAGGCTCTGGCGCGCGTGCAGCGTCTTAAGAATCATCATGTGTCGGTGCTGATGCTGGATATCGACCACTTCAAGCGAGTTAACGATACATACGGCCACGCAATCGGCGATGCGTTGCTCAAGCATATCGCAACGCTTATGCATCATGCGTTGCGCAGGACGGATACGATAGGCCGGCTGGGCGGCGAGGAGTTTTCTATTTTCCTGTCCGGCACCGACCTGGTTGAGGCCGTGGTATTTGCCGATCGCCTGCGTCGGAAAATCGGTTCCATGCCGCTGCAAATCGATGACCAAACGATTGCCGTGACGGTAAGCATCGGTATCGCGGGCATGGCGGCAACGGATGACCAGGCCGACGCGGTTCTGATCCGCGCCGACCAGGCACTGTACCGCGCCAAGTCATGTGGGCGCAATCGGGTCAAGGTTACCAGCGGGCTATAATGGGTTATTCCTGCAATAACCCTTGCACGCGCGTTTCCAGTTCCGGATAGGCGCCGAAAGCGCAATCCCTTAAAATGCCGCGTTTATCGACCAGGATATGCGACGGCGTGCCTTTCAGGTCGAAGCGATCAAAGGTCTCGGCCCGGTAGGACAGGGATTGAAAATACCGCTGTGCCTGCTTGATGATCTGTTGCCGATAGCTGTCCGGCTGTTGATCGAAGTCGGGCACGCGCGCCCTGATGAAGGACAGGATAGCGTCATCGGTCATGATGTCCTCGCGCTTGTTCAAACGGTCCATGGCCAGCGGGAACGGGATGCGATAGGGCAGGCATCCGTCGGTCAGTTCGCCGCGCTGGCTCAACGCAAGCCGAGTCTCGCCGATAACTTCGCCGCTTTCAGCCAGACGGACCAGATTGTCCAGATTGTTTTTATCGAAATCCTCGAACGCGGTCGCCACGCCCAGGACCGTCAAGCCTTGCTCCGCGTAGTGCTGATGCAAATAGATGGCCTGCGGCAAGGCATATAAAAAACACCCCGGACAGTTGACCTGAAAAACTTCCACCAGTACGACCCGGCCTGACAACAGATCAAAATTGACCGGTCCGCCCTGAACCCAGTCGGATACCGATAGCAAGGGGGCTGGTTGGCCTATTTCCGCGGTCATTTTTTCTCTCCCGTAAAATGGTATGGTTTGTGGGGAGGGCGACTTCAGTCGCCCTCCATTTTTACGTTAATCCTGAAGTTATAAAATCATCAAAGTGACGAAGAAAAAATTTAACTTCGAGTTTTATGTGATCTTCGAGGTTAATCAATCAACTTGCCGGACCGCTTTCGCCGCCCGTTTCGCTGTCAGTGCCTTGGCCGCATCGGCGCCGATATGGGCTTCGCCGCGTCGCTTGGCCAGTTGTATCTGCTTTTCACGTTCCATGAAACGGGTTTTCTGTTCCGGCGTGATTTTATCGTAACAATGCGGGCAGCTGACGCCTTGCTGATAGTGAACGCTGGCTTTGTCGGCTTCGGTAATCGGCAGTCGGCAGGCATTGCATTGATCGTAACTGCCTTTTTCAAGCTGAAGATTGACCGTTATGCGCTCGTCAAAAACGAAACATTCGCCCTGCCACAGGGATTCTTCCGCCGGCACTTCTTCCAGGTATTTTAAAATGCCGCCTTTCAGGTGATAAACCTCATCGAAGCCCTGTTCCTTCAGAAAAGCCGTGGATTTCTCGCAACGTATGCCGCCTGTGCAAAACATCGCGACTTTTTTGTGTTTTTCAGGATCAAGATGTTCCCTGACGTAGCGCGGGAATGCGCGAAAGCTGGTCGTATTCGGATTGATGGCGTTTTTAAACGTACCGACTTTCACTTCGTAATCATTGCGCGTATCGACCACGAGCACGTCCGGGTCCGAAATCAGCGCGTTCCAGTCCCGGGGGCTGACATAGGTGCCGACCACGCTTTTAGGGTCTATGCCTTCGACGCCCATGGTCACGATTTCTTTTTTGAGTTTCACCTTGGTGCGGTTGAAGGGCGGTTTGTCGGTCAGCGATTCCTTATGATCGATATCGGCCAGGCGCGGATCGGCGCGCAGCCAGTCCAACAGCGCATCGATCGCCTGGCGCGAGCCGGCCACCGTGCCGTTAATGCCTTCGTGAGCCAGCAACAGGGTGCCGCGCACCTGATTGCCGTGCATGACATCATGCAAGGGTTGACGTAAATCGCGATAATTATCGAGCGTGACAAATTTGTATAGCGCGCAAACGACTGTTTGAGACATAAAAGGGTTTCCTTGTGCAGGCTGGACCGTAAATCCGGGGCAAAAGGCAGATATTATAGGTAATACCGGCAAAATTTGTCGGTATTAAGAATTCCTAAGTATGAAAAAATCTGAAGACGGGCTTACATCTGCGATTGCAGGTAATTCTGCAGCCCGAGCTTGCCGATCAGTTCCAGTTGGGTTTCCAGCCAGTCGACATGCTCTTCCTCGCTTTCGAGGATGTGTTCGAAGATTTCCCGGGATACATAATCCTTGGTGTTTTCGCAATAGGCGATCGCCTCGCGAAGCAGGGGCATGGCGTCCTGTTCCAGTTTCAAGTCGCATTCGAGCATCTCCTGGGGATTTTCGCCGATCATCAGCTTGCCGAGATTTTGCAGGTTGGGCAGGCCTTCCAGGAACAGGATACGTTCGATCAATTGATCGGCGTGCTTCATTTCATCGATGGACTCGTGGTAGACCTTCTCGTTGAGCTTGGCAAATCCCCAGTTTTTGTACATGCGGGCATGTAAAAAATACTGGTTAATGGCGGTCAGCTCATTAGTCAGCGCCTTATTAAGAAACTCGATAACCTGGCTATCTCCTTGCATGCTACACCTCTGGATTTTCTAATACGCGTTAAGAATGGGTTCGTTTGATGCCTCCGGCATTATAGATTGCCGCCGGCGGTTTCCGTCAAGCAATTCCTTGACCTGTTTATTGCATTTTCCGCAACTTCTGCCGACCCCGAGGCAGTCGAATATCTGCTTGCGCGTACAAACGCCGTTATCAATCGCGTTCTTTATCTGAGTATCGGTGACTGCTTTGCAAACACATACGTACATAAGGGCATCTCCTGATAGTAAGTCTTTTGCAAATGATAACAATTCTCATTTTAAAGATAAAGCGGTTTTTGCAATTTATGCGCCTGCGAGTTTTCGTCCATGGCGACTCAGGTTAAGCAGGCGGGGTTGGACAACCCAGCCTTTTAAGAATGCTCCAACCCAGCCTACCGCAAATCCTGGGCCAGTAGCGCCGCATTGCCGCCGATCGCGGCGGTATTGGTCGTCAGCGTCTGTTCGACCATGAAGCGGCGCAGATAATCGGGGCCGCCAGCCTTGGGGCCGGTGCCGGAAAGCCGCATGCCGCCGAAAGGCTGCACGCCGACGACCGCGCCGATCATGTTGCGGTTGACATAAATATTGCCGACTTTGACGCCACGCCGGATTTTTTCGGCGGTCGTTTCAATCCGGCTGTGTATGCCCAGCGTCAGCCCGTAGCCGGTAGCGTTGACGGCGGCAATCACCTGATCGAGATCGGCGGCGCGATAGCGGATCAGGTGCAGGATCGGGCCGAAAACTTCCCGGGTCAGTTGCGATAACGACTCGATTTCAAACAGGGCGGGCGCAAAAAAACTGCCATGCCGCAAGGTCTCGGGCAGCGGCAATCGATAAAGCAGCTTTGCCTGTTGCTTCATGGTTTCCAGATGCGCTGTTAACGGCTCCCGTGCTGCCGGGTCGATCACGGGGCCGATGTCGGTCGAGTACAGGCCTGGATTGCCGATTGATAACTCCTGCATGGCGCCGATCAGCATGGCGATGGTTCTGTCGGCGATTTCCTGTTGCACAAACAGCACGCGCAAGGCGGAACAGCGCTGGCCGGCACTGTTGAAAGCCGACAGCAGGACATCCTGTACCAGTTGCTCCAGCAGCGCCGAGCTGTCGGCGATCATGACATTCTGGCCGCCGGTTTCGGCAATGACCGGCACGATGGTTTGGTGATGTTCGGCCAGTTGCCGGTTGATGAACCGGGCCGTGGCGGTGGAACCGGTGAAGGCGATGCCCGCTACCTGCGGATGGGGCAGGACATGCTGGCCGGTCGTGCGGCCGTCGGCCGGCACGAACTGCAGCACCGATTCGGGGATGCCGGCCTGGTGCAGCAGGCGCACGCAATGCATGGCCGTCAATGAGGTCTGGCTGGCCGGTTTGGCGATAACGGTATTGCCGGCCGCGAGCGCGGCGACGATCTGGCCGGTAAAAATGGCGATCGGAAAATTCCACGGACTGATGCAGACATAGACGCCGCGGCCATAATGATAAAGCCGGTTGTCCTCGCCGGTAGGGCCGGGCAGCCGAATCGGCTCGCTGAATAATTCGAGCGCCGACTGGGCATAGTAGCGGCAGAAATCCACCGCTTCCCGGACTTCCGACAGGGCGTCCTTGATGGTGCGGCCGCCTTCGCGCACACACAGCGACACCAACTCCAGGCGGTGCTGCTCGAACAGATCGGCGGCCTGCTTCAGATAGGTCGCCCGCGTCTCGACCGGGCAAAGGCGCCAGCTGTCAAACGCCTCGGCGGCCGATGTTAATGCGCGCTCGATGGCCTCTTGTCCGGCATGGCTGACGGTGCCGATCGTCAGGCGGTTGTCCCATGGATTCACGATGGTCTGTTCCTGGCCCGGCCAGGGCTGGCCGTCGATCAGCGGCATGGCCGTCCAGTGCCGGTCGGTCAACGCGTTCAAGTCCTGCTGCAGTTGCTCCAATACTTCGGGACCGGCCAGATTGATGCCGCTCGAGTTAAGCCGCGTTTCGCCATAGAGATCGCGCGGCAGGACGATCGAGGTTTTTTGGCCGCCTGTGTTGACCGCGGCCACGGGATCGCCGGTCAGTTCCGCCACGCTGATGTCCGGGTGGTCGATCTGGTTGATGAACGACGTATTGGCGCCGTTTTCCAGCAGGCGCCTGACCAGGTAGGGCAGCAGTTCATGATAGCGACCGACCGGCGCGTAAACGCGGCAGGGGATTTGCCAGTCCCGGTTTTCGACGATTTCGCGGTAAAGCGCTTCGCCCATGCCGTGCAGGCGCTGGAATTCATAGCCCGGATGCCGCCTGCCCATCTGCTGAACGGCGGCGAGCGTGTGGGCGTTATGGCTGGCGAATTGCGGATAGAATGCCTCGGGCCGTGACAGCATGAATTGCGCGCAGGCCAGATAAGCCACATCGGTTGCCGATTTATGCGTGAATACCGGGTAATCGCTGAGGCCGTTTTCCTGAGCCCGTTTGATTTCGCTGTCCCAGTAGGCGCCTTTCACGAGGCGTAACGGAATCTTGCAGTGCCGGGATTCGGCCAGTGCGGCCAGCCAGCGGATGACCGGCAGGGCTCGCTTCTGGTAAGCCTGCACGGCCAGCCCCAGGCCCGGCCAGCCATCGAGGTGCGCCAAAACCGCGGCGAAAATATCCAGCGACATGTCCAGGCGTTCGGATTCCTCGGCGTCCACGGTGAGGGAAATATTGGCCGCGCGCGCATGATTGGCCAGATGCAGCAGCCGGTCCGTGAGCTCGTTGACGGCGCGTACCCGTTGCAAAGGCTCGTAGCGCGGGCACAGCGCCGATAATTTGACCGAAATGCCGGGATTGGCATAAATATCGTCGTTACCGGCATGTCCGGCCAGTGTGGTGATGGCCTTGGCGTACGACTGGAAATAACGATCGGCATCGGCGGCTGTCAGCGCGGCCTCGCCCAGCATGTCGAACGAATAGCGGTAGAGCGATTGTTGCTCGCCGCGCGCAACGGCCTGTTCTATCGAGTCCGCGATCACGAATTGCAGGGCCATATGCTGCATGGCCTGATTCAGGGCGCTGCGAATGACCGGCGCGCCCATTCTGGACAGCAATTGCTCGAAAACCGGAAACCAGTGCTGGCTCGAGGGCGCGACCTGCTGTTCAAATTGCCGGGTGAACAGTAAGGCGCGGGTCGATAAATTGACCCAGAAGGAATCGCTGTGCTGAACGTGGCGTTGCCAGTCGGCAACGGTCAGTTTTTCCTGTAAAAACTGGTCCTGCGTCTGGCTGTCGGGAATGCGCAGCAGCGCTTCGGCAATGCCCATCAGTACAATGCCTTCCTGGGAATTGAGCTGGTATTCGTGCAGGAAGGCTTCGATGGCGGTGGGCCGGTGGCTGGGCGCTCTGACCGCGGTCACCAGGGTTTCGGCGCAGGCGCTGACGGCAGCGGCATCATACGTGGTCAGGCCGGCTGACAGGGTCCTGATGATGTCCTGTTCATCGGCCAGATAGGCCTGATTGATAGCGGCGCGTAACGCGTCTGTTGCGTTTTGACTCACGGTTGTCACCCTGTGGTCCGGTCTGAAAATCATGAACTTTTTACTGGATTTTAGACTAATAACACAAGGGATATTTCAAAAATTAACTGGATGGATGAGGTTTCAACCGTTAAATTAGCTACACTGATAACATGACAAGAACAAAAACGACGTTGTAAGCGGCGCCGGCATTCGCGAGCCGGCAGACCTGTTGATTAATCTGGAACAAAAGAAAAAAAA